>ENA-OQAZ01000094-OQAZ01000094.1-human-gut-metagenome-genome-assembly--contig:-NODE-94-length-43028-cov-4.294795_pt1 | contig 43028 bp, 56 predicted proteins | sample MGYA00242737_ERZ504531 | MGnify/ENA primary metagenome ERZ504531 (study PRJEB26092, sample SAMD00036244) | human gut metagenome | host: Homo sapiens | study: EMG produced TPA metagenomics assembly of... | reverse complement strand
CGTTGACACATATTTATAAGAAATTTATTGCAAAACAACCACAGGAGATTTAAGTAAATGTCTTTTATCAGTGTATTTGACGTTATGGGGCCCAACATGATCGGCCTTCCAGTTCTCATACCGCAGGGGCTGCGCGCATTGCTTTCCTCGCCCAGAAGATGATCACGCCACCCCTGAAAAAAGTGGAATTCATCCTTTACGGTTCCTTCGCCAGAACATACAAGGGACACGGTACAGATCGTGCCCTCCTTGGCGGGATCATGGGCTTTTCCACAGATGACATGCGTATACGGAATTCTTTTGATATTGCCAGGGAACAGGGAATCGACTTTTCCTTTACTCCAAATGAAGCGGAAACCGATGTCCATCCCAACACTGTAGATATCCATATGGTCAATGAACAGGAACAGGAAATGACAGTCCGGGGGGAATCGCTGGGCGGCGGCAAGGTCCGTATTGTGGAGATCAACCACGTAAAAGTGGATTTCACCGGCGAATACAGTGCCATTATCGTGATCCATCAGGATACTCCTGGTGTTGTGGCCTACATCACCAGATGCTTAAGTGAACGTAACATTAACATTGCCTTCATGCGCCTCTTCCGTGAATCCAAAGGAACCACAGCCTATACGATCGTGGAATCCGACGGTCATCTCCCGGAAGATATCGTAGAAAGCATTCACCAGAACACCAACATCCATGATGTCATGGTTGTTCAGATGTAGGGAAAGGGAGGATGTGTTTTATGGATTTCAAAAATGCCAAGGAACTCCTTGCTCTCTGCCAGGAAAAAAAGCTTCCGATTTCCGAAGTAATGCGCCAACGTGAGATCCTTCTCGGTGAAACCACTGCTGAAATCGTGGACCAGCGCATGGACCGTGTTCTGGAGATCATGAAGGACGCTGCATTTTCCCCCATCAAAGATCCCGTGATATCTATGGGCGGACTGATCGGCGGTGAAGCCCGAAGACTCTGTGAATTTCATGACCTGGGAAAAAGCCTGTGCGGAAATGTTCTCGGAAAGGGTATCACCTACGCTATGGCAACCCTTGAGACCAACGCTTCCATGGGACTGATCGTTGCCTCTCCTACTGCCGGCAGTGCCGGGATCGTTCCCGGAATGATGCTTGCTCTTCAGGAGGTCTACGGCTTTTCCGATAAAAAAATCCGCCAGGCACTATTTAATGCAGGCGCTATCGGCTATCTTGCCATGCGTAATGCAACAGTTGCAGGTGCTGTTGGCGGATGTCAGGCTGAGGTCGGAATTGCTTCCGCAATGGCTGCTTCTGCTGCTGTGGAACTTCTTGGCGGTACACCTCTTCAGTGTACTTATGCTGCTTCCACGGTTCTCATGAACATGCTTGGACTTGTGTGCGATCCTGTAGGCGGCCTGGTGGAATATCCCTGCCAGAACCGTAACGCAGCCGGTGTTTCCAATGCCCTGATCGCAGCGGAAATGTCACTGGCCGGTATCCCCCAGTTCATCCCTCTGGATGAGATGATCGATGCCATGTATACCGTAGGCAAAAAGCTCCCTGCAGAGCTTCGTGAGACTGCTCTTGGCGGATGCGCAGCCACACCGTCTGCCTGTGAGAAATGTCATCTTTGCAGCTGATGAGCAGAGTATAACACATAATAAACAGGATCCCGACTGAAATGACTCAAACAACAAAAACGGAGAATTCCTGAACTTCTTTTTTAGGGAATTCTCCGTTTTCTTTTTTTATAACAGGCATTCTGATCTCACATTCGCTGATTGTTCGGATTTTTTCAATTTTATTTCGTAATTCCAGCATTCTGTAGTCCAGATTCGCAATTTCTTCTGCATATTTTTTTCTGCTTCAATTTCCGCATTGTCTCTTTTTTTATAATACAACTCATATTCTAACACAGACCAGTAATCCATCGCAATGGTCCGAAGCTGTATTTCCACCAGTTCTTTCTGTTCACCTTCCGCAGAATAGATGGGGACTTTCACAATGAGATGCAGCTTTTGCAGCCGTTTTTCTTTGGATTTTTGAAAGAGTTTTCTCGCTATTTTTCTGTTTTCTTACAGAATTACTATGTTTTATGTGGATATGAAATTTATTTTCGGCAATCTATCCGGTTATAAATATTGGAGAGATTTTATTTTATCTCTTACTATATTATAACGCGGACTATACTCAGTACCAGCAGATGTGCCGGATAAAAAACATAGAAAAACCATTTGGAAAACTTCGGTGCTTTTTCGGATTTTTTGCCATTATAGAAGCATAGGATGATGATTCCTGACGCCACGATCCCTAATGCCGAAAGCAGAGCATGGATCATTGCCGGTCCGGCTGCCATTTTTTCCACGTAGGAGCTGTAGTTAAACAGCGCAAAAAGGATAGCACCGACTCCGTACGCTGTTATCATCCTCTTCCTGTTCCCCCAGCCTTCATGGAACCAGATGGTAAAAACCGGTGCCAGAATCGCCCAGTCCGAACAAATGGATAGTAGAAGGAGCAGGATCAAAAGTGGAATTCTCCATTTACTTGCCATCATCCTTTCCTGAACAACCAGGATCATAAAACAGATAAACAGAGTAAAGATCATATTCAGCTGTGAATTCCCAAAAGCCATCATATAGGGAACCTGGGAGATCCCGGCAAAGATCAGAAGTCTTTCACCGTATTTTCTCCGGGAATGTGTATAGTAAAAACCTTCCACAAGAAAATAGCACATGGTAATGGCTGTGAAGTAGCCAATGTCTATAAACGCTTCCCACAGGATCGTGTTTTCCGGCAAAAGCACGTTGGCGATATGATTCAGAAGCATGGTAAAAATTGCCAGATATTTAATGGCATCTCGGGTCAGTCCCGGCTTTTCTGTTGTTGACATGATCTCCTCCTTCTATGCAGAAAAATTTTCAGACCTTTCACATCTTCTGCACAATATAATACATTTATCTTACACTGATTTTCTGACTCATACAACTTTTTTTGTTATTTCTGGTCATCAAAAGGACAGTTGCCTTTTTCTCAAGGTAAGCTTATACTGTAGAAACGTGCTGTATTTATATGGCAAAACTTCTCAGCAAACGCTGCAAAACAATAAATTCGGAAAGGAATTATCAATCATGATCCAGGATATCGCACCACATACCTATCACAATGAGTACAAACCTGTGGCTCCGGATAAAGAAAGCCACATCCTCGCCTATGGAAAAGGAAAGATCCTTATGAAAAAAGATGGCGAGACTATGACTCTTCCAAGCTTCGGAGAGCTGGAAGGAAAAGTTGAAAATCTCTATGAGAATTATATCTATCTCTTCTCTGTTGATGAAGAACATTTTTATCTGATCCCGGATCTGGATACCAGCCTTCTTCCCGGATATCAGTTTGAGATCATCCGTGTGCTTCGCACAGCAGAGCCTCAGTATCTGGCCTTTGCCGGAATCACCGGATATCAGCTTTTTCAGTGGTACAGCAAGCGTCGTTTCTGCGGTTGCTGCGGCCAGCCAATGGTACACGATAAGACAGAGCGCAAAATGATTTGTCCTTCCTGCGGAAACGGAGAATATCCGGTACTTTCCCCGGCTGTGATCGTTGGCGTTACCAATGGCGATAAGCTGATCCTTTCCAAATATGAGGGACGAAGCCACACACGTTATGCCATGATCGCCGGTTTTGCCGAGATTGGCGAGACTATTGAAGAAACTGTACACCGCGAAGTTATGGAGGAGATCGGCGTAAAGGTCAAAAATCTCCGCTACTACAAGAGCCAGCCATGGTCTTTCTCCGGCACTCTCCTGTTCGGCTTCTACTGTGACCTGGACGGCGACGACACTCTCACTGTAGACCACAACGAACTCTCCATGGCCTCCTGGTTCAACCGCGAGGAAATCCCGGATGAGGGTGATAATATCAGTCTTACCAAGGAAATGATGATGGCATTTAAGCATGGAAAGGCCTGAAGTATCGCTTGCCTGATTCCGTAAACAATTTTTCGTAACCAATTTCACAAAAAAACACCGACCATTCATCTGTACCATGTTCTGTCCAGGCTGCCAGATCATCTCTGACAGCTCAGACCCGGTACATATTTCCGATGAATGCCGGTGTTTTTATTTTCTATTTTTCTATTTTCTTCCGTACCGGAGTTAAGCTGGCTAAAACCAGTTTATTTCTCCGCCGTCAGATGCCAGATATCTCTGTTGTATTCTTCGATGGTTCTGTCTGAAGAGAAGTATCCTGCTTTTGCGATGTTTACAAGCATTTTTTCTGCCCATGCGGTTCTGTCCTCATAATCGGACAGTGCCTGATCTTTCACCTTCGCATAATCCTCGAAGTCAAGAAGAGTCATGAACCAGTCTTTGCTTACGATCTCATGATGCAGTCTTCTTAAATGCTCTTCACTTCCAATAGAAAGAAGTTTGTTTCCTACGATAAAGTCTACTGCACGACGGATGCGCTCGTCTTTTTTCATAGAAATCTCTGGAGCAGTAATCTGCCTTCTCATAGTGTTCGATAACCTGCTCACTGGACTCTCCGAAGATATAAATATTATCCTTGCCTACCAGCTGGCTGATCTCCACATTTGCGCCGTCCATGGTTCCCAGTGTTACAGCACCATTGAGCATGAACTTCATGTTTCCTGTTCCGCTGGCCTCTTTAGAAGCAAGAGAAATCTGCTCGGAGATATCGCAGGCAGGGATTAGCTTCTCTGCTGCACTTACGTTGTAGTTTTCCACCATAACAACCTTCATGTATGGAGAAACCTCCGGATCATTGTTGATAAGCTCCTGTAAGCAGAGAATCAGGTGGATAATATCCTTTGCGATAACGTATGCAGGAGCTGCTTTTGCACCGAAGATAAAGGTTACCGGACGCTGCGGCTTCTCGCCTGCCTTGATCTTCAGGTAACGGTCGATGATATAAAGTGCGTTCAGCTGCTGACGTTTGTACTCATGAAGACGTTTGATCTGGATATCATAAACACTGTGTGTGTTGATCTCCTCACCTGTATTGGCTTTGATAAACTCCGCACATCTCTTCTTTGCATCCTGCTTGATCTTAAGGATATTGGCAAGAACGTCCTGATTTCCCTTAAATCCAAGCATCTTGTCAAGCTCAAAGGAATCCTTGCGGAAGCCGTCACCGATCATGGATGTGATGTACTCAGTCAGCGGATGGTTGCAGTGAAGGAGCCATCTGCGGAAGGTAATCCCATTTGTCTTGTTATTGAATTTCTCCGGATAGATCTCATAGAACTGATGAAGCTCTGTCTCCTTCAGGATATCGGTATGAAGGGATGCAACACCGTTGATGGAAAATCCGTAGTGGATGTCCATATGTGCCATATGGACCAGGTCGTTCTTGTCGATGATGGCAAGATTTTCCTGCGGATATTTTGCTTTGATACGCTCGTCCAGCTTGCGGATGATCGGCATCAGGTGCGGAACAACCTCCTCAAGATAAGAGATCGGCCATTTCTCAAGTGCCTCTGCAAGAATGGTATGGTTGGTATAAGCGCATACATGAGATACGATCTCGCATGCCTCCTCAAACTCGATCCCACGCTCTGTGAGAAGACGGATAAGTTCCGGAATTACCATACTCGGATGTGTATCGTTGATCTGGATCACTGCATAATCGGCAAGGTCATGAAGATTGCAGCCTTTTGCTGTTGCCTCATCCAGAATCAGCTGTGCCGCATTGCTTACCATGAAGTACTGCTGATAGATACGAAGCTTTCTTCCTGCGTCATCGCTGTCATCCGGATACAGGAACAGTGTCAGGTTGTGGAGCAGATCCTTCTTATCAAAGGAGATTCCCTCGCCTACAATGCTCTCATCTGCAATATCAATATCAAAAAGGCGAAGCTTGATCGCTTTGTTCTCATAGCCTGCCACGTCAATATCATACAGTGTGGATTTCAGCATAAAGCCCTTAAACGGCACGTAATAGGAAACGCCTGCATCTGTAAGCCAGCTCTCCGGCTGGATCCACGGATTCGGTGTCTCAAACTGAAGATGATCCTTAAACTCCTGTTTGAAAAGTCCGAGGTGATAATTAAGCCCGATTCCTTCTCCCGGAAGTCCCAGAGTTGCGATGGAATCCAGGAAGCAAGCTGCCAGACGGCCAAGTCCGCCATTTCCGAGAGATGGCTCCGGCTCGATCTCCTCGATCATGGAAAGCTCTTTTCCGTTTTCTTTAAGATATTTCGCAACTTCATCGTAAACGCCCAGATTGATCAGGTTGTTGGAAAGAAGCTTACCGATAAGGAACTCTGCGGAAATATAATAAATTTTCTTTTTTCCTTCCTGGTAGCCGCGGCCCTTCAGCTGCTCCTTTGTCCAGGAGAGAAGTCCGTGATAGATTTCCTCGTTTGTACAATCTTTTACATTTTTGTTATATTTGTCTTCAAATACTTTGCTTAATGTTTCCATTTTTGATCTCCTTTCATGGATCTTGATGGGATGAAATATGTTTTTACAAGGTTGTTTGCTTTGTTTTTTGATGTTATTAGGATATCACGTATTTCTTTTCAAAAATATAACAATCCTGTCATGATATGCAAGATATTTGTCAGACTGTTTTTCACTTTTTTACTGTAGCTCTGCCTAAAACGCAAACGTGACATATGCGGTCGCTTCGAGATCTTTCTCAGACCTGTCTCATACTCTTCCTGTACTTATGCGGTGAAATCTTATTGGACTGCTGAAATTTCTTTATAAAATAACTTGTACTGTTAAATCCCACCTGCATGGCAATCTCCGTCACAGGTGCATCGGAATGTGTAAGAAGATACTTTGCCTTCTCCATACGGAAGTCATTGATGTATTCCACCAGGGTTTTTCCCGTATACTGGCGAAAAAGCTTCATAAAATAATACTCACTGTAATTGGAAAGTCCGGAAAGCTCTGAAACGGTAAGATTCTCCTGATAGTGAAGGCTGATATGATCCAGCACTTCCTTTACTGCTGCAAGGCTCTTGTTCTGCTCTGTACTTACCGGGATAATATAATGCTTCGTCAGCATCTCATAAAAGAAATCAAAGAACAGCATTTTCAGCTTCACATAAAAATATGGCTTCTTCTCCGTATGACAGTTATGGATCTCCTGAAAAATTTCCCGAAGCTTCTCATATCCGGAATCTCCTTCTTCTATATGATGGCAGAATTCTGCCTTGTTTTCTATTAATGGTGATACCACACATTCCTGGCAGATATCTCCCGGCTGACCTGCAAGGAATCCCAGGCTGAAAACCACACTCTTATAATAAAGAGGCTTCTTAAGATCAGTCCGCATACTATGGAGAACTCCACAGTTCACGATCAGGATATCCCCCTTTTTCAGGCGGATGCTCTCCCGGTTCAGTCTGGCAAAGCCACTGCCTTTTTCAATATACATGATCTCCATCTCACTGTGCCAGTGGTCATACAGTGCATGAAATATCTCACAGTTCGCCATATAAGTTTCCACCGGCAGCTCAAAGGAACCGTGAGGGCTTAATTCTTGTAAATTATCATCCACTTCTGATACGTGAAGAAGATTTTTTTCGGATGTGTCTGTTTCTGGCATGATTTCCTCCGTGATCAATATCTATCCTGCGGATATTTGCCTTCCGCCGGATATACAATCCTTGCATAATGATTCTGTTTGACTCCCTTAGTGTAAAGGATATTTATAGCCATGACAATATTATATTTTCCTGTTGTTTTTTTATGACATTACCGTTACTCTGTTCTCAACAACAGTTACTGTTCACTCCGTTCTCAGTAACACGCTTCGCGATGCGCTTCCATAAACGACAATCTTGACTTTTCCCCTTCCAACTGCTATATATAATATTTGGAATAAAATAATTTGACTTTAAAAGGAACAAAAACTACCATGAATCCATTAAAAAAAGCTTACTGCCGGATTTTCCAGAATGTCTTTAAATTCGCCCTTCCACTACTTCCTTACCGCAATCCGAAGATCATAGGAAGTGTCAAAGGGATCCCGGAAGTTCTGGAAAAAAGAAACTATAACAATGTACTCATCATCACAGATGCAGGTATCCGAAGCCTTGGCCTTACAGAAAGACTGGAGCAGACACTGAAGCGAAGCTGCATCTCTTACCATATCTACGACAAAACCGTTGCCAATCCAACAACCGTCAATGTGGACGAAGCCCTTCACATGTATCTGGATCATGACTGCCAGGCGATCATCGGCTTCGGCGGTGGTTCCAGTATGGACTGTGCAAAAGCCACAGCAGCCCGCATTGCCAACCACACCAGTCTCTTGCTCAGATGAAGGGAATCCTGAAGATCCACAAAAAGCTTCCTCTTCTCATCGCCATCCCCACGACTGCAGGAACAGGAAGTGAAACAACACTTGCTGCTGTCATTACCGATGCAGAAACACGGCACAAATATGCCATCAACGATTTTCCGCTGATCCCACGCTACGCAGTTCTTGACCCAAAAGTGACTTTAAGCCTTCCGCCATTTATCACAGCTACCACCGGCATGGATGCCCTGACTCACGCAGTGGAAGCCTACATTGGAAATTCCACTACACCTGGCACGAGAAAAAATGCCCTGGATGCTGTCAGACTGATCTTTGAAAATCTGGATACCGCCTACACACACGGCAATAATATTGAAGCAAGACGAAATATGCTCCGCGCCTCCTATTTCGCAGGCTGTGCCTTCACAAAATCCTACGTTGGATATGTCCACGCAATTGCACATTCCCTCGGCGGAAAATATAATGTTCCACACGGGCTTGCCAATGCAGTGATCCTTCCTATGGTGCTGGAAACCTATGGAGACAGCATTACCCATAAGCTTCGCAGCCTGGCTCTGGCTGTCGGTCTCTGCGATAAACATGAGGACGATAAAACTGCTGCCCGGATGTTTATTGATGCAATAAAAGATATGAAAAAACGCTTTGGCATCGGAGACTATATTCCGGAAATCCAGGAAACGGACATCCCGGAGCTTGCACATTACGCAGATAAAGAAGCCAATCCTCTGTACCCGGTTCCTGTGCTGATGGATGCCGGCGAGCTTGAGACACTGTATTACAGACTGATGCCTCCGGCAGGCAATTGTTAAAACAGACATTGGCATAAACAGATTTCGATATTTCGAATACAGGATTTTTTCAGAAAGGACTATAATTCCATGGAAAAAGAACAGATCAACCAGCTTTTAGATAAACAGCGCCAGTACTTCTACTCCGGCGCAACTCTTGACCTTGATTTTCGCATCAGCGCCCTGAAACGTCTCCGCGCTTCCATCCGGAAATACGAGGATCAGATCAAGCTGCGCTGAAAAAGGATCTGGGAAAAAGTAATTTCGAAAGCTATATGTGTGAGACCGGACTGGTGCTCTCCGAGATCACGCATATGCTGAAAAATATCGCTCTTACGCGAAGGAACAGACTGTTCCAACCCCGCTGGCACAGTTCCATTCCCGCAGTTTCCGTAAACCATCTCCCTACGGTGTGGTTCTCATTATGAGTCCGTGGAACTATCCGTTTCTCCTCACCATGGAACACTGGTAGACGCCATTGCAGCCGGAAACACAGTCATCCTGAAACCAAGTGCCTACTCACCGGCAACAAGTGAAGTGATCCGTCTTCTCATCCATGAATGCTTCGATGAAAAATACGTTGCAACTGTCACAGGCGGACGTGCGGAAAACACACATCTTCTCAGTCTGCACTTTGATTACATCTTCTTCACGGGAAGCCAGTCTGTGGGAAAAGAGGTCATGAGAAAGGCTTCCGAGTACCTCACACCAGTCACTCTGGAGCTGGGTGGAAAAAGCCCCTGCATCGTGGACAAAACAGCCAATCTCCGCCTTGCGGCAAAACGTATCGTCTTCGGCAAGTTTCTGAACTGCGGCCAGACCTGCGTGGCTCCGGACTACATCTACTGTGATCCGGAGATCAAAGAAGCCCTGATTGCAGAGCTTCGCAGGCAGATCACACGCCAGTATGGAAAAGAACCTCTGAAAAACCGGAATTACGGAAAGATCATCAACGAAAAGCATTTCGACCGTATCAACAGTCTGATCGATCCTGCCAAAACTGTCTGCGGCGGTGGTTCCAGCCGTGAAACACTTCAGATCGAGCCGACGGTTCTTGACAACGTAACCTTCGATGATCCGGTCATGCAGCAGGAAATTTTCGGCCCGGTACTTCCAGTCCTCACCTATGACTCTCTCGGAGGTGCCGTAACAAAGATCAATTCCATGGCACATCCGCTGTCTCTTTATATCTTCACCGAAGATGAAAAAATGCCCGGGAAGTTACTTCCCGATGTGGTTTCGGCGGTGGCTGTATCAACGATGTCCTCATACATCTGGCAACCAGCAATATGGGGTTCGGCGGCTTTGGTGAGAGCGGTATGGGATCCTATCATGGCATCGACGGCTTCCGAACATTCTCTCATTATAAGAGTATTGTAGATAAAAAGACCTGGATTGATCTTCCTATGAGATATCAGAAATATCGGAAGATTTATGAGAAAATGGTACGGTTGTTTATGCGGTAGATATGAAGGGAGGGCGATGCCTGATGCATCGCCCTCCTGTTACTTAGATTTTTTTATTATTTTTCCCAGATGATCTTTACCGGCATGATTCCGGTCAGTTCTTTGCTTTTTTCATCCGGCTGGCTGCAGCCTGCATAAATTTCAAATTTCTTTCCTTCTTCCATCCGTTTCCCCATTTCATCTACTACGGTGAATGCTTTTTCCCATATTGGGATTTCTATTTTTCGGCATTCTCCCGCCTTCAGGAATATCCGCTGAAAACCGGCCAGCATCGGATTGGGAATGGCGTTTTTGCTGTCGATATTTTTTACATAGATCTGAACAACATCCTCTGTATCATATGCGCCATTATTCCGCACTTCTACCTCCACGTTTACCTTCTGTCCACATGTTTTGACCTCTGCTTTATCTACTGTCACATTACTGTACGTCAGACCAAATCCAAAAGGAAACTGTGCTTTTCGTTCCATATAGCGATATGTTCTGCCTTTCATGGAATAATCGGTAAAATCCGGAAGTTCTTCCAGGCTTTCATAAAATGTCACCGGAAGTTTTCCTGATGGCGAGATTTCTCCAAACAGTACCTTTGCCGCTGCCTTCCCGCCCTGGCATCCAGGGTACCACAGCATCATGACTGCATCAAATTTCTCTGCCGCATATTTCAGATTAAGGTCACTTCCTGCCAGCAGACAGAATACTGCCGGTTTTCCGGTGTCTGCGATTGCTTCCATCAGTCCCGCTGTACTCCGGGAAGTTCAATATCTTCTTTATCTCCCGATACATAGCTGTTTCCGGTGTCTCCCTCTTCTCCTTCCAGTGTCTCATCCAGTCCCATACATAAGATCACCACATCGCTGTTTTCCGCAACCACCTTTGCTTCCGCAATACGATCTCTGGTAAACGCAAGGTGCTCCGTCCGGTCTCGGAACAGATCACAGCCTCTGGAAGTAAGAATCCTTACATCGTCTCCCACATAATCCTGGATGCCTTCCTGTATGGTAATATACCTGGAAGCTGTCCCATGATAATTACCGATCAGCGCCTGTCTGCTGTCCGCATTTGGTCCGATGATCCCTATTGTTTTCAGTTTTTCTTTATCAAGTGGAAGAATCCCGTTATTTTTCAGCAAAACAAAGCTTTTTTCCGCTGCTTTCTCCGCTGCATCCAGATGCCTGGGAGATTCCACCTCCAGGTAGGAGATATTGTCATATTCGCTTCCATCAAACAAGCCCAGCAGATACCTTGTAGTAAAAAGCCGCACTGCTGCCTGGGTTATGGTTTCTTCTGTGACAAGCCCTTTTTCGTATGCTTTCATAATGTGAAGATAGGTATTTCCACAATTCAGGTCACAACCATTATTAATAGCCAGTGCTGCAGATTCAACGGCTGTATCCGTTACCATATGGTGTTCGTGAAAATCACGGATCGCCCAGCAGTCTGATACAAAATGCCCCTGAAATTTCCATTCGCCTCTGAGTTTTTTCTGTAATGTGGGACTTCCGCAGCAGGGTTCCCCGTTTGTCCGGTTATAGCTCCCATAACCGCTTCTACTTTCGCTTCTTTTACCAGACCTTCGAATGCCGGCAGATACGTTTCTTCCATATCTTTTGCGGATGCTTCCGCATCAAATTCATGACGAAGTGCCTCCGGCCCGGAATGTACTGCAAAATGTTTGGCACAGGCTGCTGCTTCATTGTATCCCCATTTCCCTGAAGTGCTTTTACAAAGGAAACTCCAAGTTCTTTTGTAAGATACGGATCTTCCCCATAAGTTTCATGGCCTCTACCCCATCGTGGATCACGAAAAATATTGACATTAGGAGACCAGAACGTCAATCCCTTATAAATATCTCTGTCACCGTTTACGGAATATGCATTATACTTTGCTCTGCCCTCTGTTGCCACGATACCGGCCATCTCTGCCACACTTTTCCTATCAAAAGTTGCCGCCATTCCGATCGCCTGTGGAAAAACCGTTGCCTGCCCTGCTCTGGCAACACCGTGAAGTCCCTCATTCCACCAGTTATATGCCGGAATTCCCAATCTTTTTATTGCAGGTGCATCGTACCTTAACTGACTGGCTTTTTCCTCCAGCGTCATTCTGGCAACCAGCACTTCTGCTTTTTCCTTTGCTTCCTCCCGATTCATCCCCAATTTCCTCCTCACCTTTTTTTATATCATCTATCACCTGGTCTCTAACTGTCAAGTAGATATTTTCTGTAATTTCTCCGAAATCTGCTCAGCACGAAAAAAATCTGCTTTACCTTTTTTTTGGATAAAGCAGATTTTTATTACACTTTGTGATCTGTGTTCCGATTTCAGCCGGAAATTTATCTGATCGCATCCTTCATCTCTTTCACATAAGCCTTCACCTTCGGCACGCAGTCTTTGCCGTAGGCACCACAAAGCTTCACAATGGCAGATCCTACAATGGCACCGTCCGACTGATCTGCCATTTTTTTTGCCTGCTCCGGGGTTGAGATTCCGAATCCTACTGCACATGGGATGTCTTTCTGGGCTTTTACCAGCTTCACCATAGCTCCGATATCTGTGGTAATGCTGGTACGCATTCCTGTTACACCAAGGGAAGATACGCAGTAAACAAAGCCTTCCGCCTCTTTTGCGATCATGGCGATCCGCTCATGGGAGGTCGGTGCGATCAGGGAGATCAGTCAAGGCCGTACTGTTTGCACACAACATCAAACTCTTCTTTTTCCTCAAACGGAACATCCGGAAGGATCAGTCCATCCATTCCAACTTCCGCTGCTTTCTTGATAAACGCTCTGTTCCGTAAGAAAATACTACGTTTGCGTAGGTCATGAATACCATTGGGATTTTTGTATTTTACGATTTTTTCTACCATTGCAAAAACTTTATCTGTAGTCACGCCGCCTGCAAGTGCCCGGACATTAGCTTCCTGGATCACAGGTCCCTCTGCGGTAGGATCTGAGAACGGGATTCCAAGCTCGATCAGATCTGCTCCTGCTTCTTCCATTGCATAAACCAGCTGCTCTGTTACCTCTAGAGACGGATCTCCGCAGGTTAAAAAAGGAATAAATGCTTTTCCGTTTGCAAATGCTTCTGTAATTCTCTTATTCATGAATATCCTCCCCTCTGTAGCGGGCGATTGCCGCACAGTCCTTATCTCCACGTCCTGAAATAGTAACTACCATGATCTTGTCCTTTCCAAGTGTCGGTGCGATCTTTTTCGCATAGGCCACTGCGTGAGCACTTTCGATCGCAGGAATGATTCCTTCTGTTCTGGAAAGATATTCAAAAGCCTCTACTGCTTCGTCATCTGTAACAGGAACGTACTCTGCTCTTCCGATATCATAAAGGTGTGCATGCTCCGGACCTACACCCGGATAATCAAGACCTGCGGAGATGGAGTATACCGGTGCGATCTGTCCGTATTCATCCTGGCAGAAGTAAGATTCATACCATGGAAGATTCCGAGACGACCGGTTGCGATGGTTGCCGCAGTCTCCGCAGTATTCACGCCACGTCCTGCTGCCTCACAGCCGATGAGACGAACGTCTTTGTCCTCAATGAAATTGTAGAAGCTTCCGATAGCATTGGAGCCGCCGCCTACGCAGGCCAGGACAACATCCGGAAGTCTGCCCTCTTTTTCCAGCATCTGTTCTTTGATCTCCTTGGAGATCACTGCCTGGAAATCACGTACGATAGTTGGGAACGGGTGCGGGCCCATAACAGAGCCCAGTACATAATGGGTATCTGCAATACGGTTTGTCCACTCACGCATGGTCTCGGAAACGGCATCCTTTAAGGTTGCGGTTCCGCTTGTGACTGCATGGACTTTTGCTCCGAGAAGACGCATTTTGTAAACATTCAGTGCCTGACGTTCCGTGTCTTCTTTTCCCATGAATACCTCACATTCCATTCCCATCAGTGCTGCTGCGGTTGCAGTTGCAACGCCGTGCTGGCCGGCTCCTGTCTCTGCGATGACACGGGTCTTGCCCATTTTTTTTGCCAGGAGCACCTGACCAAGTACGTTGTTGATCTTGTGGGCTCCTGTGTGGTTTAAGTCTTCTCTTTTCAGATAGATCTTGGCTCCGCCAAGGTCCTCGGTCATATGTGCCGCATAGTAAAGACGGGATGGTCTTCCTGCGTATTCATTGAGAAGCTCTGTGAGCTCACGGTTGAATTCCGGATCGTTTTTGTAATGGTTGTATGCTTCCTCAAGCTCCAGAACGGCGTTCATCAGTGTTTCCGGGATGTACTGTCCGCCATGGATGCCGAATCTTCCTTTTGACATGTTATATTTCCTCCTTTATGTTCCTTACTGCGTATACTGCTTCTAATATTTTATCCGGGTCTTTGTGACCGTCGGTTTCTACACTGCTGCTTAAATCTACTGCCCAGGGATGAAGCAGATGTATGGCCGATTCCAGATTTTCACAGCCCAGACCTCCTGCCAGAAACCAGGGACGTTTGATCGCCGGTACCAGACTCCAGTCGAAAGTTTCTCCTGTTCCTCCTGCGCCCTGATCCAGCAGAATATAGTCTGCTTCCGAACGGATCGCTTTCTTTATATCTGCTTCTGTTTTTATGGAAAAAGCCTTTATCAGAAGCTGGTCTGTCATGGTCTTAAGCTGTCTGATATAATTCTCGTCCTCCTGGCCGTGAAGCTGTGCCAGTGCGATGGTTCCTTCGTTTAAAAGCTGTGCGGGAAGCTCCACCGGTGCATTGACGAATACGCTACCGGCAAAATGCTATCATCCAGTTCTTCCCGGAGACCCTTCAATTGCTCCACGGTAACGTTTCTTCTGCTTTTTGGGAATTCTACAATGAATCCTGCAAAGTCCGGTTTAGCCTGGTTAACTGCCTGGATATCTTCCGGGCGGGTCAGGCCGCAGATCTTGATCCTGGTTCTGCTCCCATGTTTCAACGGTTGTTCTCTCATATTCAGCCAATCCTGCCCTTTCTGTCTGACCCTGCCCCTTCCTGTTTCGTTACTATTTGCTGCTGGTCAGCTCTGTTACTTATTTGCTCTATTCTTTCGTTTGGCCTTTATACAAGCGCTCTACCATTCAGATTTTCCAATGCAGCTTTCTTATCCGGGCTTCGCATCAGGGTCTCACCGATCAGGACTGCACCTATCCGGTTTCTTTCCAGGATAGCGATATCACCTGCATTTTTGATTCCGCTCTCAGACACAAATACCACATTGTCCGATGCCAGGTTTCGAAGACGGATGCTGTTATTCATATCAACCTTAAAGGTTTTCAGGTCACGGTTGTTTACACCGACGATCTTTGCACCTGTCTTTAATGCTCTTGCCACTTCATTCTCGTCATGAGCTTCCACCAGTGCATCCATTCCCAGAGCTTCTGCTAACTCTCGGTATTCCAGGAGCTCCTGGTCATTTAAGATAGCACAGATCAGAAGTACAGCCGATGCGCCGAATGCTTTTGCCTGATAGATCATGTACTTATCCACCGTGAAGTCCTTCCGAAGGACCGGAATATCCACTGTTTCTGTGATCTCACGGAGATAAGTATCACTTCCCATGAAATAAAATGGCTCTGTGAGGCAGGAGATCGCAGATGCACCTGCTACCTCGTATTCTTTCGCAATTTCCAGATACGGAAATTCCGGTGCGATCAGCCCCTTGGAGGGGGAAGCTTTTTTTACTTCACAGATGTAGGACATACCCGGCTTTTTCAACGCTTCCAGAAAGGACGGCTGCTGTGGTGCTTTTTCTGCCAGGGTTTTCAGCTGATCCAGGGGAAACTGACGTTTTTCCTTCCGGATACGTTCTCTTGTTTTTTCTGCGATTTCCTCCAGAATGTTTTTTTCGCTCATTCTTTGTTTGTCTCCTTGATATTTCAGTTCAACTCTCATTCGGCAATTTCAAGAAGTCTGACAGATTAATGTTTCCGTTCGTATCTCTTCCGATAGGGATTGCCGATTTCTCTTCTGCCGCTATTATTTTCAAATCTCGTTACTTAATTTGATAAATTCCGCAAGCTTGGCAGCAGCTGCACCACTGTCGATCAGGTTTTCAGCCATCTTCACGCCATCTTCTATAGTCTTCGCCTTTCCTGCGATATAAAGTGCTGCACCTGCGTTCATGCAGACCGCCTGACGCTTCGGGCCTTTTTCGGTTCCGTTTACAATGGCTTTTGTGATCTCTGCGTTCTCTGCCGGTGTGCCGCCTGCCAGATCTTCTTTGCTGCAGCGTGTATAGCCGAACTGCTCCGGTGTGATCTCATAGGACTGGAACCATCCGTCCTTGATCTCGCACACAGAAGTCGGTGCGCTCATGGAGATCTCATCCAGCTTATCCTGTCCGAAAACTACCATTCCGCGGTTCACGCCAAGCTTCATCATAACCTGTGCCAGCGGCTCTACCAGAGACTGGTCAAAGACTCCCATCAGCTCCATGTTTGCGCCTGCAGGGTTGCTTAATGGTCCGAGGATATTAAATACCGTGCGGATTCCCAGCTCTTTACGGATCGGTGCCACATATTTCATGGCAATATGATAATTCTGGGCGAACAGGAAACAGATGTTGATCTTTTTCAGGATCTCTGCACTTTTTTTCCGGCGGGATGGTGATCTTTACGCCAAGTGCTTCCAGAACATCTGCTGCACCGCTCTTGGAAGATGCTGCACGGTTTCCGTGTTTTGCTACCGGAACGCCACCTGCTGCGATCACAAGAGAAGATGTCGTGGAAATGTTAAAGGAGTTTGCTCCGTCACCACCGGTTCCTACGATCTCCAGAACATTCATATCGTGGAGAAGCTTGATGCAGTGTGCACGCATTCCGGCTGCTGATGCAGTGATCTCATCAATAGTCTCTCCTTTCAGGGAAAGTGCAGTAAGGTAGGATGCCATCTGTACCGGTGTTGCCGCTCCGTCCATGATCTCATTCATTACGGCTTCTGCTTCGTCATATGTAAGATCTTCTTTTTTTGAAAGCTTGATGATTGCTTCTTTGATCATTGTTGTTTCCTCCTGTTCTGTAACGATTCTATCTTTTATGGATTGCTGTTCTCTGTCTTATCTGTCTCTGATAACCTTCATAAAGTTCTCGATCATTGTTTTTCCATCCGGTGTCATAACAGATTCCGGATGGAACTGTAATCCGAATATCGGATATTCTTTATGCTCCAGTGCCATCACCTCTCCGTCCTCAGACTCAGCGGTAACAACCAGTTCCTCCGGTAAGGTATCCCGGATAGCTGCCAGTGAGTGATATCTGGCTGCCGGAAAAGTTTCCGGAAGTCCTTCAAACATCCGGCTCTTTCCAACTTTATGTATCTCTTTCTGCTTTCCGTGCATCAGCTCTTTTGCGTAGGATACTGTCCCTCCGAAGGCTTCACAGATGGACTGATGTCCAAGGCAGATACCAGGATTGGCAGCTTGTCTTTGAAATATTTTATGGATTCAATACAGATTCCCGCATCCTCCGGTCTTCCCGGACCAGGAGAAAGGATCAATGCCTCCGGCTTCATGGCCTCCAGCTCTTTGATTGTCACTTCATCATTTCTTACCACTTTGATATCCGGCTCCACAGAACCAATCAGCTGGTAAACATTGTAGGAAAAGCTATCATAATTATCGATCAGTACTATCATTCCAGTCCCTCCTGTGCAGTTTCGATTGCCTGTACAACGCCTCTTGCCTTGTTGCAGCACTCCTGAAATTCACTTTCCGGAATACTGTCTGCTACGATCCCTGCTCCTGACCGGATACAGATCTCACCGTTTTTCTTATAAACCAGGCGAATGGCAATACAGGTATCCAGGTTTCCGGCAAAATCCAGATATCCGATAGCACCGCCGTAAATGCCTCGCTTGCTCTGTTCCAGTTCCTGGATGATCTGGCAGGCACGGAATTTCGGTGCTCCGGAAAGTGTTCCTGCCGGAAGGATGGCATCCACTGCATCCACCGCATCCCTGTCATCCCGGATCTGGCCGGTAACTGTGGAACCAATATGCATCACATGAGAAAAACGCTCGATGCACATATATTTTTCTACGTTCACGGTACCGATCTTACTGATCTTTCCGATATCATTTCGACCAAGATCCACCAGCATGTTATGCTCGGCACGTTCTTTTTCATCTGCCAGAAGTCCTTTTTCCAGCGCTTCATCTTCTTCTCTTGTCTTGCCTCTTGGCTGGTTCCTGCTAACGGAAAGGTACTCAATTCTGTACCGGTAAGCTTTGCCAGTGTTTCCGGTGATGCTCCGGCGATCTCAATATCATCACTGGAAAAATAAAACATATATGGGGAAGGATTGGTAGCCCGAAGAACACGGTAAGTATCAAACAGGCTTCCCTCGGCTTTTGCTCTCATAGGATTGGAAAGGACTACCTGGAAAATATCTCCTTCATGAATGTAATGTTTCGCTTTCTCAACCATCTCACAGTATTTTTCTTTCGGGAACTGCGGCTCAATGGAAGATTTCAGTTTCAAAGACGGAAATTCCTTCTGTTTTCCGTTTCGGATCAGATCTGCCATCTCTTTTAATTTTGCTTCCGCCTTCTGGTAGGAATTTTCCGGATCATCCGTCATCACGCCGGTGATCAGAAGCACCTTCTGTCTGTAATGGTCAAAGGCGATCACCTGGTCAAAAAGCATCAGATCCATATCCCGGAAATCCTGTACTGTCTCGTCGGTAAGCTCCAGCTTCGGCTCGCTATACTTAATGTAATCGTAGGAAAAATATCCTACCAGGCCTCCGGTAAAGGTCGGCATATTTTCCAGCACCGGGCTTTTGTATTCTTTCTGAATCTCCCGAATGGCATCTCCCGGATGCTTCACCTGCTGTACGGTTTTTTCTTCCGTTCCGTCCTCATGGATTCTACGGATCTGAAGCTTTCCGTCTGTACAGGTGATCTCCATGGATGGCTCATATCCCAGGAAGGAATAGCGTCCCCATACCTCTGTCTGGCTGGCACTTTCCAGAAGATAGCAATGTCTGCTGGCTGTGCGTAAGGTCCTCATAACTTCTACGGGTGTATAGCGGTCGGAATACAGCTCTCTGCATACAGGGATTCGCCGGTATTCGCCTGACTGTGCGAGTTCTTTGATTTTTTCTAATGTTGGATACATATACAGGCCCTCCTGAGTTTTTCATTCCTTACCGGAGGACGGGACATTCGTGATCTGCATTCGCTGCTTGCTCATAAAATCAAGAAAAGCCCGTCTCCGACAGAATCTGGTTCTGTCAGGGACGAGCTCTAAATTCAAAATCACCCGCGGTGCCACCCTGATTCACGGTCTGACCCGTGCACTTGGCGGAATACCTTCATATTCCCGGCAACTGACGTATGCCCTCACGTCACAGAATACTTGATACCCGAAAGTATCTTTCCCTGTGCCCTCTACGGTCCATTTGATAAACTGCCTCTCGACCCGGCTCTCACCCTCCCGGACTCTCTGTGCGCGCATGAATATCTTTATCTCCGCTTCAACGGTTTAGTGGTTTACTTAATTAAATTTTTTCTATAAAATAGCATAGCTTTTCTGATATGTCAATACAAAAGTTGAAAAAAATGTCATTTTGTTCTATAATTGTATAAAAGTAATTGTTATAAATATCACATAAGAAAGGAGTTTCACCAGAAAAACACTATGGCTGAAAGAAATACAAACACCTGGCTGGATACCCCCGATCCGCAGGTTTTTATCAAAAATTCCGCAAAATTTAATGATCTGATGATGATGTATCGATGTACGGTCCGTGAGGTACGCACCAAGCTGGAAGTCCTCAACGATGAATTTTCATTGGAATATAAACGTAACCCGATCTCCTTCATCAAGACAAGGATCAAAAAGCCAGAAAGCATTTACAAAAAGCTCAAAAAGCTCGGCTATGAGTTTACTGCGGAGAATATTCAGAATCAACTGAATGACGTGGCAGGCATCCGTGTTGTCTGTGCCTTTATCGATGATATCTACACCATTGCAGACCTGATCACCAGGCAGGATGACATTACCGTCATTCAGGTAAAGGACTATATCAAAAATCCAAAACCAAACGGCTACCGCAGTTATCACATGATTGTGGAAATCCCCGTATTCTTCTCCAAGGGAAAAACTCCCATGCGTGCAGAGATCCAGATCCGTACCAACGGTATGGATTTCTGGGCTACTCTGGAGCATCAGCTGCGTTACAAGCAGAATATCGAAGAAATGGACGGTTATGAGGAAGTCAGCAATGAGCTGCTGAACTGCGCCCGCGCTGTGATCGATATGGATAACGAAATGCAGCGGATTAAAAACAAGATTGGACAATTCCATGATATTTAAAAAACAGGTGAGGCTGTTACAGCCTCACCTGTTCTTTCTCACTGTTTTTCACCCGGAACGCCCGCGGTGTCATGTGATAATGTTCCTTGAATACCCGATGAAAATAACTGTTATTTTCATAGCCTACAGCTGCAATGATGTCACTGACAGGAAGATCTGTTTCACACATCAGCTCTACAGCCTTGTTCAGACGCTTTCTCTGAAGAAGTTCCTTAAAATTAAACCCTGTGCTTTTCTTGATCATCTTACTGAGGACATGCATGGGAAGATGCAGACGACCACAAAGCTCCGTCAGCGTGGCAGTCCGGTATTTCTGTTCAATATAATCCAGTGTTGTCATGGAGATCATATTTTCGTACTGATTGGGCAGACGCATCTCCACATACTGCACCGATTCTACCAGATACATAAAGATTAGGCCCATTGTGGTCTGATTGATTCCGCTCTCTGTTCTCCTCCCCGTTTACAAGAGAATAGATGATATTTTCCAGAAGATTCTGGATCTGCAGCACTTCCGCAACCTTAAAATGAAGATATTCCCCACGCTCTTCATCCTGACGCAGGACATTCACCAGAAAATCTGCCAGCATATTGTCATTGCCCGCCATGGAATAAGCCACATCAAAAAACTCCGGCAGCACCATAAAATTGATCGCAATATCATTCTGCCCCGCTTTCAGAATCTCATGCTTCGTAAACTGATTGAGAAAAAGCAGCTCACCTTTGTTAACTATGACTTTTTTTCCGTCAATGATATTCGTCAGAGATCCCTCACACACATACAGCACTTCCACAAAATTATGCCTGTGCGCCGGAAAATACACAAAACGGGTGTGTGTACGCACAGCGATCAGCCTGCCTTCTTTCAGCATCTTACGGCTGTCCACGGTAAAGTCCCGACCGGATGTGTAGAGATCTCTATCCACCTCTGCTTCTCCATCCAGGATTTTTCTCTCTTCCTCTGTGATCTTTCTCAGCTGATCCAGTAATGCCTGCTGCATGTGTTTTGCTCCTTCATCTGTTCATGGTTTTCTATTCTGCTGTCCTCATTTTAACACCGCAGCCATAAGAGTACAACCAGAATCAAAAGACTGAAATTTTTTTCGGAAACCTTCTATACACCAAATTCAAATATACGAAACAAGGCGGAGTCCAAAGACTCCGCCTTGTCCCGAAAGGATTTATCATATGATTATACAGTCAATCTGAGGATTGATTAGTACAGCTTAGCCATCTCCTCGATGTTGCTTGTATCGAATTTCAGAGGTGCACCAAGAACAACCTCTGTACCGCCGTCATCTGCCTCTGTTACTGTGTAGTCACCAAGGTCACCAGCTGTGAACTTGTCATCTTTAGCACCTGTGATGTCGCCGTTGATCAGAGAGATTGTTGTGTAAGCACTGAGTTTTCCAAGGCCCTGCATATCCCACAGATAGAAGTATGGGCAGGAATGAGAATCATCATCACCTGTGTACTCCTGCATCTCAGATGGAAGTCCAAGTCCTGTCAGCTTGCAGGAAGATCCGTTATCCTGAAGATATTTAGCTGCTGCTGCGATACCAACTGTTGTAGGTGCGCAGATAACTTTCAGATCCTTATAGTTCTGAAGAAGAGCTGCTGTCTGGTCTGTGGATTTCTGTGGCTCATCATCGCCGTATACAACGTCTACAAGCTCAAGTTTGCTGTATTTGTCATCGCCTTCCATGATGGTCTTCATTGCGTCGATCCATGCATTCTGGTTAGCGGACTGAGATGTAGCGGAAAGGATAGCGAACTGTCCCTCACCACCGGAAATATCAAGAACTGCATCCATAAGTGCCTGAGCAACTTCTTTTGTACCAGCCTGGTTTACAAAAATCTCACGGCTGTCTTTGTTCGGTGCGGAGTCGAAGGAAGATACTTTGATTCCCTCATCCATAGCTTCCTCAAGTTTAGCCTGAAGAGCGTTTACATCGTTAGCGGAGATACAGATTGCATCGAAGTCCTGGGAGATCAGGTTATCAAGAACTTTGATCTGTGCATCAGCTGTAGCTGTCTCAGGATAAACAACCTGAACTTCGCCGCCCTCAGCCTCTACAGTCTCCTGGAAAGATTTCGCTGCGATCTCGAAGAATGCGTTACCAGCTGCTTTACCAACCAGAGCGATCTTTTTGTCTTTTGCGGAATCGCCAGCTGCTGCTTCTGTCTTAGTATCGTCTTTTTTGTCATCTGCTGCGAGAACCGGGCAAACTGTACCAAGAACCATTGCTCCACAAAGGATTGCGCTAATTACCTTTTTTTTCATTTTTGTTCCTCCCTATAAGAATATAATTTTTTATATGCTGCTGCCCCCGCTACACCAATGGAGGCAGCTAACAACCATATGGGTTTCAAAATTGATATTTAGTTTTTCTTCATTGCGACTGCTTTTTTTACATCGCCGATGATGTTTGGAAGAGCTACTGCTGCTACCAGAAGTACACCGATGATCAGAAGGATTACCTGTGCGTTTACGTTCTTCTGTCCAAGACCAACTCGTAAGCATACGATGATGAATGCGGAAATGATACCACCGGCCAGGTTACCTTTACCACCTGTGGAGGAGATACCTCCGAATACTGCCATTGCGATGGCATCCATCTCGAATCCGTTACCGGTTGTTGTATTGGCACCATAAGAAGATGATACCAGGAACAGTGCACAAAGTCCAGACATAAGACCCATAACTGTGTAGATGATGAAACGGATCTTTTCAACATGAACACCAGCATAATAAGCTGCCACACGGTTTGTTCCGATCGCATAGGTACGACGTCCGAATGTGCTCTTTCCAAGGAAGATTGCAAAGAGGACACCAAGGATCAGTACCAGGAAAAGAATGTATGGAACCTGTCCGACTTTTCCACCAATGGCACGGAAACCATCTGTGTTTGTGATCGCGATACTTCCGCCGGCTCCAAGTGTTACCTCAGCGATACCACGGAAGATGATCTGTGTTGCCAGTGTTACGATCATTGGAGGAAGCTCCTTGAAACGGGTAAGGATAAATCCGTTAACCGCACCGCAGAGGGCACCAACAACCAGTGCTGTAAGTACTACTACAATGAATGGAGCGTTTGTGTTGCAGACCATGCAGCTTAAAGTTGCGGAGAGACACACGATCGCACCAACAGAAATATCGATCTCGCCTAATACCAGGATGTACGCCATCGGGAACATCATGAATACCTCTGCAAGGTAAACCGGCATCTGACGAAGAACACTCTTCAGATTATAAAATTCAGAAAATGATGCGCAGAAAATATTTACCAGGATAAAGAGAATGACCAGGATGCCTTCCCAACTGAATATGATGTGTTTCATCGGATTTTCCGGCACATTGTTAATACTTCTTCCAGATTTTCCAGCCATGATTTACATCTCCCTTCCCTTTAATGCATTTTTGTCTGCGATCCTCTGCAGGATAACATTGATCACAACTACTACCAGGATGATAACACCCTTGATCATGTTCTGCCACAGGGAGCTGATACCTACAAGTGGAAGAGCTTTTGCGATGGTTGCAAGGATGATGGAACCAAGGAATGCACCTACTACTGTTCCACGTCCACCGCTCATGCTTACACCACCGATAACGCAGGCTGCGATGACATCCATCTCACCACCGTACTGCATATCAGGCATTGCAGAAGCATAAACAGAAACCTGAAGTGCTCCGCCAAGACCTGCGAGGAATCCCATGATCACATATACAAGAAGGTTGATATTCTTTGCATTGATACCGGAAACCTGTGCTGCACTTGCATTACTTCCTACTGCGTAGATTCTTCGTCCTGTTCTTGTCCATTTCATAAAGAAGAAGAATACTACATAACAGATGATGATTACCCAGATTACTTTGTTAATTCCAAGAAATGTGGATGTTGCAAAATTTTTGAAATCACCAAGAGCTGCGGCACTTGCCCACTCACCACCGTGAGAAACAAGATATCCCATTGCTCTGTAGATGTACATAAAGCCCATGGTTGCAATGATCGGCGGAACGTTTGCTCTTGAGATCACAAGACCTACAACAAGTCCGCAGGCAATACCGATTGCCATTGCAATGATGAAAGCAAGTAATGTACTTGTGATATGTCCGTATTTCAGGAGCATACCAATGGACATACCGGAAAGTGCCAGGGTTGACATGATGGAAATATCGATTCCGCCTACCAGCATGACACACAGCATACCAAGTGACATTACCATTGTTACTGCATTATTTTTCAGCATCTCCATGAGTGACTTCGGCGTAAGGAATGACGGGCTGATCGCTGTGACAACTGCAAACAGCACGATTACGATAATTGCCAGCAGAGCCTCTCGGGAGCCTGTAATCTTCTTGATGACAGATTTCTTTTCCATTATTTAGTCCCCTTTCCAGTGCTCTTTTCCATGGACAGCTCAAGGATACCCTCCTGTGTTGCCTCTCCTCTGTTCAGTTCACCTGTCTTACGGCCGTTACACATAACGATGATACGGTCTGCCATACCCAGGATCTCCGGCATCTCGGAGGAGATCAGGATGATCGCATAGCCTTTCTTTGCCAGATCTCCCATGATCGCATAGATCTCGCTTTCGCACCAACGTCAACACCCTTGGTAGGCTCATCCATGATAACAACCTTCATTTCCTGTGCAAGTGCTTGGCAACTACAACCTTCTGCTGGTTACCACCTGACAGGGAGCTTGCCGGCTGGAAGATATCAACTGCCTTGGTATCTACTTCCTCAAGAAGCTTCTTGGAAATTTCTCTTTCTGTCTTCTCGTCGTTGAATCCGGATTTTGCATATTTACTGATGACCGGAAGTGTTACGTTTCTTCCAAGTCCCCAGCTCATGATCAGGCCTTCCTTCTGTCTGTCCTCAGGAAGAAGATGATACCTTTTTCCATTGCCTCGGAAGGAGTCTTGATGTAAACCTCTTTTCCTTCAAGGAAACTTTTCCTTCATCCGGACGGGTGATTCCGCAGACAGCTTCCACAACCTCTGTACGTCCTGCACCAACCAGACCGGTAAGACCTACGATCTCACCTGCACGTACATTGAAGGACACATCCTTGAAAAATCCTGTTCTGGAAAGATGTTCGATACGAAGCATCTCATCTCCCAGCTCAACTTCCGGTTTCGGGAACAGATCATTGATCTCACGGCCAACCATTGCCTTGATCAGATCTGCATTTGTGATTCCGTTTACATCGTAGGTTCCGATATACTGGGAATCACGGAATACGGTAACTCTGGAAGCCAGACGGTACATATCCTCAAAACGGTGAGAAATAAAGATAATGGAAACGCCATTCTCTTTCAGCTTGTCAACCAGTGTGTAAAGCTTCTCGGATTCGTTTCTGGTAAGTGCTGCTGTAGGCTCATCCAGAATGATGATCTTCGCATTTGTGGAAAGTGCTTGCGATCTCAACCATCTGCTGCTGCGCAACAGAAAGGGTACCCATCTCAGCGGTTGCATCGAAATCTGCATCCAGCTCTTTCAGATACTTGTTTGCCTCCTGGTTCATTTCTTTCCACTGGATCATATGATGTTTGATGATCTCATGACCCATAAAAATATTTTCAGCTACTGTAAGGTGCGGGTATGATGTCGGATGCTGATATACGGCTGCGATACCTGCTTCCTGAGCATCCTTCGGACCTTTGAAGTCAACCTTCTGTCCGTTTAAGAACATCTCACCTTCTTCTGCTTTATGTACTCCGGTAATAACCTTGATAAACGTAGATTTACCAGCACCATTCTCACCCATCAGCGCGTGAACTTCGCCAGGTTTGAGCTGGAACTGTACATTATTCAGAGCTTTGACACCGGGGAATATCTTCGTAATACCTTTTAATTCAAGAACATATTCTGACACGGCTCTTTCTCCTCCCTTTCCTTTAATCTGATTATATTCTATCATCCGGCCCACAGGTTGATAATGGGAATATTTTTGGATAAGGGTAAAATATTCTTCTTTTCCCTGTAAAATATTACTCATAAACCATTGTCCCATTCTCGTATTTCTATATACTTTATGCTATAATGATAACGCTGACGTTACAGTTTTCTGGGAATATAAACAGAGCTGTAAACGTCCGATTTACGAAACTATAAAGCTATGCTCGATTGGAGAATTGTATATGAAATTACTGATCGTCGATGACGAAGAACTTACGCGTACCGGACTGATCTCATCTATCGACTGGGATTCTCTGGGGATCACCGAGATCCTTCAGGCAGATGATGGTGTGAACGGACTGGAAATGGCCAGACTGTATAAACCTGAGATCATTCTCTGCGATGTACGGATGCCGCGGATGACAGGCATTGCCATGCTGGAACGTCTGGAGAAATTCCTGCCGGACAGTATCCCTATCTTTATGAGCGGATATTCTGACAAAGAGTATCTGAAAGCTGCCATCAAACTAAAAGCCATCAATTACATCGAAAAGCCTCTGCATCCCGAGGAAGTACAGGCGGCAGTTCTGGAAGCGCAGACTCTTTACAAACAAAAGCTCCGCTCCCATCGTGGCGAAGCGATCCATTCTCAGGAAATCGCTACCCGGCTGGCACAACAGCTGACTCTTCCACCTTCCGATAACAACAAAATTGCAGATCTCTGTCTGGAACTGGGGCAGCCGGAGCTTCTTGAGAACGGCATGAATTTTACCTCTGTGATCGTAAAGCTTAATGAATCTGTGGAGGCTTCCGGTATTTTCCTGGAAGATCTCCAGAACGACATTTCCTGTTTTCTGGAGCATTACCATCTGAAATGTCTTTTTGTGGAAAAAAGGGTTCAGTATCTGGTCCACCATATATATGGAAGGAATGCCCTTTCCCCGACTACCCTTTCCGCAGTGGGAAGCTATATTTCCAGACAATATGACACCTGCGGAAAGCATCTGATCGCAGCCGGAAATACCGTAACGGATATTTTCAGGGTTTATCAGTCCTACGCTTCTGCCGTGATCCTTCTGCAGAACTGTTTTTTCTTTCCGGAAAAACATTTCTGACGGAAAATGCCATCCGCCTGCTTTCACCGAAGGGACCGGTTCCGGATTCCCTGCATTCACCGGAAAATACTTTTTCCAAATATCTCCTGGCCGGAGAAGAAGAACCCTGTTTTCAGTTTCTTGATGAGCTTTTCCGGTATTATAGCTGCAATCACACATTTATGCCTAACCAGATCCGTGATCTTTATTACCAGCTATTTAATACACTTTCGGCTTCCCGTAAAAAAAATCAGCTGGAAACCGAACTTCATGAAAAGCAGGATCTGATCGTAGATACGTTAAACAACGCCTTCACCTACGAAGAGCTTCACAAAGCTCTGAAAGAAAAAACCGCCCAGTATTTTGAAGATGCGAAAAATTCCCAGCCGGAAAATTCCACAATCTTTATGATCAAGGATTATATCAGCCGGAACTATATGAACGATACACTTTCCGTAAAAGATATCAGCGGCCATGTATACCTTTCCGCATCTTATGTATGCACTTTTTTCAAAAGTGAGACCGGACAGACTCTCAATCAATATCTGACAGAATACCGAATGGAAAAGGCCAAGCAGCTGCTTTCCGATCCCAGATACAAGATTTCCGAGATTTCTTCCAAGGTAGGCTATACGGATGGCAATTACTTCGGAAAAAGCTTCAAAAAATACTCCGGCTTTTCCCCGTCTGAATACCGGGAGAAAATGTCATGAGGGCCCTCTGGCGCCGTTTCAAAAACGGCTACCTGAATTTAAACCTGCAGACAAAATTCACCATTGCCTGATCAGCATTGTGGTAGTTCCTGCCTGTCTTACCGCCTTTCTTTTTTATGGACGACTTTATAGCATGGTGGTTTCCAATACCATCCGGCAGGAACAGGACGCCTCCGCAAAAACTGCACCTCTGATCGAACGGACTATGGATACGATCCTCGCTACTACCCGGAATATTACAGGACAGAATTTTTTTCAGGAACTTTTTTTATATGCCGGTCAGCGATTCAGCAGAACAGCTTGCAACATCTAACCATGCCACTGATTTTAAAAATGCCGTTCAGCGTCTGACCACAGATTCCATTGTTACCGATGTACAGATCTATGTGGATTTTCCTGATGATCTGAAGGCACTGGATGCTTATCCCAACACTGAGAATATACTTACTCCCTTAAGTCAGGCGAAAGGTACATACTGGTACGGTATCTTTCAGGGAAACCGTAACACCCAGGAAATGTTCTGTCCTTCCTTCTATCTTGGTCCCAGAGAAAAAAAGAATTATGGTGATATGGCATATATCTGTCCTTTAAGCCTTTATTATCACTCCACTGCCTATAAGGCTTATCTGGCAGTGTATTATTCCGATGACAAGCTTACTTCCATTCTTTCCGACAATCTATCTCTGGAGGGAAGTGTTTCATATATCGTAAACGAACGTGATGCCATTGTTGCTACCTCAGATCCGTCATTATCCGGAATCTACCAACTGGATTACGACACCATCAAGGCTTCCTTTATGTCTTCCAATAACTTCATTGAGCGGAACATTCTGGACACAAAGGTTTATGCCGGCTTTTACAGCATTTCCAATACAGACTGGTTTATGGTGACGGTCCTGCCTTCCCCGCCGCTGATACATGAGAGCAACCGCCTGATGATCCAGATCGTACTGATCTATGCAGTTTTTCTGGTTCTGGCACTTATTTTTGCCAATGTACTGGCTCATTCTATTACCGGAAGACTTTCTTCTGTGATCCGGCAGATGCAGACCGTCCGCCACGGCCCGCCTACTCCTATGGAAAGTCCACAGGCACATGATGAGATCGGTAATCTTATCGATACCTACAACTATATGACTCGAAAAATGGAAGAACTGATGGAGAAGCAGGCTAAGGCTGCCGAAGATCTCCGAATCGCAGAATTCAATTCCCTCCAGGCACAGATCAATCCACATTTTCTTTATAACACCATGGATATGGTCAACTGGATGGCACTGCAGGGACGGACCGATGAGATCAGTCACGCAGTACAAAGCCTTTCCCGTTTTATAAGCTGACCCTGAGCCGCAAAAAGGGAATCTCTACCATTGCAAGGGAGCTGGAGCATGTAACCATCTACGTGCAGCTTCAGAATATGCGCTACCACGACAGCATTGAGCTGATCACGGATATCCCGGATGAGCTTTCAGAATACCAGATCCCGAAGCTGACTCTTCAGCCTGTTGTGGAAAATTCCATTCTTCACGGGATCCTGGAAAAAGAATCAAAATCCGGAACTATTGTTATTACCGGATGGATGGAAAATGAGGATGTTGTTCTTCTGATTTCCGATGACGGTGTTGGGATTTCGCCAGAAATCCTGTCAACTATCCTTCCGGAAAGGGAAAAAGCCAGTCCGGCGGCACCAATATCGCAGTTTATAATACCCACCGGAGACTCCAAATTCTCTATGGAAATAATTACGGACTCACTTATTCCAGCAAGCCTGGAGAGGGGACGGATGTTGAGATCCGGTTCCCTGCACATCGTGAAAAGTAACTTACGTTCCAAAAAAATCTTTATTCAGAAATGAGGTATGACACTATATGAATACACAGCCAGAAGCTCTTTTATATAATTTTAACGACCCGGAACGGCTTCGCCAGATCCGCCGCTATCTGAACCGTCAGAAGGTTAAGACACGGATCGTCACTGCTCCGGAATTTCTTCATCCGCTGGGATATCTTTTTGAGATTCCGGGATTTCATCCCTCATCCCAGTTTAATCTGGGAAGCAATTTCAGCGATGAGATGATCGTGCTGAAGGATTTTTCCAGTGCACAGATGGATGGTTTTCTTGCTTTTTTCCGTGAAAACCAGATCCCGCCTGTTGCACTGAAGGCCATGCTCACACCGGTAACTCAGCACTGGTCTTCCATCCAACTGCACGATGAGCTTTCCAGGGAGCACACACTTATGCATAAAAAATAACTGCAAAACCAAAATCTGCCGAATCTGCCTGCTGCATTTCCGGCAGATCTTTTTTATCTTATTTTTCCCACTGAAAAAGGAGACCGCTCCGCGCAGTCTCCTTTTTTGAATATGTTTTAGGTTGAATACATAAGAAAGAATTTATCTTGTCACGATATCTACCGGTACGTTAAAGATTTTTGCAACCTTCAGGATCGTATCGATGTGTCTTCCTGTAGCAGCTGCCATATGATGTGTCGGGCCAGCCTCGCTCCAGCGGTTAACGAACTCTCTTGCTCCGCATGTGAAGCGTGTTCTCATGTTTGTATCACCGAAGGAAAGGATCGGTCCCTCCTCGTTTACGCCCTCAGCTACAACGAATTTGAAGTTTCCGTCTTTATCCTGGGTGATCGCGAGGTATGTCACCGGACCTGTGTACGGATAGAACTGTGTCAGATATCCGCCGCCTGTTTTGCCATGGAATACTTTTACGATCTTCATGGTTGGCTTCTTGTCAGAGATGTCCGCGTCACCGCTTCCGGAATGTCCGATAATACAGATATCATCGTTGAAGTCGATGGAGTACATCTCAGAAAGCTGACCTGTACCGGAAATTGTTTTTAAGATACTCATTGCCATGGCAACCTTCATGTCACCCTCTACCGCACATGCAGTACCCTGTTTGATCAGCATGGAGAATGCCGGGATCAGCATACTGTCAAGGACACCGGCTTTACCCTGTGCAAATCCATCGTAATGGGAAGCGATCATTCCAAGATGCTCGTCTTTTACCCATTTCTCAAAAGCAACAACGTATTTAGCCATATCCCATACTTTCTCGATCGTGCCGCCGCCCTCAATATCGAATGTATCAAGGATATCCTGTGCCTTTGCACGGATTGCTTCCTCGTCTGTGATATCATCAGCGATCGCCCACATCTTCTCCCAGTCGAACTGTTTTGTGTAGAGGAACATTCTGTTATAGAGGTTTGTCTCATCAATATACAGATCCATCATACCCGGATATGGTCTTCCGATCTGTGCAATGTTAGTCTCACGGAATCTTCTTCTTACCTGAGCAGCCTTGCACCAGTCTTCGATCTCAGCCTGAACTGCCGGATCTCCGCCTTCTACAACGCCTGTGATAACCGCATGTCTCTTGCCTGCTCTCTCAAGGTCAGCAACCGCCTCGCCTACAGCACCGCATGCATAGCCTTCACCCAGCCAGGAGGCAATGTCAGTGTGTTCATAATCCAGCGCTTTCAATTTCTGAACGTTCACAAGAACGACCGGAACATCAAGATCACGGATTGCAGGAAGCATGTTGTAGGATGTTGCATAGGTCAGCATCTGAAGAAATACAAGATCAACATCTGCTGCACGGAATTTGTCCCCAGCTTCCATAGCCTGCTCTTTTGTGGTAACCATTCCACCGTCGATGATCTCTACTGTACCCGGAAGTGTTTTCTTGAACGCATCATACTGTGCTTCAAATTCCGGTACAAGAGACGGGAACTGCGGAAGGTATGCACCTAAAGCAATTGAAAATACACCAACTTTTGCCTTTGTGTTAACTAACATAATAAGACCTCCAATTATTTATGCTTTGTATACTTTGATACCGAAGGCTCATGGATGGTTGTACGAGCCTCCTCGATAGTTTTGAACTCCTCGGCCTTCAGCATCTGTGCTGTGATATTACCGATTGCAGTTGCCTCTCCAGGACCTGCATGGATTTCCTTCTTTGTAGCTTTTGCAGTCAGCTCATTTAAGTATCCTGCATTGGAACCACCGCCTACGATATGGATGCGGCTGTAGGTTCTTCCTGTCATCTCCTCGATCTCCTTTGCGATCTTAGCGTAGCAATCTGCAAGACTTGTGTAGATAACTGTTGCGATCTCTCCAAGAGTTTCCGGAACCTGCTGTCCTGTTCTGCGGCAATAATCCTGAACCTCTTTTGTCATGTTCTCAGGAGAAAGGAAGCACTCGTCGTTTGCGTTTACTCTTGATGGGAAATCCTTAGCCTCCTCAGCCATTTCACAGATCTGTGCGAAGCTGTATGCATCATCAAACTCGTGACGTACAGACTGGATCATCCAAAGACCCATGATGTTCTTCAGATAACGGAAACGTCCCGCATATCCACCCTCATTTGTGAAGTTCATCTCACAACTCTTCTCAGAGCAGTCTGCTTCTTTTCTCTCAATTCCCATCAGAGACCATGTGCCGGAGCTGATATAAATGAAATCGTCATCATTTGCCGGAACAGCCAGAACTGCAGATCCTGTGTCATGTGTAGCCGGTGCTACAACCTCAAGGTCAAAGCCAACTGCTTCTTTCACTGCGTCTGTTAAATGTCCGATGCTTGTGCTAGGCATGATCAGCTTCTGGAAAATCTTTCTCGGATATCCCAGCATATCGATCAGCTCATAATCCAGTCCTTAGTTGTCGGGCATACAAGCTGTCCTGTGGTTGCCTCTGTGTATTCACAGGTTTTCTTTCCTGTAAGAAGGAAATGGAAATAATCCGGTACATGAAGAAGTGTCTCTGCCTGCTCCAGATACTCCGGATGTTTCTTCTTCACTGCCATCAGCTGATATACAGTATTGTAGATTGCTTTCTGGATACCGGTTCTTGCATACAGATCCTTCAGAGAAATTGTCTTATAAACTTCCTCATCCATTCCCTCTGTACGATGATCACGATAACCTACAGTATTTCCAAGAACCTTATCATCTTTGTCAAGAAGTACAAAATCAACACCCCAGGTATCAACGCCCATGCTTACCGGAATCTTGCCAATCTCTTTACATTTTTTGAGACCATTTACGATCTCGGTGAAAAGACGGTCAAACTCCCAGCAGAGCTCTCCATCCTTCTTAACCATACCGTTCTCAAAACGATAGATTTCTTCCAGGATCATTTTTCCGTTTTCCATATGTCCCAGAATGTGACGTCCACTGGATGCTCCGATATCTACTGCTAAATAATATGTTGCCATTTTTAAATCCTCCTCAATATGTAAGCTTCTGATCACTTTCATATCTAATGTTGCATTTATCATACATCAGGATCCTTCCGGTGATAAGAACCTCTTTTGTCAAAAAAAGTGTCTTTATTTGCAAATAATACAGCGATTATTTATGAACTGCTACATTATTTGTTTAAAAAATCCGCTGACTGAATCAGCCAGCGGATCTCTTATTTCATACGTCCGTGAACGCAATCCGCGTTCATTATAACTTCACGATCTTATCAATTATATGATTAGTCATAAAGGTTAGGAGCGATATCCTCGTCTTCCATATTTGTTGCATCATACCAGTAACCGTCTGTAGGAACATCCTCAAGCTCCTGGCCGTTTGCTGCTGCTGTCAGAGCGTAGATTGCATAGTATCCCATCATAAGAGGAGACTGTGTAACAGCACCGATGAATGTGCCATCTTTAACAGCTGCTTTGATGATAGAACCAGCATCGAAACCAACACCAACTACATCACCGTTTGCCGGGTCAGAACCAAGAACGTTAAGGTTAGCATTTGCTGCAAGAACACCCTCTGCGGAAACCTGGTTAGAACCGAATACTGCGATACAGTTCTCCTGGGAAAGGATTGCCTGTGCCTCTGTGGAGCAAAGCTCTACAGTTGTCTGTGCCGGAACAGCTACCTGGATAACAACGTCTGCGTCTTTAGCATCTGCGTCAGCACCCTCTGCTGCGTTTACATAGAACTCGTTGCCGCTTACTGCTACAGTCTTGCCATCAGCCTGAAGAAGCTCGATCATCTTGTTGATGAATCCTGTACCACGCTGCTGGATGTTCTGAGCTGTTGCATCCTGGTTAACCTCACCGATTACAACCTGTCCCTCAGCATCTTTAACAACGTCTTTAATGCTGTTGTACATATTCTCAGCTGCTACTGCACCAGCCTGTGCGTTGTCTGTACAAACCTCGCATACTACAGATCCTTCCGGAGCATCAGCGATACCTGTATCGAATGTTACAACCGGGATTCCTTTTTCTGCACATGTCTTAAGTGCATCTGTAACAGAAGATGTATCACAAGCTGCAAGTCCTAATCCAACAGGATTGGAAGCGATAGCTGTGTTGATCATGTTAACCTGGTCAGCGATATCGGACTCACTGTTCGGTCCTGTGGTTTATAATCAACGCCCAGCTCCTTAGATGCTTTTTTCATACCTTCCTGAGCTGCATCCCAGTATGTGGACTGGAAAGATTTAACCATCATCGGGAACACATAAGCTTCGTTTGCTTTCAGTCCGTCGAACTGTGCGGTAGGATCCTCAGCTGCTGTGGAATCTGCGGATTCCTCTGTTGCTGCATCTTCTTTCTCCTCAGCTGCAAAAGCTGCTGTTGCGCTCATGCTTGTTACCATTGCTGCACAGAGCATTAATGCCATAACCTTTTTTGCTTTCATATAATATTTCCTCCTTAAAATATATTATATAGTTTTTTATGTTCATACGCCGTTGCTACCCCTTGGCGTTTCACATCTTTGATTATCGGGTGCTGTTCACATTTCTCTGTAAACAGCACCCTTACTTATTATACACACTTCTTAATATCAGTGTGCTGCTTTTTTCTCTTTCAGGATATCGATCAGAACGGCTACGATCAGAACGATACCAGTGATGATCTGCTGCCAGTTTGCCTGCAGGCCGATATATGGAAGACCTGTTTTCAGAAGCATGATGACGAAGATACCAACGAATGTACCGATCACGGAACCATATCCACCGGTAGCTGCTACACCACCAACGAATACACCGCCGATAGCATCCATCTCAAGTCCGGCACCAGTACCAGGCTGTACAGTAGGTGTTACTGCTGCGTATGCGATTGCTGCAAGACCTGTAAACAGACCGCAGACAACGTATACCATTACGTGATAGAACTTTGTATTGATTCCGGAAAGGGCTGCTGCCTCTTTGTTGGAACCGATTGCAATTGTGTAACGACCGAATTTGGTGTGGTTCAGGATGTACTCCATAAGAAGAACCAGAATGATCATCCACAGGAAACCGAGCGGATAACGTGAAGCACTTCTTCCTGTACCAACTGTTACCTTGAAGATGGTATGGAACCATCCGCCGGCTGTGTAAGTCCCGGCCATGGTGTTGCGCTGCAAAGAGAGCCGGCACCACGGGTAATCATACAGGTACAAAGTGTTGCCAAAAATGGCGGCAGGTTCATAACACCGATCAGTACACCGTTCAGTGCACCGACTGCGATACCAAGAACAATACAGATCAGCATTGCCAGAGCTACCGGGCAATTGTTGTTTCTGATCAGTGTTCCGGCGATCAGTGCGTATGCTACCATACCAGTTCCGATTGACAGGTCAACACCACCAGTGATAAGCGGGAATGTAACTCCGATCGCCATAAGAAGATCGTAATATGAGAAATCCAGCATACTCAGGATCGTGGTGTACTGTCTGAATTCTTTACTCAAGCCTGAGAATATTGCACACAGGATAATGATAACGAGCAAAACAATAAATCTCTGATCACTTAAAATACTTTTTTTCTTCTTAGTCATGACTTTCCTCCTTAATCGATATTCCGTGTGGCCTTGTCCATGATGTTTTCCTGGGTTGCCTCGGAGATATCAATACATCCGGTAACTTTACCCTCACACATGATGATGATACGGTCACTCATTCGGAGAACTTCCGTCATCTCAGAAGAAATCATGATAATGGATTTGCCTTCTGCTGCCAGTCTGTTCATTAATTTGTAGATTTCGTTCTTGGCACCAACATCGATACCTCTTGTCGGCTCATCGAAAATAAGGATATCGCTGTCTCGTGTCAGCCATTTAGCAATAACAACCTTCTGCTGGTTACCACCGGAAAGGTTTACTACCAGCTGGTCGGTGGTCGGTGTCTTTGTTGCAAGCTCATTTACATATTTCTCTGCAACCTGTTTCTCTTTTGCCTTGTTGATAAAAATACCATTGGTAAACTCTTCCATGGTTGCCAGTGTAGTATTTTCTGTTACAGATTTCTGTACAACACAGCCATATCTTCTTCTGTCCTCTGACAGATAACCGATACCGTATTTAACAGCATCCTGCGGGCTGTTGATGGTTACCTCGTGAAGCTGTCCGTCTTTACCCATAACAGAGATCTTACCACTCTGTTTCGGGTCTGCCTCCGAACAGTGCTCTGGCTGTCTCAGTACGTCCGGCGCCCATCAGTCCTGAGAAACCAAGGATTTCACCTTTTCTCAGCTCAAAGCTTACATCCTGAACCATCTTGCCTGCATTCAGGTGCTCAACCTTAAGAACTACCGGTGCATCTGCCGGAACTGCACTCTCCTGCTTCGGATCCTCATAAATAACACGACCAACCATCATGTTGATGATATCTTCTTTTGTGCTGTCTTTTGTGATGAGGGTTCCTACATAACCACCATCTCGCATGACTGTTACACGGTCTGTGATCGTTTTGATCTCATCCATACGATGTGAGATATACACGATACCGAGATTTTTCTTACGAAGGTCACGGATGATCTCAAACAGATCCGCGATCTCTTTCTCGGTAAGCGCTGCGGAAGGCTCATCGAAGATGATAACCTCAGCTTTATGAGAGATTGCTTTTGCGATCTCACACATCTGCTGTTTTCCGACTGTCAGGTTTTTCATCTTTTCCTTCGGATTGATCTCAATGTTCAGATCCTGGAAAAGCTTTTTGGAATCCTCGATCATTTTCTTATCATCGATGGTAAAACCTTTTTTCGGCTCACGTCCGATGAAGATGTTCTGAGCAACGGTAAGATCACCTACCATGTTCAGCTCCTGATGTACGATTACAACGCCGGCATCCTGTGCCTCACGTGTATTGTGGAATTCTGTTTCCTGTCCTTTGTAAACGATGGAACCTGAATCCTTCTGATAAATACCGGTAAGAACCTTCATCAGTGTTGATTTACCGGCACCATTTTCTCCCATAAGTGCATGTACTTCGCCGCGTTTTACTTCGAAATTAACGTGATCCAGAGCATGAACTCCAGGAAAGGACTTATCAATGTCCTTCATAGTTAAAATAACTTCACCCATTGTCGCATCCTCCCTCTAAGATCAGTTCTTTCTGCGTCTTGCAGAAACGTCGATATAAACTGCAACGATAACGATGATACCTGTGATGATCATCTGCTGTCCTTTACCAAGGCCAAATGCCATAATGCCCTGCTGAAGAAGAGAGATGATAAATACGCCGATTACAGTACCGCCGATGGAAGCAAGTCCACCAACCATGGATGTACCACCCATAACGCAGCCTGCAATAGCCTCATTGTTGTACTGATCGCCATAACCTGGCTGAACAGTTGTGTATGTAGCTACAAAGAAGAGTGCTGCAATACCTACCAGGAATCCGCAGATCATATAAGCAAGCATTTCCCATTTCTTTGTGTTGACACCGGAAAGACGGACAGCCTCTTTGTTAGATCCAAGGCAGAGGATGTAACGTCCTGGTTTTGTGTTGTAAAGAACGATACCGCAGATAACTGCCATTACCAGGAAAATAACAATTCCTACAGGGAAGCCATTTACGGAAACGATATTACGGAACCAGCCGTTTGCCTCACTGGCTGCCGGCCAGCTTACGGACTGTGTTTTCGTGAATACAGAAGCAATACCTTTTGCAATGTTCATGGATGCCATGGAAATAATGAATGGTGGCACTGACATGTAAGAAACCATCCAGCCATTGAAAATACCAAAGCAGAGACCGATCAGAATGCAAAGGATCATGGCAACTGCACACGGAACCTTGTAGGATGTCATGCAGTAACCGGATACCAGTGCACAGCAGAACATTACAGGTCCGATGGAGAAATCAATTCCTCCTGTAGCGATTACGAATGTAACGCCAAGTGACAAAAAGCCCAGGAAGTACACATAGTTCAAAGTAGACTTGATACTGTCAACAGCCGGAAACTTGTTTCCAAGAACTACTTTAAAAACCAGGAACATAAGAATCAGAACACAGACAAGAAGTATTCTGTTCAATCCGAGCTTCTTAACGATTGGATTTTGTTTTAACTTTTCCAATTTTTACCCTCCTCACGTTTTGCACGTATCTTGTGTTTTCTTGGTTATTATAATACCGTCAAAAATCAATAATTGTAATAGAATATCTTTCAAAAAAAGGTTAAATATTTACTGTACTGTAAATATTTAACCCTTTTCTTTGTGCATTTATGACTATTTACGGTGTAAGATCACCATATGTTTTTAACGTATTAAACGGGAAAAGCAGTTTTTCGATCTCACTGGTATACATATTGTCAGGAGTTACCAGCTGGCACCCGGAATTAATATTCTTTTTATAGTTTTCTCCACGCAGCATCTTAACTGTTTCCCGAACACCCACATACCCCATTTTAAATGCCTTCTGTACAACGATTCCCTGGAAGATTCCGTGTTCCATCAGCTGAACGGCCTCCTGTGAGCTGTCTACTCCCACCACCCTAATCCGGTTCTCTGCTTTTGCTGCCTTTACTGCTCTTGCAGCACCTACAGAGGAATATTCATTCATCCCCGCGATCATCTTGAGATCCGGATATTTTTTCATCAGCTCTTTTGTAAGCTCATAGGACTTGTCATACTGAGAATCACAGTATACCACATCCACGATATTATCCTTCCGACTGCCAAGTCCTGTCCGGAAACCTTTTTCTCTTTCAACTGCCGTAGATACACCCTTTACATGTGAAACGATCGCGATCTGATCATCCGCTCCCACAAGATCCTTCGCAAACCTGCCAAGGATCTGCCCTGCTTCCAGATTATCGGTCGCAACGGTAAGGTCCTGAACCTCTTCCTGTGTGTAGGAATCAATAAATGAAATATGTATTCCCTGTTCCTTTGCCTTCTTCAAAAGCTGGTCAGATTCAGTGAAGCTGGACGGCGAGATCAGGATCGCATCCGGTTTTTCTTCTATTGCCCTTTCGATCAGCTTGTTCTGACCATCCACATCATTTTCTTCCTCAGGTGCCCATACGCGGATATCTGCATTATATTCCTTTGCAGCCATCTCCGCCCCCTGGATCAGTGATGTCCAGAAATCGTTGGTACCGTCCACAACCTTCGGAATATAGATCAGCGATAGTTTTCTCTCTTCTTCTACCTGTTTATAATAGAATATTCCGGCTACAAGCCCCGCCACAAGGCAGATGACCACTCCAAAAGTCAGGAGTTTTCTATGTTTTTTCATATTGATTCCTCCTGTATTCCCGGATGGTAATCGTGGCAGTGGTTCCGACACCTTTTTCACTTTCATAGGTGATCCCGTAATTTTCTCCATAATAAAGCTTCAGACGTTTCTGTACATTGTAAACACCCACACCATTGGAATGATAATTCACCTTATGTTTATCATAAATATGTGACAATGTTTCCTCATCCATACCTACACCGTTGTCGATCACCTGAAGAACTGCATTTCCATCCTTCATAAAGCCTTTTACCTGCAAAAGTCCCTTACTCTCTTTATATTTCAGTCCATGATAGATGGCATTTTCAATGATCGGCTGGAGAACCAGCTTGATCAGAGGGATATTTAGTATAGAAGGTTCTACATCGATCTCGAATTCCAACTTGTCCTTGTAACGCATCTTCTGGATCGTAAGATAACCCTTGGCATACTCCACTTCCCTTGCGAGAGGAACCACTTCATCTTCATTACTGATGCTCTGACGAAGAAGACGTGCCAGGGATGCTGTCATCAGAACAACCTCTTCGTACTTTCTGCCCTCTGCCATCCAGATGATCGAATCCAGGGTATTGTAGAGAAAATGAGGATTGATCTGGGACTGAAGGGCCTTAAGCTCACTTTTTCTCTTTGCTTCCTGTTCCTTCACGTTCTGCTCCATAAGATCCTGTATCCTATGTGTCATCACATTGAAAGATTTCGTCAGGCTTCCGATCTCATTCTCTGAATCGATTTCCACATCTGCTCCGTCAAAATGCCCTTCCTGTACTCTGGACATGGAATCTCTGAGACGCTGAAGAGGATATGTAAGACTCTTTGCCAGAAATCTGGAAAAAAGCAGTGCCACGATCATCAGAAGTGCGGAAATAAGCACATAAATACTCTGTGCCTGATTGCTCTTGCGCAGAAGTTCGCTGACGCTCATACAGCCCACAACGGTCCATCCGGTTTTATTTGATCTGGAAATAGAATACAGCTTTCCTCTGTTTCCCCTTTCGGTACGCACCGTATCTTCTTTTGATTTCACGATCAGGTCGATATTCTCAGTCTGCAATTCATTGTAAAGCTGCTGCTGTTGGGGATGGTATACTATATTTCCGCTTTCATCCAGAATGAATGCGTATCCCTTTTTCCCGATCGTATTCTGATCACAAAGTTCACTGATGGCACTATAATTCAGATCAATAAAAAAGACTCCCTCTTTCTCACCACTGTTGGAAAAATTACGGATTCCCCTGCTTAAAGTGATCACCCACGGACGCTCTCCGCTGATGATGTGCTGTACATGAGAAGATGTAAGAAGCGGGCCTTCCGGCTTCTGTAAAGCTTCCAGATACCACTCCTGGGTGGAAAGCTTCAGATCCGGATTCACAGACTGCTTGCCGTCGTTGATCAGCTTCCGTCCATTACTTCCAATGATCCCAAGATTTCGGATATCACTTCGTCCGTCCAGAATAGTCTTGAACTGATTGAGCAGGCGCTCTCTTGTTCCATCGTCCACATTGTCGCCAAAAAGATATTGCTGTACATCCTCGTTACTGGAGATCATATAAGCTATATTTTCCATGTAATCAATATAGGAATCAATATTCTGATTCATCTGCTGCACGATATTCTGGGTGTAGACAGCAGAATTTTCAAAAATAGAATTGCGGGTATATCTCATGGAAACACCTGTTATGACCAGCACCGCGCTTAAAAGCAGCACCGTCACCACCGCAAAGATCGCACTCTGGATACTCTTAAATTTTCCTATGATCTTTGCCGCAAACCGGATATCTCTCATTTACGTTTCTCCCTTGCATATTCTGTCGGTGTGCAGCCTGTCATTTTTTTGAAGGAGATCCCAAAATAATGGGGATCTGCAAATCCGACTTTCTCGGCAATTTCATAATTCTTCATAGTTGTATTCTCCAGAAGTTCCTTCGCCTTCTCCATGCGGGTACGGATCAGAACCTCTGTAAAAGTCTCTCCCGTAAGCTCCTTAAAGATCGTACTGAAATAGCTTGTGCTGATATTCAGATAAGAACAGATACTGTTCAGGCTTAAATCCGGATCCATATAATTCTTCTGGATATAATCCAGGGCAAGTCTAGCCTGACGCTGTCCGCTGGAGCTGTTTGCATCGGAAAGTGTCTGGAAAATTTCTCCGATATGATTCCTGACCAGTTCAACAGCACTGTCAAAAGAATTCTGCTCCGTAACCTGCTGCAGAAGTGCTTCTCTTTTGGAAAAAAGCCTGTTGTCCGGAACATATCCTCACAGGTCTCATCTGCTGCACGGATGATCTGCTGAAGATACACGCAGGCACGACTCTTATCCACACGCGCTTCCTTGATCTCAGAAGAGATCTGTTCCAGAATATGCTCTGCGTTTTCCTTTTTACCCGCTTTCAGAGCAGCTACCAGCTTCTCTACATAATCTTTAATGGAAAGATTTTTTTCCGCCGGCTGTTCTTCCATATCAATGAGAAGCTTCCGCCAAGAAGATAACGATATTCAATAGCTTTCTCAGCAAGTTCATGGGATACACGAAGCTCCTGCTGAGTTCTGGCCCAGCTTCCCACACCGATAGAAATATCCAGCGACATCAGTTCCTTCAGCTTATCCTGAATCGTCCTGCAGATCTCCATGATCTTCTGTTCAAACTCTCTGGTACGGTTTCCCATGAAAAGAGCACCAACCTTGTTGTCTCCGTCCTGATATGCCACTCCTGCTTTTTCCTTGCTGATGATCTCATCACTGATATTAAAAAGAACAAAAGACATCAGTGCACTCTCCTGGCGTTTCTCTGCAGTAAGCTGACTACCGTCCGAATACAGATCCAGCTCAAAAACAGCCACACGATAGCAAGCTGCCTCAAGATCGATTCCCAGTGCTGCAAGCTCTTCCAGACTTTCCTGCCGTGTCTTGATATTATCCACAAAGCCCTGCAGCGCTCTGGAACGGATCACAATAGCGTTTTTCTGATAATTCTCGAAGTCTGTGTCAGACGTTCCAGCTTCTCTTTTCTTTCTTGCTGTCATCCTTCTTCTT
>ENA-OQAZ01000093-OQAZ01000093.1-human-gut-metagenome-genome-assembly--contig:-NODE-93-length-43099-cov-4.803430_pt1 | contig 43099 bp, 34 predicted proteins | sample MGYA00242737_ERZ504531 | MGnify/ENA primary metagenome ERZ504531 (study PRJEB26092, sample SAMD00036244) | human gut metagenome | host: Homo sapiens | study: EMG produced TPA metagenomics assembly of... | reverse complement strand
GTTCCAGTCCAGACGGCCCCATGATCTTATAATAAGGAGTTTCCAAAGAGTATCCTTGATAACGTTCCCGGATTGTAGTTGTATTTTCCGACAGGTATTGGCTGATGTTGTTCATCCCCACAAAGGTACGGCCGCCTACCGTTGTGGTGTTCTCGAACGGACGGTGCACGATGCCGTTGGTGCTCCATTCGTCATTGGCGCCGCTACGCGCTATGCCCGACGGACCTGCCTGCACATTATCCTGATATTCGCCGTTCACGAAGAAGAATAACTTGTTTTTAATGATCGCACCTCCCAAAGAAGCTCCGTAGGTGGTACTGTGGTCACGGTTGCGGGTCAGCTCATAGTCCTCTACCTTATTACCGGTAAGGTGGGTATTGGAAGTATACATATAGGCTGTACCTTTGAACTCATTCGTACCACTCTTTGTCACGGCGTTGATGGCACCTCCTGTAAACCCGCTCTGACGGACATCAAAGGGAGTGGTGGAAACGGAAATCTGTTCCAACGCATCCAGAGAGATAGGCGAACCGCCTGCCGGCAAGTTCGAGCCGATACCGAAGGCATTATTGAAAGCGGCTCCGTCCACAGTGACATAAGACTGGCGGTAGTTACCTCCACCCACTGAGAAACCGCTACCGATATTGGCTCCCTGAGGGGTCAGACGCATGATATCATTCATGCTGCGGCTCACCGTAGGCACTTCCGACATTCTGGCCGCATCGACATTAGTCACCGCTCCGGCGCGGTCAGACTTCATATTGCTGCTCTTGGAAGCGGTTATCACTACTTCATCCAGCAGTTCGGTAGACTCCTTCAAGTTCGCATCCAATACGTAATTCTCTCCCAACTGGAGATTGATGCTCTTGTAAACCACTGATTGATAACCTACATAAGAAACTTCTACTTTGTAAGGACCGCCGGCACGCATGCCCTGGATGGAATAACGGCCGTCCACATTGGTAATGGCCCCATAATGGGTGCCGGACGGCTCATGAATAGCCTGAATCGTCGCGCCGATAATGGCTTCATTGCTTTGATCGACCACCTTTCCACTCATTGACGAGGTAGTGACCTGAGCGTTAACAGTAGCAGCGATTACCAACATAACCACCGCAAAAAAAGATCGCATTCTTTTTACCATAAACTTTTTATTAATTAATATTATAATTAATGTCTTAAAAGACGTTGCAAAGATAGCTAATAGAAACGATATACAAACTACAAATCGGTTACAATTTACAGTGGCAGGTCTATAGAAAGAGAATTTATATTTATAGTGAACCACATTCATCCTGCCGGATGACCCCGGGACACGGGCCCGACGGGAATTCCATGCGGTGCGCGCATAATAAAATAGGTGTATAATAAAAAGGCTCTTAACCTCAAAAACGTCTTTATACTGAGGAAGTTGCCATACATTTCTGACGAGCCGTTGTGTGTATATGCAAACTTACCCAAGAATACGTTACTGTTCGTACACTTGGGTAAGATTTTATAGACAGGGCGTCATCAGTCTTCCATCAGCTTGCGGTAGCGCACCCGTTTCGGCTCCTCATTACCCAAACGCTTCATCTTGTTCTCTTCGTATTCCGAATAGGATCCTTCAAAGAAAAAGACCTCACTGTTTCCTTCGAAAGCCAGGATATGGGTACAGATACGGTCCAAGAACCAACGGTCGTGGCTGATCACCACCGCACAGCCCGCAAAATCGTCCAGACCTTCTTCCAATGCGCGCAGCGTGTTCACGTCAATATCATTGGTAGGCTCGTCCAGCAGCAGCACGTTGCCTTCTTCCTTCAGTGCCATAGCCAGATGCAGGCGGTTGCGCTCACCACCCGAAAGCATTCCACAAAGTTTCTCCTGATCGGCTCCCGAAAAATTGAAACGGCTGAGGTAGGCACGCGCGTTGATATCCCTGTTTCCCAGACGGATCAGTTCGTTTCCACCGCTGATCACCTGATAAACGGACTTGGCAGGGTCGATATCTTTATGTTGCTGGTCCACGTATGCCAGTTTCACGGTCTCTCCTACCTCGAAAGTACCTTTGTCTACGGTTTCCAGTCCCATAATCAAGCGGAACAAGGTAGTCTTGCCGGCACCGTTAGGACCGATTACACCGACAATGCCGTTAGGGGGCAGCATGAAATTCAGGTTATCGAACAACAGCTTGTCACCATAAGCTTTCGCCACTCCTTTGGCCTCGATCACCTTGTTTCCCAAACGGGGACCGTTCGGGATGAAGATTTCCAGTTTCTCTTCCTTTTCTTTCACATCCTCATTCAGCAGCTTGTCGTAAGAGTTCAGACGGGCCTTTCCTTTTGCCTGACGGGCTTTGGGAGCCATGCGCACCCAATCCAACTCGCGTTCCAAGGTCTTGCGGCGTTTGCTTGCCACCTTCTCTTCCATCTCCATGCGTTTGGTCTTCTGTTCCAGCCAGCTGGAGTAATTTCCTTTCCAGGGAATTCCTTCGCCACGGTCCAGTTCCAGAATCCATCCGGCTACATGGTCCAGGAAGTAACGGTCGTGGGTTACGGCAATCACCGTACCTTCATATTGCTGCAAATGCTGTTCCAGCCAGTCGATACTTTCCGCATCCAAATGGTTGGTAGGCTCGTCCAGTAACAGAATATCCGGCTTCTGCAACAGCAGACGGCACAATGCCACACGGCGACGCTCGCTCCCGAGAGGTTCTTCACCGGCTGGTCTTCGGGCGGACAGCGCAACGCATCCATGGCGCGTTCCAGCTTGCTGTCCAGATTCCATGCGTCCGTAGCGTCAATGATGTCCTGCAACTCTGCCTGACGGGCAAAGAGCGCATCCATCTTTTCAGAATCCTCATAGTATTCGGGAAGCCCGAACTTATTGTTTATTTCTTCGTATTCCGCCAGTGTGTCCACGATGCTCTGCACTCCTTCCATCACCACCTCTTTCACTGTCTTTTCATCATCCAGATGCGGTTCCTGTGCCAGATAGCCTACAGAGTAGCCCGGCGAGAACACCACTTCTCCCTGATAACTTTTCTCCAGTCCGGCAATGATTTTCATCAGTGTTGATTTACCCGAACCGTTCAGACCGATGATACCGATCTTAGCACCGTAAAAAAAGGATAGGTAGATGTCCTTCAATACCTGTTTGTTCGCTTGGAAGGCTTTGCTTACGCCCACCATCGAAAAGATAATCTTTTTGTCGTCTGCCATATTCTTTATATTATTAATTTATGTAAGTTGCCATATTTCACTGTTTTTCCTCCATCTTTCTGTAATACCACGGATGTGTGAAGAACTCATACATCAGCAGCAGAACGACACAGATACCGATACATATCCAATAAATGGTATCGGGATGACCCTCAGTCCACATATTCTCAAACAGGAAACCAATCAGTACTCCTGCCTCCCACATCAGCTGATAGGTATTGTTTCCCGTTCCCCGCTCGCAATGCCTCGGCAGGCTGATCATTTTTATAAAGAAACGTGACACAGTGGTTCCGGTTCCCATCCCCAACAAAATGCCAGCTATATAACTGTTCATCAAGCTATTGGAAAAAGCGAGCAATAACAACCCTCCTATCATTGCCGCCTGCCCCAGCTCTACTTCCGAACGACCGGAAGCATGAGAAAGCACGTAACGCAAAAGCAGCAAAGACAGGACAAAGCCTATCAGGATACAAACAAAAAACAATTCATTGTAAATATGTGCCACCAATATCCCAAAGATAATGGCCACCATCATCATATTCATCCCCGGCCACAAAGTGCGCGGCAGCAAAAAACGGTCCAGCGAGAACCATGAAGTGCTGAGCGGAGCACGGAAAGGAACTTTCACCGCCGGAATCAGCACCAGCGCCAACGCTCCCAGAGCCATACTGGTATAAATGATATGGTGAAAATTCCAATAAGGATAAATATAGATCCCCAAGGCAAGACCCACCACCATTCCAAAACGACCCGCCCAGGCAAAAGCGATATTGGCGTCCGTGCGGCGGCGGGAAGCAGTGACATCAATCACCAATGTACTGCCCGTAGTCATGGTAATGACGCTGAACAGCCTCCCTGGACAGCCCTGACCAAAGCTACGAACCCTACGGTCGCAACGTACGGATATAGCAGACTGGATGCCACAAACAGGAATATCGCTATAAAGCACACACTTTTACGTTTGAACGTATCAATAAGGTAGCTGTTGAATGTTCCCGGAAGGAACATGGCCAGCCCGAAAACAGCAATGGCTGCTCCTGCTTCCGCATAACTGCAATACCAGTGCCGCACCATCCATAAAGGCAGCACAGGAAGCATCATGTATAGTGATGCATAAAGCAAAAAATTGGAAAGGGATAACAAAAACATATTCCCAGTCCACAGTTTTGCCTTTTCATACGGAAAGAAGAAGTCATCATACATATCAGCAAAAACTTTTAATATTGTTCGTCTTCGTTAGGGAAATCCCCTTTTTTCACATCATCCACATACTGCTGTATGGCTCCCGTCATAACTGTATGCAGATCGGCATAACGACGGAGGAAACGAGGACTGAAACCGTTGGTCATCCCCAGCATGTCCGATACGACCAGCACCTGCCCGTCTACCGCGCCACCGGCTCCGATACCGATAACGGGAATGGTCAGTTCCCTGGCCACACGCTCTGCCAGTGACGCAGGGATTTTCTCAAGTACCAGCGCAAAACACCCTGCCTCTTCCAGCAAATGTGCATCGCTCAACAACTTCTCGGCCTCTTCCTCGTCCTTGGCGCGTACAGTATAGGTTCCATATTTATTGATAGATTGCGGCATTAACCCCAAATGTCCCATGATGGGAATGCCGGCAGCAATGATTTTCTTTACCGCATCAATGATCTCCACACCCCCTTCCAGTTTCAAAGCATCAGCGTGCGTAATCTTCATTACTTTGATCGCATTGGTCACCGCTTCGTATTCGGAAGTCTGGTAAGTGCCAAAAGGCAGATCCACCACAACAAGCGCGCGTTTCACCCCACGGACCACAGACTTTCCATGATAAATCATCTGATCAAGGGTGATAGGAAGTGTGGTCACATTTCCTGCCATGACATTCGAAGCGGAGTCACCTACCAATATAACATCGATGCCTGCGCCATCTACAATCTGCGCTGTCGTGTAATCATAGGAGGTAAGCATAGAAATTTTCTCGCCTCTCTGCTTCATTTCCACCAAACGGTGGGTAGTTACTTTGCGTGTATCGCCCGAAATATATCCTGCCATATTTACTTTAATTTATAAAAAACGGCTGCAAAGGTAGATGTTTTAGTTGACATTACCTCATCATATTCTTCATTTTTTCGAAACTGAATCCATTAAAGTCCTGAATAACAGCATTTGCCTTGTCGCGTATTTGCTCTTCAGAATTGGTGGTAGCCAGTCCTATCACAGTCATTCCGGCACGGTTCCCCGCCTCAAGCCCATGAAACGAGTCCTCGAAAACCACACAGTTCTCCGGCACGGTGTCAAAAACTGTCGCACCTAACAGAAAGCATTCGGGGTCAGGCTTGGAATGAGTAAACATTTCAGCAGTGAGGATACGGTCCACACTTTGCTTCAATTCCGGGTGTGCTTTATATACGTTGCTCATCTTCATCTCATTTGAACTTGTGACTATAGCTATCTTTACCCCGTTTTCCCTCAATTCTTTCAGGAAAGCCTCTACGCCCGGGATATAATTATATAACATATTTTTTTCAAATTTGTTCAAATCTTCTGTAATTTCATGCTGTACCTCTTCCATTCCGGCAAAATAGTTGGCATAAATCTGTGTCAAGGTCTGTCCTTTTATCAACCGGCCGAATTCGGGAAGCTCCGGATGGTATTTCCGTCCTTGTTCATTCCAGAATATACTATACTGAGTCTCAGTGTCCATTACCACTCCGTCAAAATCGAATAAAGCTGCTATGCTTTTTGTTGAATTCATATTACTTTTAGTTTGATTTAACGCCACAAAGGTCTGAATAATCCTCCATATTCCTAACTTTGCAAAGCTTAAAAATAACAAAAACGCGAATGAAAGAAAACAACCCGCACATACTGGGTACAGAAAAGGTCGGAAAGCTGCTTTTAGAGTACTCTATCCCTGCCATCATAGGGATGACACTGACATCACTGTACAATATTATTGATAGTGTATTTATCGGCCATGGTGTCGGCGCCATGGCCATATCGGGCTTGGCTATTTCTTTTCCGCTGATGAATCTGCTGGTGGCATTCTGTACACTGGTCGGGGTGGGTGGCGCTACCATTTCTTCTATCCGCTTGGGGCAGAAGGATACGGACGGTGCCGAGAAAGTGCTGGGAAACGTAACGGTGCTCTGTGTGATAAATTCTATTTTCTACGGAGGCATCACCCTGCTGTTTCTGGACCGGATTCTGTTCTTCTTCGGGGCAAGCCATGACACGTTGCCATACGCCCGCGACTTTATGCAGATTATATTAATAGGAAGTCCTGTCACCTATGTAATGATCGGACTGAATAATATCATGCGTGCCACCGGTTATCCCCGAAAGGCGATGCTGTCCTCCATGCTGACAGTGGGATGCAACATTATTCTGGCTCCTGTCTTTATTTTCTGGCTCGGTTGGGGAATCCGCGGAGCAGCCACGGCAACCATCCTTTCACAGTTTGCCGGCATGATATGGGTGCTGAGCCATTTCATGCAGGAAAAAAGTTATATCCGCTTCAAGAAAGGGATATTCAAATTAAGGAAACGGATCGTAGAGAATATCTTCAGTATCGGTATGTCGCCGTTCCTGATGAATGTCTGCGCTTCGGCCATTGTCATTATATTCAACAAGAGCCTGCTGCTCTACGGGGGCGATCTGGCTATCGGCGCATACGGCATATTAAACCGTCTGCTGATGCTGTTTGTAATGGTTATCATGGGGCTGACTATGGGAATGCAACCGATTGTGGGCTATAATCATGGCGCACACAAATTCGGCCGGGTGAAGCAGACTTTGAAATATTGCATGATTGCAGGGGGGTGCATCACTTCGTTGGGATTTGCTTTCAGCGAACTTTTCCCTAATTTGGTTGTTAATATGTTTACAGACGATAAAGAACTTACAGCATTGGCACGCACCGGGTTACAAATCGGAGTACTGATGTTTCCTTTCGTGGGAATACAAATTGTAATTTCCAGTTTCTTCCAATCTATCGGGAAAGCGAAAATTTCTATCTTCCTCTCCTTGTCCCGCCAACTGTTGTATTTATTACCCTGCCTGCTATTACTACCTCATTGGTGGGGACTGAACGGTATCTGGCTCAGTATGCCTGTATCCGATCTGTTAGCGTTTATCACAGCCTGCCTGATGCTGGCACATCATATTAAAAAATTAAACAAGATCACAGAAGTATGATATTTAATGCAGAAAACATTCTCTTGATAGGTTCCATCCTATTGTTCGTAAGTATTGTAGTGAGTAAGACCGGATACCGGTTCGGAATCCCTACGTTACTTGTTTTTTTATTGGTCGGCATGCTGTTCGGAAGCGATGGCTGGGACTCCAGTTCCATGATGCGGGCGAAGCCAGTTCATCGGCATGATGGCCCTTAGCATCATTCTGTTCTCAGGGGGTATGGATACCAAATACTCGGATATCAAGCCTGTATTGCCACAAGGCATACTGCTTTCCACCTTCGGTGTGTTGCTTACTACTATTTTCACCGGATTCTTTATTTATTGGATTTCCGGATTCTCGAATGTCAGCATTACCATGTCCCTGATGACGGCCATGCTGCTGGCGGCTACCATGTCCTCTACGGACTCTGCTTCCGTGTTCAACATCCTGCGCTCGCAAAGCATGAATCTGAAACATAACCTCCGACCGATGCTGGAACTGGAAAGCGGAAGTAATGACCCTATGGCGTATATGCTTACTATCGTCCTGATACAGTTCATCACGTCGGCAGGCATGGGGGCAGACGATATTCTGATTTCATTCCTGATTCAGTTTGCTGTGGGTGGCACATCAGGATTCCTGCTGGGAAACCTGGCGGTAGCAATCATCAACAAGATTGACTTGAAGAACCAGTCACTCTATCCTATCTTGCTGCTGAGCTTTATTTTCTTCACATTCACCATGACCGACCTGTGTAAAGGAAACGGCTATCTGGCTGTCTATATAGCAGGATGATGGTGGGTAACGCACGCATTGTAAACCGTAAGGAGATCGCTACTTTTATGAGCGGCATGACCTGGCTCTTCCAAATTATCATGTTCCTGAGCCTGGGATTGCTGGTGAATCCCCATGAAATGTTGTCCATCGCCATACCGGCAACCTTGATCGGCATTTTCATGATTGTCCTCGCCCGCCCGCTCAGTGTCCTGCTCTGCCTCCTTCCCTTTAAAAAGATGAACATCAACTCACGGCTGTTTATTTCCTGGGTGGGATTGCGCGGAGCAGTACCTATCATATTCGCCACTTATCCGGTAGTGGCTGATGTGCCGGGATCTACTCAGATTTTCAATATCGTATTCTTCATTACCATATTGTCTTTAGTGGTTCAGGGAACGACCATTTCATGGATGGCCAAATTACTCCATCTGGATACCCCACTGGAAAAAACAGGAAATGATTTCGGAGTAGAGATACCGGAGGAAATCAATACAGACCTCCGCGATATCGTACTGACGGAAGAAATGCTGGCAAAAGGAAACAGACTAATGGATATGAACCTGCCTAAAGGTATGCTGGTGATGCTGATAAAAAGAGGAAACGAGTTCATGATTCCCAATGGCTCTCTGCAACTGCACGCCGGTGACAAGCTGCTGATTATCTCGGAAAGCAAAACGAAATAAAAAATTTGCCCATGTGCCCACGTGCTGCGCTATGGTCCCGCATGGCAATTGGCGCATGGGCAAATTCGTACATTATTCAACTGAGCAACAGCATGATATTCAATGCGGAGACAATCACCGCAATGGTATAAAGCACGAATGAACTCCACCGGGAGTTGGCATATTTGCCCATCACCCGTTTGGAAGAGGTCAGTCCTACTTGCAGGAACACCGTGAAAGGCAGCTGGATACTCAGAATCATCTGAGAAATGATAAGTCCGTAAAAGGGATTCTCAATAAAGAAGATAAGAACCAATGCTATCCCCAAAGAAATCAAAATACCGACCTTAGAGTGGATATCCTTGATATGATAAGACTCACCGAAAATACCTGCAAAGATAGAACCTGCCGCCATACCACTGGTTATGGTGGAGGAAATCCCCGCCATCAGCAATGCCAAAGCAAAGATGATTCCGGCATGGCTGCCCAGCAACGGGTCAAGCAACGACTTCGCCTGCTGCAACTCTTCCACCGGAGTCCGGGTACGGAAGAAAGTAGCGGCTGCCAGTAAGATCATGGCACTATTGATGGCCCATCCTACAATCATGGAGAACAAAGTATCATAGAATTCATATTTCAATACTTTACGAATGGAGCTCTCGTCCTGCTTGTTGTACTCGTGGCTCTGTATCACCTCTGAATGCAAGAAAAGGTTATGCGGCATAACCACTGCCCCAAGTACGCTCATGATAATCAGCATACTGCCTTGGGGTATGTCGGGAACCACCCAGGAACGGACTGCCACAGGCCAGTCAATATCTACCAAAAACAACTCATACAGAAACGAAAGGCCGATTACGGATACAAAAGCAATGATGGCTCTTTCTATCTTTTTATATGAATTGGAAAAAAGCATAATGATGACAAACATCGTAGTAAGGACAGATCCCCAGGCAATGGGAATTTCCAAAAGCATCTGCAAGGCAATGGCTCCTCCCAGTATCTCCGCCAGCGAAGTGGATATGGAGGCCAGCACCGCGCTGCCCAAAATGGGACGGGATATCCACTTGGGACAATACTGCGTGGCTGCTTCACTCAGGCACAATCCCGTCACAATGCCCAGGTGGGCCACATTGTGCTGCAACACAATCAACATAATGGTAGACAAGGTCACCACCCACAACAACGCGTAACCAAATTCGGAACCGGCTGCAAAATTCGAGGCCCAGTTTCCCGGATCAATAAAACCCACAGTAACCAGTAATCCGGGACCAATATATTTAAAGAAATCAAGACCACCCAGATAACGCTTGTGGTCCGTACGTTTTAATTCATCTATAATGCGAGACATGTTTTACTTTTTTTTGTTTGCACAAACTTACTAATAAAAAACAAAAAATCCATTTGCTTTGTTCAAACTTATAGTTTACTTTCGCTTCAAAATACCGATTTATAATGAAAAGAGAAACAGTTATAATAGCGGCCCTGGGCATCCTTACTTTGGCAGGATGTAATAATAACCACCGTTCACAAGTCCGTAAATTCAAACAGACAGCCGAAAAGACCAACCGGTCCTGCCCCACACGCATGAACGAAACGATTACACTGGACAGCACCTGTTATAATGAGAAAGATAATAGTGTGAGCTATTTCTACAGTGTTACAGGAGAACTGGACAACGCCACTTACATGAACACCCATTATGCCGCCTTTAAACAAGCCCTGCAGGATGCAGTAGACAACTCGGTGGAAATGGAGGAATACCGGAAATTCGGCACTTCCATCCGCTATATCTATTATTCGGGATCAAGTAAAAGGCAACTGGCTGCATTCTCCTTCAATTCCCCCAAATAGATTCCGTTTCAGCCCATCCGGATGCATGATACCACGCTATGGAAGACTTGAAATAATTGTTCCAAAGCAAATATTTGGGAGTGGTGAATGAATTGGGGATATACATACCCATTCCACTGTAGTTATCCCCATCTATTCTGTACAAGGATGAGGTGGGATCATGAGTATAATCTGTATAAATGACCGTCTTCTTTAATTGTTGCGTAAAATCGTCCGGAGCCATTCCTCCACACAATTTTCCAATAAACTGTAACATATCATAGGCATATCCTTTGAAGCTGCTGCTGCCTTTGCCATATTGCTGCAAATCAGCTGTATCCACGTTCTTCAGGCTATCCTGATTGGACAAAATCACACTTCTGACCGCTTCCGCCAAGCCTTCCATCTGATTGCAATCCACTGCCGAAATGGTTCCCCAACCATTATAGTTATAATAATCTATATAATCTTTACAGATTGGCTCCAAATAATCCTTGATCGCATTTTCATACAAATAAGGCATCACACTTGCATAAGGAAATCCGGCTGCCGGTATATCAAGTACAGAAGCGATACAGTATCTGGCAGCATCCTTCAGCTCATAATACACCTCGGCACACCCCATCATACACGCATCAAACAAGACAAAATCAAACTTTTGAGGATTTACCGTACGCAACACTTCCGCCAATTCCGGTATCAACGCTGTGTCACTGGAATACCGCCCGCCATCTTGTCCTATAGAACGGGTGCCGGTAATAGTGGGCAACCATCCCGAACCGTGAGATCCAAAGATTATTCCATAACTTCCGACGGGTAAGCACTCATCATATCACCTATCACTGTCTGCATGACGGTTTTCTCCGTCGATGTCTGAGGGGGATATTTTTTTCTGATGTTACCAATACCAATCAAATCATAGATAGATGTATTCTTATCAGCCATCATTGCGTCTATCGTTCCTTTAGACAGGCTGTTGATACCCCCCTGACCATTGGTTACATATTCAACGATACAAGCTCCGGCCAACTGATATCCGAAGCCTCACCATCCCAATATACCAATAAAGCAGCCGAATCCTTCATAGCCTGAAGTCCTTGCATCATCGTCTGAATATTATCACGCAAACTGGAATTCAAACTGTTATCCGCCCAAAAGAATGCCAGAACCGTTCTTCCGGCATGTTGCTGAGGAATCACGATTGTTTCCTTCTCACAAGAGAAGAAAAAGCAGGCTGCCAAGAATAGAAATAGAATCTTTTTCATAAGAAAAGGATTACTCTTCCGGTTTCTTGAACTTGAATGCATTGGGGTTCACTTCGCGAATCAGCAAGGTCTTTCCTTTTTGATACTTGGTCTTCATCTTGTTGATGGTCTTCTGCAGTTTCTTTCTGCTGTTCGAGAAATAAACAAAGCAAGTACGGTTCGTCAGCCCTTCCTCGTTTTCCAGATAATTTTTCAGCTGATAACTGTATTGTGAGCGTTCCGGCAACATCTTATTCTTATCCAGACTCACACTGTCCAGCAACTGGATTTCCGTGAAATAAACCAATGAATCTGTAAACGATGCGGATACGCCTACTATATAAACAGATTTACTTCCTTTCAATGAGAATGCCGAGCATACCGTCAGTACCAATAATAAAGAGCACAGAATCTTTATGGATTTCATAATTCTAATTTTATAATTTTATTAGAGGACAAAAGTAGTTATTTACGGACAAATACGAAAAAGTAATAGATTAATTAACTATAATAATTTGCTGATGTGCCCATTACCATACGGCACATAGCGCAGCCGATAGGCATTATTGGTATATTATGAACAAAAGCACAAGACGGAAACAACCTTCCATCTTGTGCTTTGTTTTCTTTTCGGAAACCGAATCTTTCTTACCCTAAATAAGACTTAAGCAGCTTGCTACGCGAATTTTGTCTCAATCTTCTAATGGCTTTCTCTTTAATCTGGCGTACGCGCTCACGAGTGAGGCCGAATTTATCGCCGATTTCTTCCAACGTCATTTCCTGCGTATTAATACCGAAAAACATCTGGATAATATCCTTCTCCCTTTCGGTCAGCGTAGAGAGTGCTCTATCAATTTCCCTCGCAAGTGACTCATTAACCAAGGAACGGTCTGCCATAGGCGAGTCGTCGTTCACAAGCACATCCAGCAAGCTGTTGTCTTCTCCTTCCACAAAAGGAGCGTCTACAGAAATGTGGCGTCCTGAAACCTTCAACGTGTCCGAGATTTTGTCTACAGGTATTTCCAGTTCATCGGCCAGTTCTTCCGGAGAAGGACGACGTTCGTTTTCCTGTTCGAATTTAGAGAAGGCTTTGCTGATCTTGTTCAACGAGCCTACCTGATTCAACGGCAAACGGACAATACGTGACTGTTCTGCCAATGCCTGGAGAATAGACTGACGAATCCACCATACGGCGTAACTGATAAACTTGAAGCTCGGGTTTCATCGAACTTTTCCGCTGCTTTAATCAATCCCAGGTTGCCTTCATTAATCAAGTCAGGAAGACTTAACCCCTGATTTTGATACTGCTTGGCTACAGACACGACGAAACGCAAGTTGGCACGTGTCAGTTTTTCCAATGCTACCCGGTCGCCTTTACGGATACGCTGAGCGAGCTCTACCTCTTCCTCTACAGTAATCAGGTCTTCACGGCCTATTTCCTGTAAATACTTATCCAGAGATGCGCTCTCTCGGTTAGTGATACTTTTGGTAATCTTTAATTGTCTCATTCTCTATAAAACAAATTTGGGATGCAAATTTACAACATTAAATGGAATACATCCATTTTTGTTTGAAAAATATTAGCTAATAAATCAAAAAAGACTATCTTTGTCCTTCTTTTCCTAAATATTTTGCGAAAATAAGGTTATCAGTCCTGTTTGACTATAAAATCAGGATGCACGGAAGTAACCCTTACCGTGCATCCTCTAAACTTTACCTATTGAAACTTTCTACCTTAAAAATCTTCTTATTCCTGTGTCAAATCCACTGCATAGTTCGCACGTTTACCTGATGGGAACATACCACTCAGGAACAATACCTGATCCGGTGACTGGGTAGCAGCTTTCAGCACATCTTCCAAATCATTTACTGATTTGACAGGTTGTCCGTTTGCCTTCAGGATGATGAAGCCTTTACGGATACCGGCAGCCTTCATCTTACCGTCTGTCACACCTGTGACTTCCACACCATATCCCAAATTCAATTGTCTCTTCAATTCCTGAGGAACTTCACGGAATGCTGCGCCCAAGATATCCATGCCCGCACTCTTCACCACTTTCGTTGTTCCCTGTGCATTCTTCAAGGTCATCTCGATATCCTTTTCTTTCTTGTCACGCAACACCTTGACGGTTACTTTGTCACCCGGACGGTGTTTAGCCAACCCCTCCTGCAACTCTGCAAAGTTCTTCACACGTTTTCCGTCAATACCGATAATGACATCATCTACTTCCAAGTTGCCGGCCGCAGAACCTCCCTCAATTATCTCAGCAATCAACACACCGTCGGTGGCGCCCAGTTCCTTCACCTTCTTCTTGATTTCTTCCGGCATCATCTGCTGGTCATCATTAATCGGAGTACCCTTGATGCCCAATACCGCACGCTGAACAGTTCCATATTCTTTCAAGTCGGCTATAACTTTCGTCATGATACTGGTTGGAATAGCAAACCCATAACCCGAATAAGCTCCTGTAGGTGAATAAAGTACGGAATTGATACCTACCAGTTCACCCCTTGCATTCACCAATGCACCACCACTGTTGCCTTGGTTGATCGCAGCATCTGTCTGGATGAAAGATTCCACACCATTATTATATACCCTAAAGAACGGGCTTTGGCACTCACAATACCGGCTGTTACCGTAGAAGTCATATTAAAGGGATTACCCACAGCCAATACCCACTCACCTACTTTCAAAGCCTCCGAATTGCCCACGGGAATCGTAGGAGCTCATCCGCTTCAATTTTAACCAACGCTAAATCCGTGCTGGGGTCTGTGCCGATTACACGTCCCTTGTATTCACGTCCGTCATTCAGTTTGACACTGATCACATCAGCATTATCGATTACATGGTTATTCGTTACAATATATCCATCTTTCGAAATGATCACTCCGGAACCGAATCCCACTCTTTCAGGAGTCTGCACCTGACGCTGCTGACCGCCGCCTCTGCCATTTCCAAAAATATCACCAAAGAAATCATAGAACGGATCACGAACGGTAACCGTCTGAGTCTTTGATTCTTGAGTTGACTTTATATGAACTACTGCATGCACTGAATTTTCCGCTGCCTGAGTCAAATCCACCGGTTGCATTTGAGTGGCATCCAACGCGGCGAGTCTTGTATTCGGATTTTGTTGGAACACATCATTAAAAGCCACGCTTTTGTTTGGCTCGGGTTTCAACATAGAATAAGCCGTTACTCCTGCTACACCTGCGCTGACTGCTACAATTGCTGCTGCGCCTAGTACCATTTTAGTTGCTTGTTTCATAACTTAATATCTATTAATTTGTTAATTTCAAGTTTGGTTTAACATTTATGACGCTAATGTAATGACAAATATTGTACGGTTGTACCGTTTGTCAGAGTTTTTTTTCCTCTTTTAACACAGACAGATAAGCACTTAACAGGGGTTAACCGCAGAATCTGCCAAATTTGCATTCATTATCAATAGCTGACAGACAGCAAGATGACACAGGATGCAACTTGCCTCATAGATAGTTATGTCTTGCAGGAAATACTTGCCTCTCGCCGGAATGCATCCATATACACCCCCTATAAAAGAGCATGTCCGTGACCGGTCTTTCCAACTTTACTTTTTCAACTGGTTCAATACCCTTCCCGCACTATCCGAAAGAACGACAACAGCTCCTGCCAGAATAGCAATATCCTTAATGACCAGACGACCGGCGCCCGTCAGCAAAGGGAATCCCTGTTCGCCACTTCCCAAATCGGGGACCCACACCTCGGGCGTTGTTACAAGGAAAGACAAAGTGCCCAATGTCATGACAATAGCCAGTCCGGCCCCCACCAAACCGGTTTTCGGAGAGAAGATGCCTAAAAACGTCAAGATACCGATCCCCATAATCAAAATACCCAATCCATGAGAAAACCCATAAGTATTGTTCTCTTCATGCCACAGGTGCTTCGTTTCATCGAGTTCGCCTTCTTTCAGCTTATATTCTTTATATTCAGGAGCGTCCTTGGTATAAAAGAAACTCATAAAGGGACTGTTCGCCACAAAAGGCACAATTCCTTCGGCTTCATAGTTCCAGAATTTCAGACCACCAATCCATACAAAAATTACAAGGATTGCCACACGGATAAGATTGATACCCAGTTTTGCAGATGCTGCTATTGTTAAAAACGCAACAAACAGAGATTTTAATTTTGCCATCATTGCTTTCATTATTAAAAGATTTAACTTCCTGGTGCAAAGGTCGGTGGTTTTCCCCCTCCGGTAAATGGCAATTTCCCCATATAGGTTGGCAATTATTCCCGCTTCTCTCTTTTCCGGTATTCCGAAAGGCTCTCCTTGTTCATTTTCTTAAAGAAACGGCTGAACGTAGCCAAATCCTCAAATCCCAGAATCTCACTGATTTCTTTCGCACTCTTACCCGTATAAAGCAACAAGCGCTTGGCTTCCGCATCCACGCGTTCATGAATGACACGCAAAGGAGAAGAAAGTCCGTAAAGGGAAAAGAGATTAGAAATAGTTTTGGGAGAACGGCACAACATATCAGCATAATCCTGTACTTGCTTCTTCTCCTTAAAATGACTGTCAACCAGTACATAAAACTGACGAATCACATCAAACATGTTCTCACGTCCCGGGTCCACATCAAACTTTTCACGGGCTATGCGGGTACAAGTGATAATGAAACGTTTCAGAATAATACGCAACATTTCTTCCTGCAAGTTGTCTTGTATTCCACACTCCCCCCTGAAAATATCGACAATACTGTCAAGACGGGCCGACTGGGAAGGCGAAAGCTTCAAACGCATGACACGGGAAGAACCGTTAAACAGGAATCCGTTACAAGACACCTCGCTGTCATGCCCGTAAATACAATAAAAGTTACTATTGAATAAAAAAGTGAGGTATTCACCGTCCACTCCCCTTATCTGCACATGATGCAAAGGAGTAAGCGAAATCATTTCCTCTTTTTCCAGATGCATCACCACATGATCCACTTCCACATCCAACGCTCCATGCCGCACCCATATAAATTTATAAAGACTCCTGTCACGCTGCAAAAAGGAGTTTTCATGGAAACAGGAAGTCATTGCTATATTTCCATTCAATTTAGTACGTAAGTGATATTCCATAACTACTTCTGATTAAGTGATGTTCCCCTACTTTTTCAAAAATAAGATGACGGGATAAATATAAGACTATTCCTTTATATAAAAAAGAAATAGAACAAAAGAATGACTTCCCCTCCCACTCCCTTTATCAGCATTCGCGCCCCACTGCCATATCGGCCGGCAGGAATTCCCATCCAATCATCTCCCATTTGCCTATACGAAAACTTTCCATCCCGTCCTGTCTCTTTTAATATTTGTTAAACTTTTCCATTTCTTCGTCCACTCATTAATTTAATAGTACATTTGTTGCATCACAAGCATCATAGCTATATAACAAAAGAAGAGTAGGACATCAATAATGGACAGAAATCTTAAAAGAACGTGTGTAGCCCATATACAACGGTTACTGATATGTACCTGTATATTCACCTTCTTTGCAACCATCGGCAAAGCCTCCCATGTACAGGAAAACACCGAGGCGGGGAACTATATTCTGATTCTGAACAGCTACAACGAATCCTCCCCCTGGAGCAACAGCATCACCACCCCCATCGTTCACAAAATAGCCGGAATAGAGAACATGGACGCTTACATAGAGCATCTGAATCTTTTTATGGTAGGCGATTCCACTAAAATCGAGAGATTCTCAGAAATTCTTTCTTCGAAATACGGCTCCACCCCTCCCCGCCTGCTGGTATTCATTGGGAGCATGAGCCTGATTTTCAGAGAAGAGATTCAATCTTTATGGGGTAAAGTACCTGCCATTGTATGCGGAGCCGACCCCTATGTGTACCATGAGAAATTCTACAGGCAGAGAGATACAGTCACCCCCGAAGAAAAGACACACATGAGCGAATTGGCAGAAGAGTTCAATTTCACCTACATGCACACCCCCATCTATCTGGAAGAAAACGTGCAACTGATGTGCAGGATGATTCCGGGTATGAAGAAACTGATTTTCCTGGGAGACGGCATCTACCCCAATCCGGAATATGACAAGCAACTGCGAGAGCTGATTAAAGACAAATACCCGCAAATGGATTACGAATACATCTCCTCGCGTACCAACAGTCTGCATCAGCTATATAACGCCGTGCGTAAAACAGACAAGACCACAGGCATTCTGGTATCCACCTGGTTCACCGAATCGTTCACTTCAAGCAATTTTCTGATTAATGCCTACAGAAGTATCGCCAGCATCTCCGCCCCTTTGTTCACCATCCGCTATGCAGGTATGGATGACGGCGGCATGGTAGGAGGATACATGTATAATGACCAAATCTTTACCAGGCAATTACTGAAAACGATAGACGAGATACTACATGGGAAGAAAGCCAGCGACATACCTTTTTATGAACCCAACGAAGCACACCCCGCATTCAACTACACAAGACTGGTAAATAAAGGACTCGATCCCGACCTATGCCCTGGTGACACCGTTTTCTATGACAAACCGGCCAACTTTCTGAACAAATATAAATGGATCATCCTAAGTGTACTCATTGCTTTTATACTGATGGCCGTGGCACAGCAAAAACGCATCCAAATGCTGAAAGCGCTGAGACGCGCCCAGCAAAATGAAATAGACACGAACACACAATATACCAATCTGATAGACAATATGCCTATCCTTTACATGAAAGAACAGGTAATATGGGACAAAGAAGGGAATATCGCAGACAGCATTTATATGGATGTCAACCGCTATTTCGAACGATGTTTCTTGCCCAAATCCGAGGTGATAGGGAAAAGAGCCTCTGAAATTTTCCCGGAGTCCTTGCCGGAGTTCACCCATTTCATGGAACTCACCTTAAAAGAAAAGAAATCGATCACCTTCCCATATTATTTTAAGACCGTCAACATCTTCTATGATGTTGTCCTGAATTGCTCTACCGAACCGGACACAGTGGATGTGTTCTGCATGGACAGCACCGAACTGCACAATGCGCAGCAAATGCTGAGCGCCACGAACCATAAACTTTCCATGGCACTGGAAGTAGCAACATCGTACCTTGGAAATGGAATTTGAAAGACCATACCATTTTATGCGACCTCAACCGCCCCATTGTCATGGCGGCCATGCCGGGAAGCATCAGCGAAGATCAGTTGAGCGTTTCGGACGAGCAATACTTCGCTAAAATCATTAAAGAAGACCGCCCGCGCGTGATACAGGCCTACCGTGACCTGGCAGACGGGAAAATAGAGAAAGTAAAAGAGGAATACCGCGTGCTGGCCAATGACGGAACACAATGGAAAATAGACTGGATAGAAGCGCAGGCAGCTGTGGAAAGCAAAGACGAAAACGGAATGCCGCTCACTTTGGTAGGATCTTCCCTAGTCATAACTGAACGGAAGAAAATGGAAGACGAACTGCTTTCAGCCAAGGACCGCGCGAAGAATCCAACCGGCTGAAGTCCGCTTTTCTTGCCAATATGAGCCACGAAATACGCACTCCGCTAAATGCTATCATCGGTTTCTCAAACATCCTTGCTGCTGCAGAAGAGGAACAGGAAAAGCAGGAATATATCAATATCATTGAAAGTAACAACACGTTGCTGCTGCAATTAATCAGCGACATACTGGACTTATCGAAAATAGAGGCCGGTACATTAGAGTTCAGCTATTGCAACATAGAACTGAATGACATTATTTCCGAGATAGAAAGTGTCACCCGTTATCGGACAGAGAGCAACGGCATTCAACTGATTGTACAGAAAGGACTTCCCTCCTGCCTCATAAGAACGGAAAAGAACCGTCTGATGCAGGTACTGAACAATTTACTGAACAACGCCAGCAAATTTACCTCACAAGGAAGCATCACCTTCGGCTACAAACTATGCGACAAAGAACTTTATTTCTATGTTAAAGATACCGGTTGCGGCATTCCAGCCGACAAAGTGAACTCCATATTCGGACGTTTCGTCAAACTGAACTCTTTTGTACAGGGTACAGGACTGGGGCTATCCATTTGCCAGACAATTGTAGAGCACATGGGAGGACGCATCGGTGTTGAGTCTGAGGAAGGAAAAGGATCCACTTTCTGGTTCACCATTCCCTACCAGCCTGCCGCTGCAGAGAACAAGAGAGAGGAAGAGCATCAACTCATTTCCGTGCAAAAAGACAAGCTGACCATTCTGATCGCCGAAGACAATGAGAGCAATTACCGGCTGTTTCAATCTATCTTGAAACGAGAATATAACCTGGTACATGCCTGGGATGGAAAAGAGGCGGTCAATTTGTATAAGCTCCATACCCCTCAGATAATTCTGATGGATATCAATATGCCGGTGATGGATGGCTATGAGGCCACCCGGGAAATACGAAAACTATCCTTGGATGTGCCTATCATTGCTGTTACCGCTTTCGCCTATGCCAGTGATGAACAACGGGCCATGGAAAACGGCTTCGACGGCTATATGGCCAAGCCCATCAGCGCCCCACAACTGAGACAACAGATTGCTGCCATATTACAGAAACGCATTATCTTGTTATAATCTCCGTTTTTTCCATTATACTCAGCCGAAATCCAACGTAGAGACCGATCTGACTCCACAACTATAAACAAGAAAACGACCGAAAGCGCCACAAGGATGGGAAACTAAAGCTGATTATAACGTAAATGCGAAGTTAATTCATCACTTCAGCTCCATTAAGTCTTTTTTTCAGTACCATTAAAGCATTTCTTACGGTCACCTTTTACAGACTGCGACAGCAGTCCGTATGTTTCATTGCGGCAGACCGTACAGTCCACTGTAACAGACTGTACGGTCCACTGCCGAAGACTATAGTAACAGTCCGCACAAAAAGACTTAACAGTCCGCATGACAAGGCCTGATATACCCGACAAAAAGTATTAATCCCCCATATCTAAAAAAGGTTCCCCCTTGCTCACCTTCACAGGCTATGCAAGAGGGAGATTCCATACTAACTCTTAACCTAATAAATAAACGACAAAATCACTCTTTATATCTTAAGGCTCCGGCAGGCAGTTTCTCACCTTTCTCACCAAAGCTCTTCAATGCGTCTTCCGGTTCAATGGTTACTTTACTTTCATCCAGCATACTCCGGTCAAGGCCGAACACGTCTATAAAGAAATCATAAACCGCATTGCGCTTGTTCGGACCGAAATCATGGCGTTCTTGCGGCAAATGTACATTGCTCACCTTGTCCGTCGCACCGTAAAAACCGTAGATGCGTTGCAAGTAAGGATATTCCAAACGGGGAACCGTGGCTGTCCAGTCTCCTCCGTCGGAAACCACCAGCATGGGACGCGGGGCAAACAGGGCAGCCAGCTCCGCATTGCAAGTTCCTCCACCTGCCAACTGGATGGGCTTGCCACTTTCACACGGGCAGCCGCCATCAAAATGAGAAGCCAGACTGACCACAGGGGCGGCAGCTGTAAAACGGTCGTCCAGGACGGTAAGCAACACCGTCTGCGTTCCTCCGCCGGAACCACCATTCACGCCGATGCGTGCAGGGTCTATATCTTTACGGTTTGCCAGCATATCATCCAGTATCAGCAATCCGTTCATGGCCTGAATGGTGTGCGCGTCATCGGTATGGTGCGCTTCCGCACCTACCTGCAAGGCGGATTCACCCCAACCATACAGATCATAATCCACACAGACAGCCCCCATACGTGCCAGAGTCGCCATGCGCTGCTGCTGGTCTTTGCGGTAGCGTCCCTGTCCAAAATGACCATTGGGGCAGATAATCAGTGCATGTTTGCCCTTGGTACGGGGAGCATAGACTGAACCGCAGACATAAAGCCCCGGCAAGGTTTCCAATGCAAAGTTCTGCACGGTATAGCCATCAAATTTGCGTATTTTGGAAAGAACAGGCTTTGCATCCTTCACTGTTTTCCTCAGCATATCATCCAGTCCCAGACGTTGGCGCACCTCTTTGCGGAGAATCTCCCTGCGCTGTTCCCATTGACTTTTATCACTATATAAACCACTAAGGTATGCCAGCATTTTTTCTCCGTCGGCATCCGTGCGGCGGGCGTATTCGTAAGGTTTCAACTTATATACCTTGTCACTTTGCTTTACGAATTTATAATCGAAGGGGGAAAGCACATTGGTCAGTGTTTCCTCCAATGAATAAGGCCGGATACGGAAATCGGCATACGGAAGCACACGCCCCACCGTATCCACGTCATATTTCAAGCGGACCTGGAAACGGGTGGCAACGTCATTCAGCACATCGGATAACGGACGTGCGAACCGGGTTTCATAAGTTTGTGCAGATGCAGCGGAAAAAGAGAGTGCCGCCATGCACCATAATAGTTGTTTCTTCATCGGGAAGTCTATTTTATTTCTTTACCATCCACATACACATCATCCAGCACCAAGTCCTTGCAGTCTTCAAAGACACAGCGTTGCTTGGCATTCTGAATATACACATCACGCATCACAATACCGGTAATAGGCGCTTCGGGCAGACCTACCACCATAATGGGGGTATTCACATCACGGACCGTCACACCCGACACATAGATATTACGAAATTCCGGAGTACGGTCACTCTTCGGTTCGGCAGGCATCTTGCTATATTTCAGATTGAGGACGATAGCCTCTTTCTTGATATTACTCATCACAATATTGCTTACACGGATATCTTCTACAATGCCTCCGCGACCACGGGTGGATTTCAGACGAATCCCCCGGTCGGTTCCGTCAAAGACACAATTGCTGATGGTCACTTTCTTCACTCCCCCACTCATCTCGCTGCCGATAACCACACCACCGTGTCCGCTCAACATGGTACAATTGGTAATCGTGATATTCTCGCAAGGGACACCCAGTTTACGCGCTTGCAGGTCACGTCCGGATTTGATGGTGATGCAGTCGTCGCCTACCGAAATGTGGCAGTCGCTGATGTGTACGTTCTTACAAGACTCAGGGTTGATGCCGTCCGTATTGGGGGAAGGCACATTGTGGATGGTAATGCCCTTAATGGTCACATTATCGCAAAACTCAGGGTTTACGGTCCAAAAGGGAGAGTTGATAATCTTCACGCCCTCTATCCGTACATTCTTGCAACGGATGGGATGTATGAAAGGGGGACGGAAGAAGCGACGGTCCAATGTGCCGTGCCAGTCTTCGTTGGTTTCGGCGTAAAGGGCTTTCAGGTCGTTTTCCTTCTCGAACATAGGCTGGTACTTGTTGATGTTTCTCTTGCCGTTGTCCCGGAGGTCTACAAGGACGCGGAAAAATTCCGTCCACCATGCTTTGCCCTGTCCGTCCAGTGTCCCTTCACCCTTGATGGTGATGTTCTCTGCATCCACGGCATAAATCAGCGGTTGGAAACTTTTCATCATGATTCCCTCATGACGCACTTCCACATAAGGGAGGAAGTCGTCAAAGTTCTCCGAAAATTTCAAGGTGGCTCCTGCTTCCAGTTCCAGAGTGATGTTACTTTTCATGTGGATGGAACCGGTGAGATAAGTTCCTGCGGGGAAAAAGAGGGTTCCTCCACCATGGGCATTCAGGCGGTCGATGGTGGAATTAATCAATGCTGTGTTCAGTTTCCTGCCTTGCACATCGGCACCTGCCTGCTGCATATCCACACGCTCCGCATGCAGAAAAGACAGACAGCAAACACATAGTAACAGACTTAAAAAGGTACGTTTATTCATATCGTTCATTATTTTATTTTAGTTTTACCAAATACCCTCAGGGGGCTTTTCCTATGAAAACTGCGTTTATTTCTTAAAAGAATAAGTTCCGCTTTCCACTATCTTCGGCTCTTTTTCATCGGGAAGGAATACGCGTGCCGTACACCCTACAGGTATCGTTACTTTTAATGTAAAGACTCCATTCTCGCGGGTCCAGTCTACCGCTACTTTTCCGTACAAGGTTTGGGTAGAGGCACGGACGTATGTCAAATCGCCTACCGGCCGGGGACGTATTTCTATTTCCTTCATTCCCGGTTTTCCCTCAACGGTGCGGATACCCGCCAACGAGTTGAAGAACCATTCATCAATCTGCCCCATCATAAAGTGATTCCACGAAGAACCTTGCCGCGGGTCCCATTGCTCGGTCAGCGTGGTAGCTCCGAATTTCAGCTGGAAACCATAGCCGGGTGCTTCTTCATGGTTGTGCATGGTGTACATCAGCTCATTCAACCCGTTACGCGCCAAAGTCTGGAACAGATAACGGTTACCCACATCACCGGTGGTCAGCCGGTTGCCGTGGCGTTTTATATCCGCTACCAGATTATCAAGCACCGCCTGTCTGTCATCAGCGGGAACCATTCCGAGGAACAAAGGCAAGGCATTGCTGCACTGGCTTCCCGTACCATACTGACGAGTGTCCTTGTGATAAAACTCCCGATGGAATGCTTTATTGATTTCTTCACCCAAATGAGTGTAATATGCTACATCATACCTATTATCCAGCATACGTGCCGCCTCCACCAAATAGCGAACAACCATATAATAATGGGCGGTAGCTACTAAAGGAACAGGCGTATTACGAGAAAATCCGGCCCGGAAATCTCCATAATCATACCAATCACCCAGTCCGAAAGAAACGATTCCATCATTGGCACGGGTAGTCATATAATCAATGTAACGACGCATTCCGTTATAGTATTTTCTAATCAATGAATCATCCCCATACGTCTCATAATACATGAAAGGCAATACCACAAAGGTACATCCCCATTCGGGAGATTCGGCAAAAGCATCCATACCGGAGCCCTCGAACACCACATATTCCGGAGCAGTGGTAGGAACCGCGCCATTGGCATGCTGTGCATCGGCTATGTTCTGAAGAGTCTGAGGAACAAAGCCTGTCAAATCATAATTGTAAAGCAAACCGGGACCACACAAATGATCCTGTTCCAACCAACCCAGTTTCTCGCGATGAGGACAATCGGTAAACACAGACTGCATGTTGCTTCGCACCGCTTTCTCTATCAGCCGGTGTGCATCATTGAAGATGCGGTTGGAGCATTCGAAGGTGGATATTTTAGGAGCCGAGTTATAAACAAAGCACGACTGTATCTTCTGGATCACCGGAAGACGGAAGGGATTCTTCTGCCCTTTCAGCACAGCGCCTTCCACCTGAATATACCGGAAGCCATAGTAGGAGAAACGGGGGTGCCAAGTCTCCACTCCCTCCCCTTTCAAAGTATATTCATAATAATGTTGTCTGCCGGTCTGACGCTGATTGCAAGCTCCTTCGTCCGTCAGGGATTCGGATACAAGCAAGGTTATTTTCTGCCCTTTCTTTCCACGGACGGTAATTTCGGGGAAACCGGCCAGGTTCTGTCCCATATCCAGCACAAAGGCAGACGGGTCCACCGTCCGTTTGGTTGACTTGCAGGCGGCTGTTATCTGTTCAGCGGTGAGCTTGGTCACTTTCCGGATATCATAACGCTCCATGATCTTTACCGGTTGCGCTATCTGCGGACGAAGCACCCCTTTGGGGGCTTCCTGAATCACGACAGGATGCCAATCCTGCTCTTTAAAACCGAACATGTTCCAGCCTTTCTGCTCACGGCGGGCGTCATAATCTTCTCCGCCATAGATGCAATTGAACAGTACGGGACTGAAATCGTACTTCCAGTCCTTTCCGGAAACAATCGTTTCACTGGTTCCGTCTTCATAATTCACCACCATTCGGAAACGAAGCGTGGGAGCGCCGAAACTGATTTGCAGTTTACGATAGCGGCCGCCTTGCACATTGTAAAATCCATTTCCCAGCAGGACTCCGATGGCGTTACCTCCTTTCTTCACTTGCGAGGTGACATCATAAGTATTATAATAGACACTTTTGTCATAGTCGCTCCAAAGAGGGGCAAATTCACTGTCTCCCACTTTTTCTCCATTCAGCGAAAATTCATAAAAGCCCAAGCCACATACATACGCTGTGGCGTCTTTCACTTTTTTTGCCACATGGAACTCGCGGCGCAGATAAATACTTTTCTTTGCCAAAGTATCCACAGCAGCCAGGCGGCCTTTGCCTCAGGCTTTTTCAGTTCACTGCCATGATATTTCCGGCCTTCGGGGATGCGGGCATCCTTACGGGTAATAGCCCAATCCATTCACTGCCGGCGAAAGCCGCTTCGGAAGTCAGGATACTGAAATCAGAGGGGGCGCTCCATGCCGAAGGCGTATCAGCCTCATCCCAAACACGGACACGCCAAGTATAATGCCTGTCCTTCTCCAAGGCCGCATCCGCACAGGAAACCAACTGGCTTTGAGCGGATTTTACTTTGCCGCTGTTCCAGACTACTTTTCCTGCCCATACATCCCGAACCTCTATCTCATAAGCGGTCTGCCGCGTGCCATTTTCCGGCGAACTCATCTGCCATCCAGACGAGGGGTATCAGAGGTGGTCACTCTTCCTTCGCGCATCTCACACGTCAGGCGGGTAACAGTTATGTCTTTCGCCTGCACGGCGAAAGACATAACTAACAAAGCGGCTATTAAGAATTTTCTGTAATTCATTTTTCTTTCAACAGTCTGTTTATTATCTTAAGACATCCCCTTTATTCAAAATTATAGCACATTCTCACAAAGGACACGGGTCAATGTATCGGCATGTCCCACTTCCTTTCCATCCACATAGATATGCAGACCTTTTCCACGCTGGTAACGGCTGCCGTCCTTATCCCACAAAATAGTGAGGTTACGGCCATGGTACAACACATTATCCAAACAGAAATAATCCCATTTTCCTTCGGGAATCAACGGATTCACCTCCACTGTGTTATCCATGCGCGGACGAAGTCCTATCAAACCGGTAATCATCAAATCATTAAAAGTAGAATGATTGTAATAACGGCTGCGTTCCTGATCTCCTTTCAACCAATAACCGGTCACCTCATCCAGATACTCGCCTATGTAGGGGCGGCCACGGTGATGCTGCGACTCCACATAGCGTTCCATTTGATGGAAATACACGCTGTCTGTCAATACAGTCTGAGGATAATTATTCATAAAATTGGCCATTGCCGTCAAAGTCTGTGCAGATGCAAACGGCCAGATAGCCCCATCCCATTCACACTTACCTAGCCATGCGTGCGGAACTCAGGATGACGGCGCTCGGCAGTGGTAAGTCCGTAAGGTGCGGAAAAACCTTTCTCGTCCATCACTTCCTTCCATGCCACAGTGTATTTGGAAGAAGCATCCGGCAAATTGAAATACCAAGGGATATAGCCGATAGCCTCGCGTACCTCGGCGGACGCATCTCCACGCATCGTTTCAAAGAAATGATGGTCTGTGTTCCACAACTTATCCTGTACCAATGTTTTAATGGAATCGGCTTTCAATCCATATTTCATGGCCATGCCCTCATCTCCTGTCATGATGCCGATAAGAGAGAGTGCTTTGCGTTGCCATACATATAACTGTTGATAGTGGACGGGCATATTGCTTACGACGGCCTCCGCTGATGGATTCTTCCATACCATCCTGCACATCTCCCTGCCAGTAAAGTCCATTGGGCAGGCGGTTTGTCTTTTCCCAACGGGCATATTCCGCTTCCAAATCCTTTACCATATCCAACAAGAACTCCTTGTTTCCATCGACCATGTAACGTCCCAGTACCGCATCCGCATTCCACGAGCTGAACTTGGTCATTTTAGCCATCGGGCCTCCTTCGTTACCCCGATACCAAGTATGGATAATCTGATTCAAGTATTCCGAATTACGCAACCAGCGGCTCTCATAAATATGATGACCGATGGCACAAGCTATCAGATTGTATTTATCGGCATACGAACGGTTTACCAGAAATTCGGTCATGCCATAGCCCACCGGAGTTTCCTTGATGTGCTTGCGCAGCGTCCACCAACGATAATAATACATTTCCTCAAAGTTCTTTTGAGAGCACTCGAAAAGAGGAATGTTTTCTTCCATCCATTGAGATGCACGGGCATTGGGAATAGCCTGGCTATATTCTCATCCTCCATGCTGTTGAAATAATCCACATAGGGCTTGAAATCCTTATATTTCAAGAAGGCTGCACCGGCATCCTTATCAGCAGAAGCCGTCTTGAAATGGGCTATACGATAGGTGCACAAAGGTTCTTGCTCACCTGCATTCGGCAGAATACCATACCAGTCTGCCGGGGTATCCACCGTAGGATAAGTCCGTTGCGCTCCGGTGCGGAACATCACTCTCTCGATGGCCGGAACGGGTGCAAAGAACATACGTTGCCCCACTTTCTTTCCATCCACATAGACAATTACCATGCGGTTGGCAACAGAGAGCTCCACTTCTACCTTATACGTCTTGCCCGGTTCATACTTCAACAAATTACCAAACCGCGCACCTCCTTTGGCACGGAAAAGTCCATCGGGAGTCAGTTCCAGACGGGAACAGGCAATGCCGTTTTCATCCAGAAATTCTATCTGCAAAAGTCCTTTATCGTTCTGTTCCGCCATCAGTTCGAAAGATACTTTCAGTTCTTTTGTAGCAGGTATCTTACGCTCCACACGGCATAATCGAATAAGTCCTTGTCCTGCAGCACCAGCCATTTTCCATCCAGTGATACGGGAGCCCACTGCAAGGAATACAAATTCCAGTCGGTCAGTTCGCTCAAATCTTTGTAGTCGGCAAAATCGTCGTCAGCATGCTCGCTGGCGTGTGCGCGGACAGGCACAGGAATATGAGACACCCACATATCCTCTTTATTCATACTGTAAGTCACCCATAAATCACCATCGGAGGAGTCCCGTTACCTTCCTGAATACCCCGTACATACTGAGGACCGAATGATTTATAATTACCTCCGTAACGCATCGGTGTAATCTCGCCGTGCACCAGATTCAAGGTCGTATATTCCAGCCCGTCCTTACTGAGCGAGATAGCCAGCGGCCAGCGAAACTCGGAAGGATTATACACCGTGGCGTATGTACCGTCACTCAAACGCTGCCCCCAGATCTTCGCATTACTGTTTACAAAGCCTTTCGCACGTTCCACCGGTTGCGCCATGTGTTCCCGCCATCCTCGCTGATGGAAGTCAGGGCATGTTTCCACAGGCTTACCAAACGGCCGTCGGGCAAGGTATAGTCACAATACGCTTTGTATTCCTTGTGTAAAGGAATCAACGGGTCATTACGATCAGCTTCCTCCACCCACTGCATACGGTAACGAGGATTGTCCAAAATCTCCTGACAGGCTTTTACAAATTCCTTGTCTTTGCTGCGTTTAAAATAAGGATAGGATGTATTCTTTTCATTAAACGCATGGTTATAGTAAATGAAATAAATGGGGCCGAACGAACCGTCTTTCTTAATCTCACGAACCACACGGCCTATTCCGTTCCCGTCATTCGGGTCATCTTTCTTGTCCAGAGCTACGCCATAGTTTCCCATAGCTATCAATCTGCCGCTTTTTGATACATAGAAGCCTACACGCTGATGCATGATGGCATCCAGATCTTTCGCCTTGTCTGTACGTCCGGGCTTGGTATAGCCATCGGGAACCCGGTAGATAGGGAAAAGAGTCACCGGATTTGTCCAGTGGTATCCATCTTTTGAAGTCATCAGGAAAGTCTGTGAGGGAGGAATATGCTCGTCTGATGGATCGGAAAGATAATGCATATAAAATTGTCCGTTCCAATAAGCCAACATGGACTGATGATTGTATGTCCATCCATTGCCGTTATCGGGTGCAGGATGTTCCCGGTTGGCGCGCATCACCTGAATATTGTGTACTCCTACCACAGGTGATAATTGTCCGTCATGATAGGTAGGGTTAGACAGCTCTGTGCCTGTATAGTGTACTCTATCTTGAGCCGACACCGAAAGTGCCAGCGAACAGGCTGCTGCAAAGGTAAAAAGTTGTTTCAGTTCCATTTATTTACTTCTATGTTGTTTTTCCATCTATTAAAATGAGGTTTCTCTTCAGCTTGATTGGGCTTCAAACAAGCAAAGCTATACAAAATTACGAATTTCTTCGTTTCCCGATAAAAGCTTCGGGCTTTAAAAAAAGACGAAAGCACAAAGCAAATGTACTCTATAAAATAATGCTATTTATAAAAAACGCCTTTTTGTTAAGGAATTTGCATAAAAGAAGCTTTTTTACTATCTTAGCAGCATGAAGTTAACAGTTTGATAACTTTTCTACGAGAAATATGTTATTTATAGTATTCACTTTTTTAACAACCGTTTGCTTATGAAACAAAAGAATAAGATGTTATCCACCCATGGCATTAAAACACTATTCGAAACCCGATTAACCCAACTCACTTCATTGGCTTCAGAAAGCCAGGATGAAACAGCTTTCAAAAACAAGCTGAACGATTATCTATTATCCGGTCCTATTTACAATCCTGCTGCCGCAAGGCAAATTAAAAGACTGATAGATAACGATGGAAAAACCATTTACGAAGCCTCTACAGAACAGGAGATTAAAATAGAAACCATCTCACTGCTTTGGAAGTTTTTAACGAATAGTATCATCAATGAAGAGATTTCCGTTGATTTATGGATTGACCTGTATCACCAGTTTGACCGGCTTTATCACGAAGAGGAGGAACTACCTGATGAAAAACAAGTGCAACAATGGATGAAACGCTGGCCCAGCGGACTGAATGAGGATGTCCGGGCTATCCGCCGACAAAACAAAGAGCGTATTATCTCCCTTCTTATCCAGAAAATAGAAAACAGACACGCGCCCTCCAGCCGCTATCTTTTTCCCGAAGGAAGCACGGAAGAGGACAAACGCCAGCTGGTCTGCCAATGGTGGAACGAAGCCCGTTTTCATCTGGCAATGGCCATAAAAAGCCCTACCGAACTGAACCGAATGCTAGGCAACTCCCTATCCGAAGAGACCTTGCAGCTTTATCACAAAGCACGCAAGAAAGGAATGCCTGTCTTTATCACCCCTTACTATCTGTCTTTGTTGAATCCTACGGGGAAAGGATATGATGATACAGCCATACGAAGCTATATTCTGTACTCTCCCCAACTGGTGGAAACATACGGTAACATCCACGCATGGGAAAAAGAAGATGCTGTGGAGGACGGAAAGCCTAACGCTGCAGGATGGCTGCTGCCGGACGGACACAACATTCACCGCCGTTATCCCGATGTGGCCATTCTTATCCCCGACTCGATGGGACGTGCATGCGGCGGCTGTGTGCATCCTGCCAGCGCATGTACGACTTCCAAAGTGAACGTCTGAACTTCAACTTCGAGGAATTGAAACCGAAAGAGAGCTGGGACAAGAGGTTGAGAAAACTGATGGAATATTTCGAGAACGACACTCAGCTCAGGGATATCCTGATTACGGGAGGCGATGCATTGATGAGCCAGAACAAGACCTTGCGCAATATATTGGAAGCCGTCTACAAAATGGCTGTCCGCAAACGAAACGCAAACCTGCAACGCGCCGAAGGAGAGAAATATGCGGAACTGCAACGAGTACGCCTGGGCAGCCGGCTCCCGGTATATCTGCCCATGCGAATCAATGACGAACTATTGGATATCTTACGTGAGTTCAAAGAAAAGGCATCTGCCGTAGGGGTCAGACAATTTCTGATTCAAACGCATATCCAGACTCCACTGGAAGTAACACCCGAAGCGCGTGAAGCTATCCGCAAGATACTGGCAGCCGGGTGGACTATCACCAACCAGCTAGTATATAATGTGGCGGCTTCCCGTCGCGGACATACCGCCAAGCTGCGCAAAGTATTGAACGGATTGGGTGTATTGTGTTACTACACTTTCTCGGTAAAAGGTTTTGAAGAGAACTATGCGGTATTCACACCGAACAGCCGTTCCTTACAGGAGAAAGAAGAGGAAAAAAGATGGGGAAAACTTTCCGCAGAGCAAGAAAAGGAGTTTTTGAACCTGTTGAGAAACAGTAAAGACCGTGCGGCAGCCGTACAGCGTTTCTGCACCTTCCATCAGATTCCTTTCGTAGCAACAGACCGCAGCGTACTGAACCTGCCGGGTATAGGCAAGAGCATGACTTTCGTAACTATCGGTATGACAAAAGAGGGAAAACGGATACTGGAATTTGACCATGACCCAACCCGCCAGCATAGTCCGATTATTCATCAGATGGAAAAAATATACATCAAGGAAAACAAGTCTATCTGGCAATATATGCTGCAATTGCAGGAAATGGGCGAGAAGAAAGAAGAATATGCCAGTCTGTGGAAATATATGGAAGGAGAAACAGAACACCGCTTTCCCTTATATAATTATCCCGATCCGGGATTCCGGATTACAGAAAAGTATAGTCACTTGTCAGTAGTTGGTAATAAATCAATCTGTTAATTTGTCAATGTGACAATGTGCTAATGTGCCATGCGGAACAAAGCGTACCCCATTGACATATTAGCACATTGACAAATCAGCAGATTATTCAATTCGTAATCTTGATCCCCACAAAATACGTTCTAGCTGTGTAGGCCCATAAAAATAACCCGAGTCACGATAACCACCTTTGTCCAAATCCTTTTGGAAAGCATTAAAAATATTCTGTACTCCACCGTTTAACTGCAATTTGATATGGTCATTCAATACAAATGTGTAATTCAGTTTCACATTCAAATCAAAGAAATCAGGAGTATGCACCATTTCATCTTTAGCGATATATTGTCCTATATATTCCTCGGGCAACTCTGTCGGTGCGAAATGCGGCACATGCATCCGGCCTGTGTACACACCGGACAAGGAGCAGTCGAAATTCTTGAACGGAGCAGATGTCAATGTGAAATAACCGTAATAGTCAGGAGTACGGGGCATCCGCTTCACCGGCGCTACCTCAGGATTCTCACTCCATGCCTCCAGCTCGGTATATTCGCTGCGCTGCACCGTGAAGCCCACCTGTAAAGCCGCATCACGTCCATGTGCAATCTTTCCGTCCAGATTCACGCCATACACACGTGCCCCGTTACCGTTGCGACGCTCCTTCACCTTGTTACCGTTCTCGTCATGGCCCATATCCTCCAGAACAAACACGTCATCCAATCCGGTATAGAACCCTTCCAATAACAAATTGGTCTGGAAATGACCGATATTCGCCGTCCAGTCAATGGAGCCGCTGATGCTGTTGGAATGCTCCGGTTTCAGCCCTTCCGCCAACTTGATAAGCACGCCCTCACCTCCTACTGCGGTAACATGCAAATCCTCATCGTATGCCTGCGGCGCACGGAAACCGGTAGACCAGGTAATACGTGCCTGTAGTTTGTCACTCGGTTTGTAGAGCAGGTTCAGACGGGGGCTGAAGATAGGATTGTCAATCAGGTTATGGTCATCCAGACGGAACCCGGCCAGGAATACAAACTGATTCATTTTCCATTCGTTCTGCACAAAAGCGCTGGCAATACGCACATCCTGTTTCATATCACGGTGATAACCGGTCATAACATCGTGCAGGGAGTTGTTCTGATACTCCAACCCGGCGGTAAAAGTAGCAGGAGAGAATAAAACTTTCTCAAAATTCCCCACATACATGCCACCTGCCACCCAAGTCAGGTCTTTCGTCTTTCCGTATGCATTCGCATCCTGTTGCGCACCATAATAACTGTTACGGTCGGTATGCTGGATGGAAGAATAGAAAGAAAGCTTATGCTTGTATTCTTTCCAAAACAGATCATAACTCAATCCGCCACTATTGATGACATGCTTAGTCTGTTCGGTGATATCCGTTTCGTGCGGCTGCAAATCAAATTTATTCCCTCCGCGACGGAACTCATTCGTGGTATGATATTCCAGACTGATACGGCTGAACTGCGTAGGACGGTAATAGGTACGCAGCCCGAACGTATTCATGTTCAGCTTTCCCAACTCCGAGAAACCGTCCCCGTCCGCATCATACGGATTACGGTTCCGATAAGACTGATACAAAGCGATGCCATATGTATTGTCTTTTGACACCAAAGAGGCGTTGGCTCCCATATACTGTTCCCACACCTTGCCGTTCATATTGGACATTGTTGAAGAAACTTGAAATGAATTGTTGATGGGGTCTTTCGTGATGATATTGATGGTTCCGCCCACTGCATTAGCACCAAACAAGGCCGACCCTCCTCCGCGGACAACCTCTACACGCTCTATCATATTCACCGGAATCTGCTCCAAGCCATATACACCGGACAGAGCACTGACTACCGGACGGCTATTGATAAGAATTTGCGAATAAGGTCCTTCCAGCCCATTGATACGTACTTGAGGGAAGCCGCAGTTCTGGCAGTTGTTCTCCACACGCAGCCCCGACTGGTAATTCAAGGATTTAGCCAAATCGGTAGAGTTCACCGATTCGAACAGCTTGGCATTCATCACATTGACTACCACCGGAGCCACCTTGCGACTTGTCTCATTGCGATTGGCCGATACAACCACCTCGTCCGTCATAATACTTTCATCACTCATCAAAAAATGAACATCTACCGTGAAGTCGTTACTGACGGTCACTTTCTTTTCCTGTGTCTCATAGCCCAGTAGCTGAACCCTCAATGTGTACTTTCCTGCCGGAACCTTCTTGAAACGGAACTCACCGTCCTCGTTACTCACCGTACCCTGCCCGGTTTCCACAATCAATATGGCAGCATACGGAAGGCTGTTCTCCGTGCCTTTTTCCACTACATGACCTGAAATCACATTGCCTTCCTTCACAGGATTTACATCTTCTGCATACGCATTGATACCCGCACCCATCACCATGAGCACGAGTAACAGAATATATTGTTTCATCTATTTTTTTCTATTACTAAAATGTTTCGGTTTATTCAATAAAGAATGTGTGTAGCCCTATGGCAAAAACACATTCCCATCTGCTAAAGGGATTGCCCGAATGTATTCCATCAACAGATATACCTTTGTTTCAGCAATGAAAAGGAGGAGCGCGCAAATGGATACATTGCGCGCAAAGCGCTTTCGCGCGGAAAGTATTTATCTTATATTCCAAAACATACAACAAAGGACGGAATACAGTCATCTCGCCTGAACCTCGGCCTCCAAAGTATGAATAGTGCTCAGATGAGCAATAGAAATAACCTGTCCTGTGGTATGCGTATGGTGTTTGCCGGACGAAGGATGAGAGTGCACAATCATCACCCCGTTCACAATATGAACGTGGGTAAACAAGGTGATGCTTACCTGATACGTTAAAAACAGCGTCAGCAGTAATAACGGGGCTATTATGTACCTTCTCTTGCTCAACTATTATTTCTTTTCCTCGCCAAACAGCAATTGATAGTCTTTTTTTGCGGCAGGCACAGTCCATTCCTCCGGAATAAACTTCCACTGGTGCATGGCATGAGGATGCAGCACTTTTTCCTGCTCAATATATTGCATCAGATAATAACGCAAATCCTTATCGGTTGCAAAAATAATACGTTTTGCCAAATCTTCCTTGGAAATTCCTGCTCCAAGGGTCAATAAATCTCCGCCACCGTTCCCACGGTAAGAATTCAAAGCCACTTTATAAACCTTATCCATACTGAAGGGAGTCCCGTCCGACATGCTTTGAATCGTGATTTTCTCTCCTGCCGGCTTGGTCACGTCCACCGTATAATTAATACCTGCGGCAGAATCAAAGTTAAAGCTGAAATTCTTGAAATTAGCACGCTTTCCCTCCTCTACCGGCTCCTTGAAAAGCATCAGGTGGTCCTCGGGACTCTTCATCTGATTAGTCCAGATGCGTATGCCATTTCCAGGAAATCTTTAATTTCCTTGCCCGAGAGTTCCATCACATACAGCATGTTCTCGTACTTGTACAAATTAAACATATCACTCACATAGATGTCTCCTTCTTTAATCTCTGCCCGGAAGGACAACGGAGCACAGAAGGACACTTCAGCACCCGAAATTTCCAATTGCAACTGATGAATCAGGTCTATGAAAGGAGAAGAACCGAAATAAGCATCCTTCGCTGTGATGGTACGTGAAATAGTACCGATTTTACGGGATACGAAGTCATTTACAGCCTTATATTGAGGAGCGAATTTATCCATAAACTCCTGGCTGACAGGATACTTGTTCATATCCGCCAATCTGCCTCCACCGACTTCGCCACCACTTTCCCGTCTTTCTTTGTTACGGTCAGGGTCACATCCGAAACCACATTGGCATTGTTTGCCGGATCAATGACCAACACACTGTCTCCTGCCACATTCTGCACCTTTACACATTCCCTTGTATGGTCGTGCCCCATCAGCACCACATCAAAGCCCGGGACCCGTTTGGCAACATCCATAGAGGCATCTTCCACCACCTGTCCCAACACGTTGCCCGACTTTCCGGCATGAAACAATCCCACAATGACATCGGGGTTCTCTTTTTCCTTTATAATCTTCACCCACTTACGTGCGCAGGGCTCCATTTCCTCAAAATGCAGGCCACTCCATAACTTCTCCGGCAACCATGAAGGAATGGCCGGAGTAATCATACCCAGAACCGCTATCCTCACTCCGTCACGCTCCAACACCTCGTAGGGTTTCAGATAAGGTTTTCCGGTGGCATTGTCTATAATGTTAGCCCCCAGTACCGGAAAATCGCACTGTTTTATCCAACGGTCGTACACCGCATGCCCGGTCTCTACGTCATGATTACCCATATTGCCTACCACACATCCCATATAATTCATCATATCCGCCGCCACATGGGTAGACACGGTATCCATAAAATTATAATAGTAAGCTGTAGGCTGACCTTGCAGGATATCCCCATTATCCATCAACAGGCAATTATCCCCATATTTCTCACGCTGCTCTTTCACAAAGGAATGAACACGGGCAAGACTTCCACTCCATTCTTTCCGTTCGATAAAGTTATACGGAAAGAAATTCCCGTGCACATCACTGGTTTCTATAATCTTGATAACCACTTCTTTCTGATTATTGGATGCAGACACCTGCATACCCGCCCACAACAGCAGGGCGCTGATACATATTCTATATTTCATATCTCTATTCTTTTTCTTTTTTAGTTAAAGGATGCGTGAATACAAACCGGGCGCCTTCGGTATAATCCTTGTCCACCCATATCTTACCTCCCAAATTCTCGACTATCAGCCTGCTGATGGCCAATCCCAGCCCTGTACCTTGGGAATATTCATTCAATTTCTCGAAACGTTCAAAAACCCTGTCGCTCTTATCGGACGGAATACCGCAACCGGTATCCGACACAGACAATTCCAACTGTTGATGCTGTTTGTCTATGGCAATCGCCAATTTAATAGAACCGGACGGGGTAAATTTAGCGGCATTGGACAACAAATTAATCAATACTTGCTTCAGGCGCTGGGCATCCGTCTTGATAACCAGCGAAGCTACAGGAGTTTCGAACAGAAACAAAGCGCTGGTCTTGCGTCCATACTCCGCTGTAGACAAAGCCGTCTGACACAACTCTACTACATCACATTCCTCCCATACGAATTTTATTTTTCCGGATTCCATGCGCGAGATGTCCAGAATATCATTTATGAGGTGCAACAACAAATCGGAATTCTTCTGAATGATATCACAATACTGCGCCTTCTCGGCAGGAGAGGAATCATCACTGACCAACACGCTGGAAAATCCCACAATAGCATTCAACGGAGTGCGTATCTCGTGGCTCATATTGGCCAGAAAAGCTGTCTTCAGCCTGTTGGATTCTTCCGCTTTCTCCTTGGCTACCAACAACTCCTCGCCAGACACTTCCAGATGATGTTTCAAGTGGTTGATACGGATAATATAATATATGGCTATCAAGAAACAGGCTATCAGGAACATGAACGCCGAAACAACCCCTATGACCCAATATTTATACTGCTCATAAAGCGAAGGAGTCTTGTTCACCAACACCGCTCCCTGAGGAAGATTCAATGAATCCAATTTGAATTCATGCAAACGCTTTATATCAAAAGTATAGTTTCCGGGAATAGTCACCAAGTCCACCCCTTCTCTATCTCCTTTATCCAAAAAATCATAAGTAACCGCGCCTATATTCTTTCCTACCGCATGGTATTCGGGAGTATATCCTCCAATGCCCAATGTCCCAATCCCACAGATGCGATAGTAAACACAGGCAGGGTAGGATTCGCATCACGCAGCATATAAGTCGTATTACCAATAACATAACTCTCCGTACAGTCCACACGCCATGTTCCCAACAATACACACGTATTTTGAGGCAATCTGCGCATCCTTTCACTCACTTCCATAAAGGTTTCCGTACGACCGTCCAGCCAAATCGTCTCTAAATCAGGGTACTTCTCCATCTCCTTTTTAACCAAGCTTGCATAGACAGCCCGCCATAGGTATTATCCGATATAAATGCCACACGGCGCATATCAGGATAAAAGCGACGCATCAACTCTATGTTTTATCGACATCATATTCATATACATAACCGGCAACAATATTATAATCGCCGAAATCCGTATAAATATTCTTACTTTCAGGTTCCCATACCCGTGTGTCGATACTATCATCAGGCAATACCAGTCCGTTGACACTGACCATACCACAGATGGACGGAGTCTTTTTAGCTATCTCCGTGTCTTGTGAAATATAAGCCGACCATGCCTCCTGCCCCAGCAATATAACCAGTGACGGACGGTTTTTCCCTTTATACTTACCAAGGATGGAGGCCATACGCGATTTCCACAGATAAGCCTCGGACAAATTCTTGCAGTTCATACTCTCTATGATCGGAGTATACTTGCCGCCACGCTGTCGGTATTCATCCATAAAAGCAGACAGGTTGTCAGAAATACTACGAGTTTCGGGGTTATAAGAAGTGACAATAAGGATAGGCCCTTCCAGAGTTGTTTCCGCCTTCACAGGACACAGAGCAACCACAGGAAGCAGCAGGACTAATAGCATAAAAAACCTGAATATGATTGCCAATCCCCTCATTTCCTTTAGAATAATTTCTAAAAATTCGCTGCAAAGATAATAAAATAAAAACAGAACACAACCAATTGGCATGTATTTTGTTTCCCTTAAAGCAGATGAAATTTAACAAATATATAATATGGCTTACATAGACTATTACAAAGTATTGGGAGTGGACAAAAGCGCCACCCAAGATGATATCAAGAAGGCTTTCCGTAAGCTGGCCCGCAAATACCATCCTGACCTGAATCCGAATGACCCTGGGGCCAAAGATAAGTTTCAGGAGATAAATGAAGCCAACGAAGTACTGAGTGACCCGGAAAAACGTAAGAAATACGACGAATACGGTGAACACTGGAAACATGCCGACGAATTTGAAAAACAAAAGCAACAATATGGAGGAGCCGGTGGATTCGGAGGATTTGGCGGAGCCGGAAGCGGATTCGGTACGGACGGTAACGGCAGTTACTGGTATTCCGGCAATGGAGGAGAAGAATTCAGCGGTGCACATTTCGGTGGCAGCACAGGTGGCTTCTCTGATTTTTTTGAAGAACTGTTCGGACATCGTGGCGGTGCAAACGGCAGACGAAGTGCCGGATTCCGTGGACAGGACTATAATGCTGAATTACAACTTTCATTGCGTGAAGCCGCCGAAACACACAAACAAGTGCTTAATGTAAACGGAAAGAACATACGTATCACTGTTCCGGCAGGTATAGCCAACGGACAGACTATCAAATTGCGTGGTCATGGTGCACCGGGAGTAAACGGTGGTCCTGCAGGCGATCTGTACATCACCTTTGTCATTCCAGACGATCCTGTATTCAAACGTCTGGGGAATGATTTATATATCGATGCTCCGCTTAGCCTCTACACCGCCGTACTGGGTGGTGAAGAAACCGTGGACACACTGAACGGCAAGGTAAAACTGAAAGTAAAACCTGAAACCCAGAACGGAACCAAAGTCCGTTTGAAAGGCAAAGGCTTTCCTGTTTACAAGGAAGAAGGCAAATTTGGCGATCTGATAGTAACTTATAATGTCACCATTCCTAGCAACCTTACCGAACATCAGAAAGAGTTGTTCCGCCAATTAAAAGATAGTAGCAATTAAAAAAAGAGAAGGATTATGCAGAGCGATTTAATTATTATCAACGATTTTTGCGACCGTTGCCATGTGGACCCGTCGTTCATTACGGAACTGGAAGAAGACGGACTGATCGAAGTCCGGGTGATTGACGAGGAACGCTACCTCCCCGCATCCCAACTAGCGGAGCTGGAGCGTTACACGCATTTATATTATGACTTGTCCATCAATATTGCAGGAATCGACGCCATCCACCACATGCTGGAACGTATAGAACTTTTGCAACAGGAAGTGCGTTCATTGAGAAACGAATTGGGATTCTACCGCTAAATTCCGTGTCCGGAGAGGGAAAGTGAAAACAGCACCCACTTCTCTTTCCGGCACAGTTCATTTATTTTAAATATTCTTCCTGTTTTTACCGTTGTTTCTATACAATAAGCAGGAGTGCCGAACCGAGCATCACTGATTTTCTCCTCTTTTATTATATATACCAAGAAAAAGTAATGGGCTGTTCCGCTCTTTCTTTGTTTTTTCATTTATTTTCTTACTTTTTTTCCGCTTTATTATCCTACGTTTAACCTAAAATCGCTATCTTTGTAAACTTAAAAGCAGCCGGCCGGTCTGCCGCTGACGCCGCAAAGCGAAAGAGGAAAGTCCGGGCAACGCAGAGCATCCTACTTCCTAACAGAAAGCCATCTGCGAAGGTGGAGTAACGTAGAAGAAAACAACCGCCACAATTCCTACGGGAAACGGGGTAAGGGTGAGAAGGTGGGGTAAGAGCCCACCAGCCGCATGGTGACATGACGGGCTGTACGTCTTAGGAGTTGTAAGGTCATGTAAACCGACATTATGAGGGTTGCTCGCCCCACGTCGGAGGGTAGACCGCTAGAGCCTGTTGGTGACAACAGGCGTAGATAAATGGCAGGCACTTCGCCGCAAGGCGAGGAACAGAACCCGGCTTACAGGCCGGCTGCTTTTTTCATATATCCTAATAAAGAGCTTATGAGTACCATGAACAAGGAAAAACTGAAAGGTCTGCAATCGTTTCTCAAAGATGATATATGGCGGGTGACAGAAGACGAGGTTAGCAAATCCCGAGGAATACTCTATAATGCAATAAAAATCGCTACTCTTTCTGTTCGTGAATTCACTCAGGGACGTATTTTGAATAAAGCATCCGCACTGACATACAGCACCCTGCTTTCTATCATTCCCATTCTGGCCATTTTATTCGCATCGCACGCGGTTTCGGCTTCTCCAACCTGCTGGAAACCCAGTTCCGTAGCGGTCTTGAAGGACAGAGTGCGGCTGCCGAAACCATTCTTGGCCTGATTGACTCCTATCTGGTGCACGCCAAAAGCGGAATTTTTATCGGAGTGGGTCTGGTGATGTTGTTCTGGACCATTCTGAGCCTGACCTATAACATAGAACGTACCTTCAATTATATATGGCAAGTGAAGAAGCCCCGTACACTGTATCGCAAAATGACGGATTATTTCTCCATCCTGCTCTTACTGCCCCTACTTATCGTACTTTCCAGCGGTCTTACCATCTTTATGTCCACCATGGTGAAAAACATGGAGGACTTCGTATTACTGGCACCCCTGATGAAATTTCTGGTACGCCTGATCCCTTTCATCCTGACTTGGGCCATGTTTACGGGACTGTTCGTCTTTATGCCCAATACTAAAGTGAAACTGAAGTATGCCATCATTCCGGGTATCATCGCAGGCACAGCCTTTCAGGCTTTTCAATACTTGTATATCGGCAGTCAGATATGGGTATCAAGGTACAATGCAATCTATGGTAGCTTCGCCGCCATTCCTATGTTCTTGTTATGGGCGCAGATTTCATGGGGAATCTGCCTGTATGGCGCAGAACTTTGCTATGTGGCACAGAATCTTCGCAACTACAGTTTCAGCAAAGAAACGGCAAATATCAGCCGCCGTTATCACGACTTTCTGTGTATCCTCATCATGTCTCTGATATGCAAGCGCTTTGAGACGGAAGAGGCTCCTTATACCGCCGAGACACTCAGCGACGAACATAAAATCCCGATAAGGCTCACCAAGAAAATCCTGTATGAACTACAGGACATGCACATGATTTATGAAACTGCTATGGACGGTGACGATGAAAGCATAGGCTATTTGCCGTCAGTAGATATCAACCGGATGAACGTGGCTATGCTGCTGAACAGACTGGACATAGCCGGAACGGAAGCCTTCAAAATAGACAAAAAGCGATACAGCAGTTCTTGGGAGGCGCTGGCAAATGCCCGTGAAGAATATTATAAAAGTACCAGCAAGATATTACTGAAAGATTTATAATTCTGATATTCGATTTTACCACAGATTGCACAGATTCTTTTTTGCTCAAAAGCCGATGCGGATAATTCCGGATTTCCACAAAGAAGTTTCTTTCATCTTCAACAATCATCTGTGTACCTGCGGTAAAAGAATCAGGAGAACTGCATCATGCGGCTTAAATATTTGCCGATGATATCAAACTCTATATTCACAATGCTTCCCACTTTAAAAGTATGGAAATTGGTATGTTCGTAAGTATAAGGAATGATGGCAACCTGAAAAGTATCCTCCGTAGGGTTACAAACGGTCAGACTCACACCATTCACCGTAACCGAGCCTTTGTCCACCGTGATGTAGCCGCGCTTTGCCATTTCCTTGTCAAACGCATATCTGAAAGTAAAATACCAGCTTCCTTCAGCATCCTTTATATCCATACATTCGGCAGTCTGATCCACATGTCCTTGCACAATATGACCGTCCAGCCGCCCGTTCATCATCATGCTGCGTTCCACATTCACTTTATCTCCCACTTTCAGCAAGCCGATGTTGGAACGCTCTATCGTTTCTTTCATGGCGGTAACCGTGTACGTTCCATCCTGTAAACTGACTACAGTCAGGCACACACCGTTATGAGAGATACTCTGGTCTATTTTCAGTTCGTCCACAAACGAACATTTCAAGGTGAGGTGCAGATTTTCCTGCTCCTTTACAATACGCACCACCTCCGCATATTCTTCTACAATCCCTGAGAACATAAGTTTAGTCTTTAATTAAGTTTCGAGAACAAAGATAGAACAAAAAACACAAATATTCGAAACTTACCGACGGTTAATGACAAATGACCGGCAATTCGTCGCTAACCTGCCTTTTTACATATTCAGAACAAAAACAGAGTGCCCAATTCTTTTTTATTATATATTTGCACTTTATACTTTGCAAACTTA
>ENA-OQAZ01000092-OQAZ01000092.1-human-gut-metagenome-genome-assembly--contig:-NODE-92-length-43427-cov-4.469746_pt1 | contig 43427 bp, 56 predicted proteins | sample MGYA00242737_ERZ504531 | MGnify/ENA primary metagenome ERZ504531 (study PRJEB26092, sample SAMD00036244) | human gut metagenome | host: Homo sapiens | study: EMG produced TPA metagenomics assembly of... | reverse complement strand
GTATTTTTATTTTTCTTGTATCTTAAATGGCTTATTATCAGAGTTGATGTAAAAAAGTTCAAGAAAATATTCGTAAAATGCTTGCAGATATCGAAATTTTGCGTACCTTTGCAATCGCAATCGAGAGAGATGCAGTATAAGAAAAATGAAATTTGGTGCGTTAGTTCAGTTGGTTAGAATACATGCCTGTCACGCATGGGGTCACGGGTTCGAGTCCCGTAGCACCGCGAAAGGGAGTAACATTAGTTACTCCCTTTTTTGTTGTGTATCAAACAATTAAGGCATTGGAAGTAGATGGAGAACATGTAAAAATTGGGTGTATATTTACCGGAAACTTACCAGTATTTCCCGATTTTTACCGATATTTTCACCTATAATGATACCGCCTTTGATACCATTTTTTTATTGTAGCGATAATCAGTAGATACCAAAACTCAAAAGAATATGAAATATCCGACAATGAGATTCGTCTTTGATCGTAAAAAGGTTGCGACAAAGACACACAAGGGACTCGTTCAAATTGAAGTTTTGAGCAAGGTAAGAGAAAATGGATCGGAACCGGCGTTAAAGTCTATTCCGACCAATGGAATGATCGAAAGAAGATAATCAATTCAGTTGAAATGATTCAATTGAACCAGTGTCTTGATGAACAACTCCGGATTATCCAAAATTGGATTAATGAGCTTATCAGCAAAAAGGAAGTTTTTGATTTTGATAAGCTGGATAGATTTTTGAGATATACCAATAAATCAGAAAGTTTTGTTGACTTTGTAGAAAGAAGAATTGAAGAGCGTGGAGATATAACGGAAAGTACCAAAGCTTCCCATCGGACATTTGCGGCCTCATTACGTGAATTTGACAGAATAATATATTTTTCTGATCTGACAAAAGCCAATATCACATTGTATGATGATTGGTTACATGCTAAGGGCTATTCACAGCGACAATATATAACTATCATAAACGTAATAAACGTTATATTCACGAGGCCATAAAGTTTGATTTGCTAAAAAATGATCCGTATAAGGGTGAGCGTTTTTCCCGTGGCAAACATGCCATCAGGAAATATTTGACTGCCGAAGAATTGAAGAAAGTGAAAGATGCTCAAATAGACTCGGAAACGATCTGTAGAGTCCGTGACCTTTTTATTTTTCAGGCATATACTGGAATATCCTATGCTGATCTTGCTAAATTCAATTTCAAACGTGACGTACAAAAACGCGGCAATAAGTATGTTATATTGGATATTCGTTTAAAGACAGAAGAAAACTATTTTATCGTATTACTGTCTCCTGCAATGGAAATATTGAAAAAATATGATTATGTGCTTCCGATTATCAGTAATCAACAATACAATTTGCGGCTTAAAATAGTTGCTGATTATGCAGGGCTTGATAGAAATTTGACCGTTCACATGAGCAGGCACACATTTGCGACAATGTGCCTGAACAATGGGGTTAAAATGGAAAATGTGAGTAAAATGCTCGGTCATACAAATGTACGCACCACACAACAATATGCTAAAGTTCTGAATGCCGAAGTGGAAAAAGACTTTGAGATGCTGGAACGGATTTTGTCATAGCATAAGAGAGCCACGCTAAAATAGTTCTACTGATATTTAGCGTGGCTTGTTTCATTTGAAATACTCCATAACTTGTGCCGATTGTTCACGGAGACCACAGCAAAGATAATTTTGAGTCATTTCCACACTTGCATGTCCCATCATTTGGCTTATAGAGTATAAATCGGCACCCCGTAAATACAAATTGGTTGCAAAACTCCGGCGTGCCGTATGGCTTGAAACAAATTCCCATTTTTCACCTTCCACTTCCTTTCCGGCCTTGAATATTTTAACCGCTTCTGTGATTCCGGTTTTCCGGCAAATATTACGGATATTATTGTTGAATGTCGGATCGCTAACTTCTTCTTTAGGCAAGTTTGTTAGTAGCTCTTTCACAATTGGCTTCAATGGCACTGTGGCATGAGTCTTAGTCTTTAAGCTGACATAAGAGATCATTCCACCCACTATATTACGGTTGTTCAACCGTGTATAGTCACTATGACGGCAACCAGTAAAGGCTCCTATTAAAAATTGTGTGCGTACCAATTGTTCGTTGGCATTCTTGGGAACATAGGTGATAATTCGTTCAAGTTCTTCATCAGTAAGCCAAACATTAGTGCTTCTCACATTTTTTACTGAAAGGATTTTATTATAGTCTTTAGGTAGCTCAACCTCTTCATTATACAAGTTCAATACAGCTTTTAATTTGGCGGCATATTGGCGAACAGAGTTTGGTGCCAGCCGTTCTTCCATATAATCAACAAAAGCCTGCAATCGGACTTTTGAAAGATTCTCCCATGTTGCCGGGCAATCGTTCGCCTTACTATACATGTTGAGTATAATTTCATATTTGGGGTATTTTACCAAAAATGCTGTACGTAAATCTTTCATTTTTATTTCATTTCTTTATTCCAACTATCATAAATATCTTCCCAATTATCACCTAAGCCAACCCTTATACCGAAAGCGTTGTAACATTGTTGTACCGTTTCTTTCGGTGGTAAATATCTCCCGTCACTTAACATTATATAGCCTTCGTTTATTTCTTGTTGTAGCAAGTTTATATCTACTGGCATAATTTCATCAGGGAACAGCACCACGTTTCCTTTACTCGTTTGATAACTGACTCTTGGTAGTTCAAAATGCCCTCTCTGCCCAGTCAATAAAGAACAGATTCCGATTTCTCCGGTAATGAGATGAACTTCCGTGTTTGGCGCATTTATAACCATAAAATAGGCGTTATCGTCATTTTGGAAATGATTTACTACTCTGCCCACCCTTTCTGTATCACATCTTCTCATTCTCTCGTCCCAAAGATGTCCCAAATCATCATGGAACCGGATATAATCTCTTACCTTATCCCATGTTCTTACAGACAGAAATTTCATAGCAGGTAGAGTAAGAGTTTTTTCTACACCATTATCATATTTAAGTTCATGGGTAAAGTAATGTTTTCGTGAGCCGGTAATGTGTATATCCGTAACATCAAAGTTTTCATCATATCCGTTTTCGGTGGAATATTCTTCAAGAACAACAATATCACTCTGTACGATTTCATCAACTATCTTTTGAAACTCATTATAGGCGTTGGTTAGCAGGTTTTCGGTATTCATGTTGTCCTGCATGGGTATTTGTGCAACAAGTCTTATCGGGTATTCATTATGTTCTGTACCATAGCACATATTCTCCACAATACCACAATTAACCTTCCCACATCTTTCATGAAAGAAGTCCATTGTACGCAATACATCTTGGTTGCTTAATTTCGTGGGTTGGGTGACAAACAGCACATAACTTACTTTTACCCTACTAAGAAGTTCTATATGCACGTTTGTAACACTTGGAGCGTGTCAATAAGAACATAATCCGGGTTGATAGAGTGTATTTTCTTTTTAGCCAGTTCAAGATATTGCCTTACCATTGATTTTTCCAAGTAAATAAACTTGGAAAACATATTTCCAGAAGAGTGTACCCAAATCATTTCATGCGGATGATCGCCTTCAAATTCGGTGTTCATTGACGGGGTATTTATATCTGCATCAATGATAAACACCTTATTCCCTTGTTTTGCAAGTAATCTTGCTATATTTGCGGTTGTTGTGGTTTTGCCTACGCCGCCTTTGCCTGAATATATTATAATAGCTTTCATATCAATTAAATATTTGGTTCAATAAATTCTATATTAGCCATCCGCATTTCATCTTCAAACGCCCATTTGTAATTGTGATTTTCCCAAAATGAAGCATATTCACAACCACGGCAAGTAACGGAGTATCGGCCTTCTCCTATTTTTCTTGCTTTACAAACATCGCGGAAAATCCGGTTATCTATCGGAAAGTCTGTAAAACATACGATCTCTTTTCCTTCATCCAGTAGCTTTTTAAGAAGCTGATAGTCACGACTGGTTCTATATGGCATATTCATGGTTGACCCCTTCTTTCATCAATTCAGGATTATCAAAAGCATTTCCTATGACTCGAATTTCCCGTTTGAAATCATTCCACCAATCAGGTGAAATTTGTTGCCATGGGTTCATCCATTCTTTATTTAAGTCGCTGATATTGGCAAGGCAAAAGCAGGCATATTCATCTATGTATTTAACCAATTTGGGATATTTACCATTAACACTAATAATGTCATGTTCGTAAATTTCTGTACCTTCTTTATCTGTTTTGCCTATAAATTGGCCGATTGTTTTGCAATCAACCTCATACTCTATGAATGTTCTTTTACCTCTATGGTTCAGATCACCATATACCCACATCTTTGTATTAAGGCTTTTGCCTCTGAATTTTATTATTCTCATAAATATTAAGAGTCAAGTTTTTTAATAAATTCATTTAATCTACTGGCTGAATAATCGGTACCGCCAATTATAAAATAACCATCAACGGCAAATTTGAATGCTTCAATGGCTTTTTGTCTCATTCCTTCTTCGGCTATCGCTATTGCTGCATAGGCTTTTGCTTCTGATATGGCATATTGCACATAGCCGGTAGAATCCATCCGGTTGTCACTTTCCAAATCCAAAGTGTTACGTCTGATATAATCTTTTGCTTTTTGATTCATACTTTTGGGTATTTTCCTTCTCCTTTCGGATCAGTTCATTAATAAATTTACTCATGTTCGGTTGCTCTCTGACAAAATCAACCAAATCAATATCCAGTCTAATAGCATAGACCTTACTTTTCGTAACCGGTTTTGTTTCGGCGATAACTTCTTTTGGCTTGTTTATTCTCTTCCATAATAATTCATTGATATATGTAATAATTCGTTTGAAATGGCTGTAATTTAGGCTTGTTTGCCTCTTTTGTTCCGTCTCTGATTCGATGATTACCTTTGGTGTGAAAACGTCTGAAATCGCCCCAAAATAGTTCATCTGCATTTGCCTTTGGTCGGATTGTTCCCCAAACATATCGCCGTAATAGTTTGGGTAACATCATGGAAACAAACAGTAACGCTATACATTGGTGATTCAATAGTTTGGGCACAACGATTCGGCTGATAGTTCGTTCATGTTTATGTATGAAGATAGGCACCGGGAAAACCAAAGGCCGATCAATATACAATAGTTCGGGTGTGTATGCGCGTACTGGTTCATCCTCTGTTATTGGTTCGGGTACATTTGCGTTTGTTTCTTCGCTTACTGATTCGGTTAATAGTTCAGGCAAAGAAATGCCGGATAGTTCGGTTAACATTGTTAGCCTCTGTAATGCTTTGTTTATTTGATCCTGATAAAACCAACGGGAAATAAAATCTATCAGAGCTACCAAAGCAAAGACAAACGCCGGTGTTTTCGTTTGTGCATCCACATATAAGGCCGGTAAATGTTTTTCCGGTTCTCTTACCGGTTCTTTTTCCGGGATGATCGGAGCTTTGGCGCGATCTAAAGCCTTTATATTACATTTTAAGTTCGGGCAAATAGAATCATTTATAAATGCAGGCATAACCACACCTATACGCGCCGTCTTATCATCAAAGACCGCCGCCCGATCAGGTGCAACCAGCCACACGCCACCAGTCCAGCCGGAAAGCAAGGGGATAACGTTTGATGCAAAGAAACCTAGCTTTATATCAATTAAAGCGGCTTTTTCCAATGTTGCACAAAGTTCTTTGTGTCCGTTACTGTCTGCATCATTATAAGATAAATAAACTTTATTATCTCCGGCAATAGTACGAAGTGAAAAACCGCTTTTTTTGTTTCGTTTGGCTATTTCTTTTACAAAACCGGCGACCGCTTTTAATTCGCTTTTCTGAATCTTTATAAATCCGTCTTTTGAAAGATTGGGGTACACAAGCCGGTAATTAGGGAAATATCCGGCAAAATCACAAACAAAGGTTTGTTTCTTATCGTTGGTTATTTCTGTAATATTGCCGCCTTCCTGATTACAAACACAAACAGAACACCGGCCAACCATTTCTTTTAAATGTTTGGGATTGATAAATAATTTTAGGCCGTCAGGCAAAAGCCCGGATGTTTCAATAATTACGGGGTATTCTTTTAATGTACGCCCGTCAGAAGCAACTAAAGCCGATTTGTAAGGATCAAGATAAATATAATTAAATACCGGTCTTAGAGGATCTTTTGTTACTAATTTAGTGATATTTAGATGTTCCTTTGTAATCCACATATCAAAGGAGCAAACAATATTTTCGCGCTCTTCTATTTTGGTAAACCTTGTTTTATTGGCTTGTTTGGTGCTATCAGCTTTTCAAATTGCCAAACAAGATTAAAAACCTGATCCACTGGAAAGGAACATTTAAAGCTGTTTATTTGTACAGTCCTAAAATCCGTTATATTTAGTTTGGCATCAACGCAAAGATATTTTATATTTATCTCGTTACCGTTGGCATCTTTCAGTTTTGCAAGCTCCGCGGCGGTATAGGTGCCGGGAGCTATTTCTATTTCATTTGTAAAAACGTCGTTTGCTATTTTAACCAATTCGGCCAAAATGAGGCCATTAAATTCTTTTTCATTCATAACATTAAATAGTTAGATATTTTACACCAAAGTAAAAGCCTAAAGCAAGGCAAAAAAGCAAGTAAATAGGAAGCAGCCAAAGACCGCCAAACGCGCTAAAGCAGATTAACAAAACTACTATTAGCCAAATAATTACGCCCACCATGTTAGAAAGTAGGGTTTTCAAGCTCTTGCAAAAAATCGTCCTCCGTTATACTCTCACATATATTTGAGCCATCAACATAAACACTAAATCCGGTTGCGGTGCGGAATACTTCTAATTTGTGCGTTTCTCCGTTTGGGGATTCTATTATATAAGCAGTCATAATATCAAAGTTTAAAGGAATGCCGGGAAACCGCCCGGCGCGGTGGAATGTTTGTATTATTCGTTTATGTTATGCAAATTACAGTTCCAAACGTGTTAGGGAATGAACCGTCTTTGTTAAGGCTAACAATAGATATATTATCCCCGTTATCCTTTATTACATAAACTATAAGTTTTCTAAATCCATATAACCCAATATGATATAATATCTTTTTCTCCATAAATTTAAAATTTGTCTGATTGATCGTTTTTATTTATGAAGTCTTTTAATTTTTTGGGATCGGTGCCAGAGATAAACACCACGGCACCGAATAAAAGCAGCATTAAACAAAACATAGCTTATTATTAATAAAGTGTTGCACGTTCGTATAAACTTTGCGATATAATGCCATCTTTACAAAGTCCGTCTTTATATTCTCCGAAAGCTATATTAAAATCCAGTTTAAAAGAATGTTTCTTTTTGTTGGCTTCTCTTTCAAATTCGCCTCCGAACTCTTTGCAGAACACCCAAAAAGATCGGCGTAACTCTTTTTGATTGGTTATCGTATATTTTGCCATGGCTATTTCATTTTAAAAGTTATGCCAGCAGGCAACAAAGAACGGTTAACACTGGAAACGAATTTATTAAAATCGTTCTCCGTTACTTTTGTTTCGTAGTCTTTCCAATTAAAAACAAGCTCGTTACTATGATCGTAATATATCACATTACAAACTGATAACCCGGCATCAAGAACGGCCAGCATAACTCGCTTTTCATTTTCGGCCTTTTGTTGTTTCTTTTTGCAATCGTTAATTATTTCAGCGCGTTTTTTCTCGTATGCTTTGCGCTTTTCTTCGTCTTTTCGCGCTTGTACAGCTTCAGGACGATAATAACCCTCGTTTATTCTGTTAGTTATAGTTGTACGTTCTTCATCCGTTAATTTCAAAGTAAAACGTTCATTTTCCGGCTTATATGGGTTTTCCCATATTTGCCCGGTTAACTCTTCCAGCTTTTTTATAGCCTCGTTAGATTCTCTTTTCCAGCGTTCAACGATACCAAGCGTATAAAGAAGGTATTTAAAGTATTGTTTATCTTCTGCCTGATAAAGTAAATTATACTCCGTTTCTGTAATACGCAAATAGTTAATTGCAGTTTCTTTGCTGCTGTTTGTAATATGATAAAACCCGTTTTCAACTGGTACATTGGCGCGCGTAATGATTAGACAAATGAAGATCAACGAACATTTTAAACTGTGGGAAACGCTTTAGTATTTCTTCATGGCAGCAACCACCAGCACACCAAACGAAACGCCCGTTTTTGCGTTGTTCGTAAATATCCGCCGTTATACTCCAATCGCATATATTATTTTTGCAATCATCAGCCAGTAATATTTTAACATTGATTTCAAAGGTTGTCCCGGCTTGAATATATCTTTTTGATACTGTGTAACAAAGTCTATTTGTAGTAGTCATAATACAAAGTTTTAAAGGGTGAATAATGAAAAGTAAGAAGTAACCCGGAGCCATGACAACCCCGGAAAAATAGTTATTATTAGAATTTAGAAAGATATTCCACGCATCCGATAATATAGACCGCGTGTTCTCTTGCCGCTTGTTCTTTTTCTTGCTTGGTTGCGGTCTTATGATCCTGATCGGAAAGCATTTTAGCCGCCATCCGGACGATCTTTTTCATAGTAGAACAGTTTGCAAGATATTCAACGGAAGGAGTTAAACCGCGGTTTACTTTTTTCAAGAGTGCATTTTGCAGCCATTCAGTAAGCGCGTAAATATCGCGAGAATTGCGAATATAGATAATTAATAAATCTGTGTTCATAACGCAAAATTTAAAGGGTGAAACTTGGTTTGTCTTTGTTTTTCCCTTAACTTTGCGTTATCACTGTGGAAGGTGATCCGATAAACGCAAAGTTTAAAGGGAGGCCGGGAAGAGTCGCCAAACTCGACCCGGTTTTTTATTAATATGAAATCTTTTGAATGCGATCAAAAGGAATTAATAACGCTATATGTTTATCTTGATAGTGAATCAGTTCAAAACTATTTGCCGTTGATAGTCTTATAATAGCGGCTTTTTTCGCCGTTTCTTGAAACACATCAAAATGAACCTTCAAACGGTTGCAACAGTTTGTGCCCTCTGGGGCTACATGTACGGCGTTTAGCGTTACATTTTTGTTTTGTAAGTTTAGTAATACTTCCATGATCTTATATTTTAAATTAAACACTCAACCAAGAAGAAGTAAAAGCGGAATTTGTGGAAGGTGATCCGGTCTTTTATCTCCTTTTCTGTATTACAAAGATACGAATAATATTTGTAATACAAAACAAAATGTACTTTTATTTTTAAGAAAATGTCCTGTTTTTGCATTTATTTAATATTTATATAAATAACTAATAATCAATATATTACACAATGATGCAAATGTAAATATAAAGCATTTATGAAGTAATGAAATATTTGTAATGTGCAGGCTTTAAATATGCTTATTTGCTTTATTTATAGCCTTTGTTTAACTTTGTAGCAAGTTACAGAGCGCGAGACGCCAATATAATAAACCCTTTTATATCGTTTTATATGGTGTATAGTAAGCGCGTAACAGATTTACAGCAAATTTATCAATTAACCCCGGATGATGTTTTCTTTTGTATGCTTGTAGCATCCGGCGCCAGTCGTGGCGAAGCATACGCAACTATATTTAGACCACGATCTACAAAGATAGAAACAGCGCAACGCGGAGCCGCCCAACTTGCAAAGGATAAACCCGGCATTAATAAACTAATACGGTCTTTTGAAGATAACCGCGCCGCCTTCCTTCCTGACAATGATAGCCCCAAAAGCAAGAAGAAAAAGAAAAACACAGAAACAGAAGAGGAAGAAAAAGCCGGAAATGTTGTACAATACCGAGATAAAGACGCTGTTTTATCAGGTCTCGAACAAACTTTGCCTTATTTGAGGGGCAAAGATCGTGCAGATGTATTAATGAAAATAGCCGATTTACAACAGATGAAGAAGGACGAAAATACAGAAGAAGAGGAAACAGTACATTATTATTTGCCTTTGCAGTGTTATAGATGCAGCCTTTTTATAGCTGATCGAGCAAAGCGGAAAGCAGAAGAAGCGGAAAAGCCGGATAATATTTAATATTATAGGTATAATATAAAGAGAATCAAGGCAAAGCGCGGCTTTTCTCCTTCTTTGCTGGTCAACTGGATAATGAAAGCAGGGAGGGCACCCCCCCCGGCTACCCAAGACACCAAGCATGTTTCAATCCCGGTCTAAGATTTTTATTTTTTTTCTTTTTGGAGCCTAATTAATTGGATGTTTTTAAGGTCTTTTCCAATGATAAATTACAAAAGTGAATGTCCGATGTATAGTTTTACTTCTGAAAATGTATAGTATATGTATAGTTTACTTCATAACTATACATGTGTAAATCATTCATTATTAGGTCAATGGAAATTTAATGTATAGTATGTATAGTTTATATGTAAATTGCGTATGGGAAAAAAATATATATAATATGGTTTGCATAAAAAACTATACATACTATGCACTATTTTTCCATTGATTTGTATTTCAATATGTTATATATGTATAGTTGCCTTTAAAACCCTACATAAACCATACATATCAGAGAGAATGTTCCATCTGTATTTCCTATTGAAATAGAGTAGTTATCCTTTGTTTATCAATATTTTGCGATTATTGGTCTTCAATGATGCAACGAATAAAAACATGGCAAAAAGACTTCAAAAAAGCGTGTTTATTCTATATTTTAAGTAGAAAATAATAGTATTTATATGGTAATTATGTAGAAAATAAGCTATATTTGTGGCATAAAACACTTGAAAAATAGCATAAAAACAGTAGAAATGCTTTGTTTTCGGGTATAAAAACGGTGGTATGAATAAGTTTGAGTCTATATTGTTTGATTATGGGCGATACGTTTTTGTTTCTGTGTTCAGAAAAGCGCAGGAAGAGGAAAGATATGAAGATTGTGCGGTGATGCGAGATATTATGCAAAAATATCATATACCTTGTGACACATCTTTAGAGGACTGGCGTACTGATTTGTGGCGATTTGGATATTCAGGAGATGTTGCTATAAATAATCTGTCAGTATATATGGTTGAGGCCTTAACCGTGCCGGGTATTCAAATTCATAGATTGTACATGGAGAAGGGAAAGTATAGGAAGTTGTTAAATGAGGTCTTCGGGCTTATGAAAGGCGAGAAACTGGATGCCGCCTTACAAGAGTCCAAAAGTGCAGCGCGTGTTGACGCTGTGCAGGACTTGATGCGTGCAGCCATTATACGATCTTCGATTTGTAAGTTCAATGGTACGCCTTACTATTTCAGTGGCCGGATATATGAAGAGATGGCATGGGATGATTTTGGCAATCTGATATATGACTTGATGCGTAAATGCAAAATGCCCAATGGTGATTATTCCCGTGTGGAGGGTGTACTGAAAGTCTGTAAGCGTGTGGTGGCAGGAAAAGCCTTGAAGCCTGATAATGCCATTGTGGTGTTCAATAACTGTGTGTTTGATATGAATGCTCGCCGTGCACATTCTTTCAACCGCCGTTGGGTACAGACTACATGTGTTCCCTATGACTACAAGCCGGAAGAGCATGTCTTTCTTTGGAGAATGTTCCTGGATGAAGTTTTGCCGGACAAAAACATGCAAAAAGTTTTGCAGGAGTTTCTTGGAAGTATTTTTGTTGACCGGCGTGTGGCGAAAATGGAACTATGCTTGTTCTTCGTGGCTCCGGCTCCAATGGCAAAAGTGTAGTCTTTGAAACGATCATGGGCATACTTGGCCGGGAGAATGTCAGCAATTTCGGCATAGGTGCATTGATTACTGGAAATGAGAGAAAAAAAAATATCGCTTTCATTAATGGCAAGCGGTTGAACTACTGTTCTGAAATACAAGCGTTAGAGTTTGGTAAGGATAGTGACACGTTGAAGAGCCTTATCAGTGGTGAACCTACCGAAGCCCGGCCTATCTATGGCGATAACTTCACTGCTTACAATATTCCTCTGCTTATGGCAAATGCCAACCAAATGCCGTATTTGAAAGACTGGAGCTATGGAATGAGGCGGCGTATTTGCATTATTCCCTTTGAGGTGGAGATACCCAAAGCCCGGCAGAAAAAAGAACTGTCACGGGATTTGGAGGCCGAATACCCAGCTATATTCAATTGGATATTGGAAGGACGTGACCGTTTTATCGCCAATGGTTATAAGTTGACAGACAGTAAGGAGCTTGAAAATGTCATGGATGAATATCAGTCGGAAAGTAGTACCGTAATGAAGTTCATGTATCAAATGAACTATCTGTGCCGCTATGAGGAAATTGCCGATATTGAACCCAAATGGATGTCTTCGGCCATTCTGTACCGGAAATATTGCAAATGGTGTAGGGACAATAATGCCAAAGAAGAGAATGTGACAGTATTCGGACGTATTCTTTCGGAAGCCGGTTATCGTAAAAAAAAGAACCCCGAATGGTCAGGTGTATGGTTTGTATGGAACAGCCTTGACGGAAAAACTCTATTATGAGAAACGGGAAGACCTACGGGGTAACTATAAGCAAAGGATCGCTAAACCGGTTTATCAAGATGGCAAACGATACGCTTATACCATGAAGGCTTGCGGCCTGCTTGTCATTGAGCATTTATCAAGTCCAGCGTTTGTTCCGGGAGAAGAAACTGGAGGGGACGTACCACATGGAGAAGAGAACAACTGTTTTTGACTTGGACGCTGTGGAGAAGATTATCAAACAATTAAAAATAAGAACCAAATAGTATGATCGCACCGGATGAATTTGCAGAGGTTATTGAAAAAATAGATAACCTACGGGGAGCATTGGAAATCCCTATGCCAGCTGGATTTCATGTAAATCAAATGAAGCGTGAGCTTGAAGAAGTATCAGACAAATTAAAACGGATTTACGTTGAGGAAGAAGACGAAAATCCATGGGAGGAATAAGCATGGCAGTAAAATTTAGACACAAGGAAACGGGATTGTTCTTTTGCAGGGCAAAGGGATTATCCCCTTCAAGAAGAGATTATGACAAACTTGGAGAAGAAGGTATTTTTAGGAAAAGGCATTTGTCTAAGCGAGGAAGAATCTACGAAAGCGCAACTGAAAATCAGAAACGGGATTGGATTGGCAAGGAACATGCAGATGAATTTGAAATAGTAAAAGTATGAAAAATATGAATCACATAGAGTTAAGTGTTGAGCTGATGTCTATTCTTCGGGCCTTGAACTATTCATGTGAATTGAAGACAATAGAAGGTAAGAGCATTGTAATGGATATAGCAGTGCAAGGAGAATTGTCTGTCAGGCACCAAAAAATGATTGAAATGCTTCTTGGTGGATTTCTCTCTGAATTTTATTGGGTAAATGGGAAGCATCATATTTATATCAGAGAAGAGTGCAAAGGGCTTCTTCCTGATGATGATAGGTATAGTTGCTTGATTTATGAAATGAATAAAGTATCATCGGATGAAGAACGTATAAACTCTTACGGTAAGGAATACTTTTTTAATCTTGGAGATAGATTTGAACGTAAATTAAAAATAGGATTATGAGCAAAAAAACAAATGGTATTCAGGTAGGTAACTTTATTGTTACGAGGGATAATGGTAGTGAACATGACTGGATCAGTATTAAGGCAGTGTCAGGTTTTTGGAGTATGCGTTTTCGGGATGATAACGGAATGTTTTCCCGGATTCGGGAGTTAACCAACAATAAGGAACTTCGTGAATATTTGGAAACATGGATCAAAGTATGTTTCCTTATTAGTAATGCAACCCCTGACGTTAAGTTTATGGAAGAGTTTTTTAAAAGCTATTCTGATCTTACCGAACGGCTACGAGGCTTGCAGCAACCAGTATCACCGGAAGATGATGCCAAGATACTGGAAGAAGAGAGAAACATGAATAGTATCAAGGAAGGTATTAAGGAGGAACATAAAAATGAGGGTACCGACTGATAAGGAAATTGAAGAGGCCAAAGAATACCTCCGTCAACGTCTGGATGCGGAGCTATCCATGCGTACCAATCTTCAAATTGTAATGATCGAGGCGGCAAAGCAAATTATAGATATTTCATACCGGTACAAGATCAGCCCTGAACTATTCCGTTTTTCAGCAAACAGACAGTTGCAGGAGGAAGTGGATGCCATTATTTTATCCCTTCTTGAAATAATTGAAGACTATACTTATACTTTGGCAGTAGCGACACATGAGGATAATAAGGATGCAATCATAACATGTATAACGCGAGAATCATACGGCAAAACCTTCACACAACGTGCAAGAGAATATGTTGACCGGTTTTCAAAGGAGGTTGAAACGGCCATTGCCGCCGGATTACTACTGAACCTTTCCAAAGACAAATTACTTTCATCTATCAGCAGTCGGTAAAAACGCCATTGCTTAATGAGCATGTACAGAGAGCTATTTCAAAGGGTTATCCGATTATTTCAAGACTCGGTGTTCAGGAGTCTTTTGGAGTAGGACGTACTGTAAGCTCTTGGACTGCACTGTCAGATTTGACGGAGTATGCTGTGGCAGAGGTTGGATGAAGCATTGGGAATTGCAGGCTAAAGCCTGTGGAGCCGTAGGGTTCTTTGTCATGCGTGGCAGCTCCTATCCTTGTAACATTTGTGACGATGAAGTCGGATTTCATGTGGAATGGGACAAATTACCACCGTATCACGGTCATTGTAAATGCTTTGCCGTTCCCGTATCAGTAATATAATTATTTAACATACTAAATATCAGAATATTATGTTTGGATTATCATTAATCAGCACAAAGAAACTCAATCATCTTGCATCAGAATGCAGCAAACTGCTATTGCCAATGTTGAGCTTTCAAAACAAAATGCGACACAATCTAAAACTATTATGGAACTTACTGGAGAAGTCCGGGTGCTAAATTCTAAAATCCTTCTGAATGAAAGTATCAATGATGATCTGCAAAAGAAGCTTAACCGGAAATATCCTCGAAAGCCTTATAATAAAAAATTGTATCGAAAGTAGTGTCATATTCAATTCATTCATTACATTTGCAATGTAGAAGCTGACTTGTTATAACACAAGCTTATCAACCAAATTGTTGAAAAAGTAAAGCCTCTGTCTATTTTATGTAGGCAGAGGCGGCTTTTCCTAATGTATAGTTACATTGGATTCAGAGCGCGGAGTACGGGATTGCTTTCGCGCTCCGCGTTGGTACAGATCATTTTGCATTACCCTCTTTATTTTCATTTTTCTTGATTTTCAGTTGATATAGCAAGTCAGCTTGTTGCTGTTCCTTATATTCACGCATGATACGATCCCATTCATTGTTTTTTCCATAGCCGGATTCTTCCGAGCCGGTTTCTTTTGATAAAATACCGGCACCGACTAATTGTACCAAGTTCGATACCAATTCGGCTGCATTTTGGTGGACGTATGGAACTGCCCACGAAAAAATTTTCAAATTGAGGAATTTGGTAAGTTGGCCTTTTTCTGTTCCATATCCGTGCAGGAACAGCCGTTTCATTTTGTCTATTGATTCGTCAAATTCCTTGCAGTCAATCATGGCTTTTTCCAAAGATGGTGAATAGATCAGCTTGATAGCAACACCCGGTAAATCTCCTGACTTTACTTCGGGAGGCATGACAACAAAACTCCCCATAAAAATCATTTTAAGTAATGTATTAATTTGAAGTTCAAATGATTGTGATGCTTCGGGACGATTCATAAAGCCTGCATCATCATCCTTCCCCATAGTGATAGCTTTTACCGCACCATACATATCTCCCTGAATCTCAACATCTTCACCTTTAAGTAACATGATTGGAAATGCGTATGCCATATTGTTTTGACACAAATGGGAAATAGCCAGTTCGTACTTGTCGATATTATCTTGTGAAAAGCTCCAGCAGGCACCGTGTTTGTCCCGATAATATACAACCGGACATTCGGTAAATCCATGATCGTGTTCTTCCACTAATGTATATCCTTCAATACCGAAATACTGTTTCACTTTGTTTATTGCTCCGGCTATTCCCCTTTTATCCTGCCGGTAACGGTACATTTTTTTATTATCCCACACTTCCACCCAAGAAATGAGTTCCTTTCCCTCTTCGTCATAGTCGCTGTATCGCCGGGCAAACAGTGTCATTTGACCGGTTATGGAATCGTAGTGAGGATAAAGAGTGTCACCATCAAAATAGGAGAGATTCTTGGTGAACACCTTGCCTTCATTCATATAGAATACGATTGCTGCATCTCCCGTTATTTTTACACTTTTGGCATATTCGTAAAATGCAATCTCCATATTTTTATCCAGCCATCCTTTTTGAAATTCGAGAAATATTTCCCGTGAACTTTCATCAACTTTGGTATCGGTCAGCTCATGATGAATGTCATTGCCACATAGATGTACAAGTTGTTGGATAGTGATTATCATCTGAAAGGGAAAAGAAGCACGGAATACTTTCTCCCGGAAGAACCGTTTCTTCTCTTCGTCATATTTCAGTCTGTCCGGGTAAAACAATTCCGAATTGATCTTGTGCCCTGAAGGATAAAACTCACGGATAAAATCAGCCTGCGAAATGAGCTGCCATGTCAGCCTATCACTGTTGTTTGTGAACGATGCGTTTCTTAAATCGCTCGTAATCCTGCCTTGCAAGTAACCTTCGGGAGTAACCCTTGCAAAAGGCTTTTTTGTAAGAATCTCTGCTATCATATTAATCCTAAACCTTTTATGTGTTTGCGTTTATGTTTAATTTCAAAAATCATTCGCATAAGCAATGCTTCTATGAAGTCGGGAGAATGACCTACTAATTTTTTCATTATAATCTTCTTGATAATAGTCCAGCCTTTCTCTTCACTGTCTTCATCCTTTCGTATCGCTTTCCTTTCCTTGTCGAGAATCTGTCTAAGGGGAACTTTCTCAAACCCTTTGCCGGAGAACTTGCGTTCAAGAAGAGTCGGTTCAATGGAAATCTCCCGGTTGATAATTTTTTGTGCGAACAGATATGCCGCTTGTGATTTTAAATTCGCATAGATGTATTTGAATTTCTCTTCCACGGCTTCTTTGTTGTTGAATGGGATTGCATTCGGGAAAAAGCCTTTGAATATTTGTCCGAGTCCGTTAAGGTCATAGGTGAAGCATTCTTCTCTTACATGCCATTCTTCCAGCATCGCTTTTACGGTATCGACTGTTTTCTTGCTGTCAAGTTTGCAAACAAATATGTCTCTTATATGCCATCCTTCCCACAGCCACATGACAAGACTGTCGCCACCCTCAAATGCCGCATCACATGATACCCGGCGTATTCCATCACCTATCTGCATGGAATTGCGGTATAAGGCTTCCATGTGAGTCAGCTTTATTATATCATCTCCGGCAGCTTTGTATTTCCAGTTACCGTCAAGATCGCGTGCGCGTTGTTCGTCTGACTGGTTGACAAGGTTAGCCAAATAGGTCGGATCAGAAGACATCAGTTTTACATTATCGGAAAGTTTTGCTTCAATAAAAGTAACCGACTTGATAAACAGTTCTTGTGGTGTGCCATATTGCTCATACTCCGGCTTCCAGTAGGCGTGTATAATATCCTTGCATTGCTCATATACTTCCTCACGGGTATCTCCCCAATATATACCTGAAACATTGTCCCCGTCCATAAAACAATACCGGACTCTGCCATCACGTTCCGGGATTGGAAGACCATCTTCTCCGATCCACCAGCCAATGAATTTTGCAACCCAGCTGTCAGGATCAGGGTTACATGTTCCGATAAAGCGGTTACGGATATGAAAGGCGTTACGGTTACAAGTGATAAGGTATTTGAATTTGAGATATTCCATGTGGGTTATTTCATCCACACCTATATATGCGAACTGTTTACCTTGAAAACGCTTTTTGAAATCGTCAAGTGTGTCAGCATGATAGCTGAATTTTAAAAATCCACCTTTATAGAAATTCCAGCGCATGTCGTTTTTGGACTTGTTGTATTCCCCAAAATCATCATATAAGGTGGATGATGTTTCTACCATATCAGAGAGATCGTCTATCTCATGCCGGAGAAGCACAGAACGGAAGTTTTTATTTTTTATATCTTTCAATGTTTCCATAAGAAGAGTAAAAGTTTTACTTCCTCCACGGCATCCCCCACAGATGGTAATATCAGCCGGGGTGGAGAGCATGTTTTCCTGCCCTCCACCTTGTGCGATTATCTTATTCGGATTAGGAATTTTCCTATCCGCGTCCCTTAACATTTGGATATATTCATAATCAAGCACCAAACTGGCATTAACCGTTTTTATTCCACTATATTTCTCCATAAAAAGAAAACCGATCCTCACATTACACATGTGGAGACCGGCCTATAAGCTCTGATTCTAATATTGCAGTACAAAAATACGCATAAAGAGTATTATTTTCTACATTTTAATAGAAAATAATATCAAAAATGTTTTGAGAAAAGAAATCCAGTACATATATTTGCAACGAAAACATGGAGTATGATAAAAATTAGTGCGGATAAAGATGCAGATCAAAGGGAAATATACAACAAGATAGTTTTATGTCCGATATGCGGTCAGAAACTAACTGATATAAGCTATGTCAATGGTGTTGTTATATTGAGAGTGAAGTGTCGTAGATGCAAGAACTACATAAATGTGGATATTGTGGGTACAAAGTAGTTTTCAGGATAATATCGCGGAGTGGAGCAGCTGGTAGCTCGTTGGGATCATAGCCCAAAGGTCATTCGTTCGAGTCGAATCTCCGCAACAATAGTTGGAGTTGCCGCATTGTTTCTCCCTTCGATGTGGCGTATGGGGATAAAGGGAGAATATGGAAAGATGGCAGACGTGGTGTATGCGCCGGACTGAAAATCCGGTTAAGGTGATTCGATTTCATCTCTTTCCACAAAACCTATACGGTGTGGTTCAATTCCCACAGGTACGCTGAAATGGGGTATCGCAGGTTAGGTGAGTATAGGTATATTGTCCGGTTAGCTCAATTGGTAGAGCAATACACTGTTAATGTAAAGGTCGGTAGTTCGATTCTATCACCGGGCGCAATGAAGCGGAGATAGTTCAGTTGGAAGAACGTCAGATTCCAAACCTGATTGTCGGGGGTTCGAGTCCTTCTCTTCGCGCATATTGAGATATGGTGTAATGGCAACACAGCAGATTTTGGTTCTGCTATTCAAGGTTCAAATCCTTGTATCTCAACAAATGGCGTATTCGACTAACGGTTAGGTCGTCACCTTTTCACGGTGGAAACCAGAGTTCGATTCTCTGATACGCTACACAGAATGAATAACGTCCGAAATACAAGGGAAATGCGGTGGTTTCACCGAGACATCTTGTAGGTCGCATATTGGAAGTATGGGTGAGTGAACGATACCACCTCTTTGCTAAAGAGGCAAGCTGAAAGGCTTCGGAGGTTTGAATCCTTCTGCTTCCGCAAAACGGGTAGTTACCGAAGTGGCAAACGGGATAGACTGTAAATCTATTGGCTTTCGTCTTCATTGGTTCGAGTCCAATACTGCCCACTATTAAATGGGAAATAAGACCAAAGAGTCAGATTGATGCAAAAAGCATTGTCTGACTCTTTTTTTATTCAACATAAACACAAAATAAACACGATGGAACAAGAAAAAATCTTATCCACATTAAGTGAGAAACTTGGAGAAACCAGTTTTTCACCGCAGACATTACAGACGTATGTAGAACTTAATCCCATAGCCGAAGGTTCGGAGCCTGACGAGGCTTATTGGAACAAGGCTGTGAATTTTCTGAAAGGGATGCAAGGACAGTACAACCATGATGTCGCAACCAGAGTTGAGGACTTTAAGAAAAACTATAAGCCCCAACCGACTCCCCCGACACCTCCAACTCCACCGGTACCACCGAAAAACGATGATGAACTGGAGAAGAAACTGAAAGAACTGGAAGCACGTTTAGACGCGGAAGACAGCAAAAAGGTTCAAGCTGATTTGTTGAAGAAGGTTACGGCTGCAATGAAGGCCAAACAAGCGAATGATGATTATGTGTTGAGCAAGACCTTACAAGGGGTAACTTTCGATACCAAGAAAACTGTGGATGAACTGGTTACTGAATTTCTGCCGAAATATGATGCAGAATATAAGGCGTGCAGGGGTTATGGCACCGCCCCAAGAACTTCTGACGGTTCAGGTGGAACACAACACAATGCAGCCAGCAGATACTTTGAACGTAAAGGCAAGAAGGAAGGCTGGAAGAAGAATTGAAATTATTAACTCTAAAACAATAAATGTATGGGAACAATGGGTAACACGTTTGATGTGAACACCGTGAAATACGGACATGCCCGTAAAGTGTGGCGTGAAATCCGTCACCGTTATCCGGGCGGTGGTATGGTGAGCAACATTTCCGATTGGGTTGCGGTTGGCAAGATTCCTGCCGGTACAGCTGTGAAGTTTGATCTTTCAGGTAAGACATTCACCGCTTATACGGATGCACGGATCAAGGCGGCTGAATCAGATATTACCACTCTTGGCATTAATGGTTATTTGCAAGAAGATATTCTTGTAGCCAGTGGCAACACAAAGGCCAGTGGGACAGTAGTCTATGCCGGAGAGATTTATCAGTACATGTTTGACGAAGAAGTGGTCGCTATCCTGCAAAAGATTACTACACTTCCTCAAATTGTATGGGTGCAGTAAAAGAATTTGAAAACAACATTTAAAATACGACAATTGTATGAATACACTTCCTATTGATTTGTACAAGGTTATCGAGTATGGGCTTGGTGGGGACACTTGGCAAGAATTTATTGACCGTTACAAGGAGAAGTATGACCTACTTCAAATTGATGGTTTTGAATTTGAAGCAACCAAGTTGGATTATACTTTCTCCCAGCTTATTACGAGCCTCGGCGTGAAAACGCTGCCAGCTTACGTTGATCCGGAAAGTCCGGGTTATGAAGCTGCATTGGGAGAACTCGAAGGAAGGACGGGTAATATCCCGACTCAAAAGAAGTTCTACCGTTTGAACCGTGTGACTGTGAGACAACAATTGCAGCTGTTGCAACGGGTAGGCATGTCCGCATTGACGGAAGAGATGCAGAATGTGTTCTTGGGCTTGCTTGATGAAAGTGCTGACGGTCTTATCGGATCGTACTACAATGCGCTTACTCACCAGCGAATGAGAATTGTTTCCACGGGTAAGTTCACTATTGATACTGATAACAACCCACGTGGTTTGAAGGGTATCACTATTGACTTTAATATCCCTGAAAACCATTATCAAGTATTGGCCGGCACAAGCCGCTGGTGGACTAAGGATGAACATATTCCGGCAAATCAAGCTCTGCCTCTGATCCGATTATGGATGTAAAGAACAGAGTGAAAGAGATTCGCCGCAAATATCATTATTTGGGCAAGATCAGGATGGAGCTGGCGCAGGACTTATGGGATGATTTAATGACTCATACCACGGTTCTTAAACGTATCGGCCATTCCCTCTATCCGACTGTGACGGATGATAGTACGGTTATTGCCAATGCACAGAATGAAGATGAAGACCGCCTGAAAGCCATTTTCAAGAAACTGGTTAAGGTGGATGAAATCGTGCCACGTGACAGCTATGCTTTTGTTGACAAGCCCGGTAAGGATGCGGACGGACAACCTGATCTTATCACTGAACAAGTGGAGAACTTCAAGGCCACCAATATTGCCTTTATACCAGTAGTCAGATCGGTACTATTCAAGGTGTGGAGCCTTTGACTTTGGGATATGAGGCAAACAAGGTTGCTTCTTATGACGGTGGACGCTTGAAACTGACACAGAGAGCCAATCCTGAAACACATTCAATCTATATTGAAAGTGAAGCCGCCCAAATGTGTGTGCCGAGAATGCCACAGTATATGTTCATCTCTACTGTAACTGTGTAATTCTTAAATTCATGCAAGAATGAATGAGGAACTTTCTCATACGGAAGATATGACCATTGAGGACTTTTTGAGTGGCGCAACTGCTTATGAAATAGCGGACAACGCCCTCAAAAGGGTTCTTGTCAAGCGGAAAATCGCTTTTGGAACAATGGTAAGTGAACTGACCGAAAGGCAGCTTGATCTTGCCACTGCCGATATTTACATGTGGTGTGCAAGCACTCCAAGCAGTAAGAATGATACCGAAGACAGTGACGGGGGATGGAAGCATAAGGAAGGTGGTTGGCAGACCAGTGCATACGACAAGCGGCAACTCCGTGAAATGGCGAAAGAACTGTATGAGAAATGGGATGAAGAAGTTGTAAAGGGCACTAAAATCAGAATAGTCAATTTTTGAGTATGAAAGTAAATAATCCACGGCATCCGCACAAATGTACTGTTTACCGAATTATAGGTGAGGATTCTTTCAGTGATGGTGAGAAGGTGATCTTGTATGAAGGTATATGCCGAAAGGAAGGTAGTACAAATTTGCGGACATTCAAAACCGATAATGTGATAAAGAGCGATTATCTGTTGAGCCTTCCCGGAATTGTTGAAGGAATATTGGCCGGTGATCTGATAGATGTCACGGACAGACAAGGCACTTTCACTCAATGTATGGTTACTGATAGCTATGCCGGAAATTTGGGAACAACTGTGTATTTCAATCTTGCAAAAAATTAACGCATGGATAACCGGAGCAATGAAGTATTGTTTGATGAAGGAATAAGGAAGGCAAAGGAGCTTGTTTCAGGATATATCTTTGATGTCTTGACTAAATGCTGTGAAGAACTTATCCAAGATGCACTTGATAACAAGTCAGGCTTTCGGAATCTTACGGGTAATACAATAACCAGTTATGCGTGCGGATTATTCATGGACGGTAGATTTTCCTATTTCGTTTGTAGTGGAGATTCAATGAAACAACCGGTGAGAGTAAAGCTGACTAAAGGTGAAACATTTGTAGGTGTCAGTTATGATAATCAGAACAGACGTTTTACTGGAACAATAGAAACTGATAAAGGTTATGGCGAAGCATTCTCCTTTGATTTCTTGAAAAGATATAAGTCGGAATCACGTAAAGGATTTGAGATAGTAATGTGCACGGGTACTGAATATTCAACCTATTTGGAGAATGTGTTGAATGCAGATGTTCTGACCGGAACATTTCAAAGGGCACAAAATACATTATTCAAGAACTTTAAACCAATGAAATGATGGGACGGACAGTTTATAGACGTATGGATATATTAAAACAAATCGCTGATGCAGTAACCGGCATTGGTGAGAAGGTTTTATAACGGATCGTCCGGCTGCTGAACAAAAGGCGATGAAGGACTTTGTTGTTATCCGACTGCCACAAACTATCCAAGACAAAGGGAGTACCTATCAAGACAGCTATTGTCAGATTAATGTTTTTGCGCGTGATCGTTCAAACGGCATTGAGAATACAATTCGTTTGGAAGAAATGCAAATGGACGTGATCTCTAAATTTCCAATAGTGACGGAATTGTTTTCAGCTGTAAGTCCACGATTACTTCCCGGAGGAAATGACGGACTCGGTTTTCATTCCTTAATAATACAAGCGAAGCTAATAATAAACAAATGACACAAACTTAAAAAGATACGATTATGGCAGAGATTTCTATTACTACCAAACTGGAAGAGTTAAAGGTGCTCTTTAATCAGATGAAGGAGGTTTATTATGTGTCCAAAGTCAATAGTGACCTCGCAACTTTAGCGGCTTTTGATATGGAGCTGCCGGTACTCTCTGACGGAGTTACATTTGATACCGGAGCTGCCGATGTTTCCAAGATCAAGTTGACAACCGGAGCAACTTGGACTTCTATTGCTAATGCTGGAGATTCCGATATTCAGTTTCAAGTACCTTCCGTGGCAGGAAAGATCAATGACTTGTTACTGAACAAGAAAGCGGAAACGGTGACTATGACTGCTACCATTGATGGTGAGACTTATGAAGGTGAAGGTTACAATATCGAACCGAAGAAAGTAATCGGAGGACTCTTCATGCGTAGTGAAGACCGTCAAACAGCCTTGTTCTTACCGAATGTTGAGGGGTATAGCAACTTCGTCAGCGAGCAGGATAAGCCGGGGTACTTTAATGTATCTGTTTCTCCGTTGAATGATGCTAAGGGTGCCTCTATTTACATTTACGTAAAAAAGTGTCCGAATAAAAAACTTAGGATATAACACTTTGCAAAATTCATATCAGCGAAAAGGTGGTGAGCTACTTGATACCGGCCACCACCTTTTTTCGTATAAAACACGATAAAATATGACAAAGAAGAATGACATAACACTTCCTACGCCGGAGGATGAAAGGCTATTGAATGATGTGTTGGAAGACAGTGTGGACTATGTGGAAGTCCGAGGAAAGAAATATGGTATTTCATGGCTGAAAAGAGGGACTATACGCAAATTCACCAGTACCATGCAGAAATCGGGGAATGATGATAAGATCAGTTGCCAATGTGCAGCCGCTATCATTTTGAACGGATATTGGAAGATCAAGTTCTTCTATCCTTTCTTGTGGCGATGGTTCTTTTATATCAAACAATATGGAGATCATGAGCTGATGAAGGTTATAGCCGTCGGCAAAAAAAAAAATTCCAGTGGAAGACTACTTGACTGCTACCATATATCTGACCGCGATGAAGGACACGATGATGACAATGACAAAAGAGGAAGCAGAGCATATCCTTCACGAACCAGCTACGGACAAACGTGGGAAATAGGCAAGTCCTATCCGTGGCTGACAGAGCCTTTGAGAGTATTTGGGATTCCAATAAGCAAGCCCTTGTTTGGTATTTATTGGGTACTTACAAATGCACAAATTGAACTATTGGCAATGGATGTGTCTATTGTGGTTACAGATTGTGACAAGGACAACAAGGAAAAGAAGCACGATACGAAGAACTTCAAATCCCCTTCCGTAAGCGAAATAGAGGATGCTGCCAAACGCTGGAAAGATAAGTATGGCAATGGAGAAACAGCAATTAACATTAATGATTATAAGTAACACAAACACAATAATATATGGCTGATCTCGGTAATTTATATTTTGATATACTGTTCCGTGATAAGACAGCGGAACAACGTAAAAAATTGAAAGCGGAAATCACCAAAGACTTGCAGGCAAAACTTGATGTGGGTTTTGACAAGAAGAAGTTGGTTGGTGATATGAAGACTTTGCTTCAAAGTGAGAAGTTTAAGATCAATGTGGTAGTGGATAAGGCCAGTACCACACAAGCTGTTCGTGCCGCCTTGCAAGCCGCCGGTTTGAATACAAACTTTACAGCAAGTGATTTACGCGCCGCCAAAGCCGCAGCCATTCAAACCAAAGCGGAGGCTTCTGCCGCAGCCGCACGTGAGCTTGCGCGACAAAGAGCCGCACGTGCCGCCAAAGCGGAACTGGATTTGGCTAATGCCCGTGAGAGATCAGCCAATGCAGCAAGACGTCACATGACAGCCACTCTCAATATGAATGGAGCAATGAACAGTCAGTTGAGTATTGTCGGACAACTAAGAAATGAATTTTTAGGGCTATACTCCATTTATGCGGCACAAAATTTTTTACGTGCGGTGGTTGATATTGGTGGTGAATTGGAGAATCAGAAAATTGCAATGGCCTCTATCCTGCAAGATGAAGGCAAAGCTACGACCATATTCAATCAGATTAAGAAACTGGCTGTTGCTTCTCCGTTCGGGGTTATGGACTTGAATCAGTATGCCAAACAACTTTCCGCGTATTCTATACCATACAATGAATTGTATGATACCATGAAAAGGCTGGCTGATATATCGGCCGGTGTAGGTGTTGATATGGGACGTATCATATTGGCCTACGGTCAGATAAAGGCTGCTAAATTCTTGAAAGGAACGGAATTACGACAATTGACGGAAGCGAACATTCCTATGGTGGATAAACTGGCCGAGCGATTCAGTAAGTTGGAAGGCCGCATTGTCAGTGCCGGTGAAGTGCTTGATATGATCTCGAAAAAGAAGGTTACGTTTGAGGATGTAAAAGATGTTCTTTGGGAACTTACGGATGATGGTGGCATGTTTAATAATATGCAGGAAGTTCTTTCAGAATCAGTTAAGTCCAAATGGAAGAACTTGGCTGATGCGATTGACATTATGCTTGGTGATATTGCGGAGTCAACGGGTAGTACATTGAAATGGACTGCCGAAAGCCTTACCACCCTTGCTCAAAATTGGAAAGAAGTTGTACCTTTTATAACAGCGGCCACAGCTGCGTTGGAACATATCGGGTTGCGGTTTATGCAGGATCACGTGCCATGGGAGTGGCAAATGCTACATTAATAAAAGGAACACTCGCAGCTAAACAGAAAACAGCAGCGGATTTAGTGATGGCTTCCAATTACCACACTTTAACTGCCGCTGAAAAAGGATTGATTGCTTCAAGAAATGCTATGACTACCGCAGAATGGAGGGCATTGGCTGTTAGTGGCGCATTGAACAAAGAACAAGCGTTGAGGTTGATAACACTTGGGAAAATTAAATCAGGTCAGGCAGGACATATTACCCAATTACTTAATATATCAAAAGCTGAACTTCAAGTGGCTATGTCAGCTGGAAAAGCTCGTGTGGCAATGACAATGCTTAGTTATGGAGCCAAACAAGTTTGGACTGCTTTTAAGGGTTTGTTCAATCCATACATGTATTTGTTCGCTGGACTTTTTGCCATTACTGAATTATGGTATAAGTCCGGGCAAAAGGCTGACGAAATGAACGAGCGTATTTCCGAGCTGACAACAAGAGCACAAGACGGTTTCAAGAATTTAACGAAAGAAGCTCAAAAATTTGCTGATGTTGATCCTTTTAAGGCGAATGATGCTCACTGATTTCTTCCATTGAAGAAATGAAAACAGCATTAAAGGATTATTCTCCAGTTTGGGCAAACACTTTTAATGAAACGTTTAAGACTGATGATGAAGGAAATACGGTTAAAAGCCTTGCAGAACAATATATATTGCTTCGGAATGCTTTGAATGATACAAAAGAGGCTTATAGATTGTTGAATGCCATAAAAGGTACGTCTGAACATGCCAATGAAGCGACTGACGGTTATTTTGATGACAGTTTTCTTGAAAATATCAATGACTACATTGATGCGGAGGAACGGGTAAACAAAATTATTGGCCGCATGTCAGGCAGCTATATCGAGTATTCCACCGCCATGCAGAAAGTTATAGCCAAACATGGTGATTTTGCCAAAGCCGCTTCGGGTAAACCGCTGAAAGAACAGCTATCCATTCTCAAAGAATACCCCAAAGCATTGGCCAGCCTGAATAATGAGTTGCCTTTCACTGGAGGATATAGAGATGATATTTTTCAATTGCGGAAAGCGTGGAAAAACTCTAAGCGTATTTATATGGAAGATGTATTGCCGGATATGAAGGACTTCCTATCTGGGTACAAGTCGAGGCTGAAAGCTGCCGGCTGGGATTTGGAGAATTTGAGTGATGCGCAGAAAATAGCTATCGGTTTGGATATAAGTTCTTTCTTTGATACGTTCGAGAAGATGCCGAAATATATGCGAGACTTCTTTAACGAGAAGACTCTTGAAGAAGAGTTCAATATCAAGATTAATGCTGAATATACAGAAGCCAGTCAAAGTTTTTCTGATTTGCAGAAAAAGTTCAATGAAGCCACAGATGGGCAATTTGAAGCCCAAATAAAGGTTTCCACAGATTCAGAGAAAATCATTGAAGGAATACAAAAAGGATACAAGGAAGCTAAAGAGACAACAAATCAATTGAAGCCGGTATTGATTAAAGCCGGAATAGATTTGTCAGGTATTGGAGCTATTGACTTGTCAAAACTTCCCGACTGGCAGAAGCAAATTGTATCAGATTATAAAAAGGCTTTCGACACAATGCAAGCCGGTGAGAAAGGAGCTAAAGAAATCGGTTTTTCTCTCACTGATCCAAATAAGGATAAGAGCAAAAAGGATGCCTTTGCCGAAAGATTGAAAGAACGGGTAAACTTACTAAAGGAGGCATATTCTGAATATAAGAAGTGGACTGACATTGTTGGAAAGGGAGAAGCTGCCAGCAAGGTTAAAGAATCGGGTATTTTTGATTCCTTATTTAAAGGTAAAGAACCGGTGAATATTGTAAATTATCGGGATGAATTGAATAAGATTCTTAACCAGCTTGACGATAAGACCAAAGAGCGTAAGGAATTGAAAGTCTCTATACGGAAAGTGCTTTGGGATATTGATGCCAACGCTATGAAAGAAGCTTCGGATAAGGCCACAAAGGAACTTGAAAGGTACGTGTCTGATGTTTCAAAGAAATGGGATATATACAAGCAGCTTATCAATGCCGGTGCAAGTAAGAAGGATGCTTCAACTTATGCTTTTGGTTTTTTGACTGATTATGAGAATGAAGCGCAATATTTAATAGATACAGTACAAAAGAAACTCAAAGAAAAGGCTGTTGATCTTCCATTCACTTTGAGTGACGATGAAGCAGAAAGTATATTAGGAGGTAAAGACAGCCCATTATATAAGCAATTTTTTAAGGTGTGGAAGGATGCTAAAGAGGCATTTGAGAAAGATAAGGTAAGTATTGCACTTGATGATACAAAGGTTATTGCCAATGCAAGATCAACGATAGAAAAGATACGAATATTAAGTGAACAGTACGCATCAAAGACTGGATTAAGTGTCGGAAAAAATGGGGAGTTGGTTGGTGATACGTCAGGTCTAAACAATGTTCAGAAGGCTTATCTTGATGAATATAATAAGAAGCTGATTGAATTAAAAATCGACCTTATTACAATTGTTACCCTGAATGGGGAGAAAAATATTTTGGGAGATAAAAGAGCAACGTTTCATTCTCTGATTTGAAAAGAGGCTGAACGTATCGCAAGGGAAATCAAGAATAATGCAAAGGTTTCCTATGATAGCGATGGAAAGCCCAATGGATTTACTTCTTTTTTTACGAAAGATGATGGTAGTATTGAAAATGTTAAGGGTGCTTATTCTTTGTTGGATAAATTGATAAAAGCCATCCCCCAGTTGCAAGATGCACAGTTGGCTGTAAATCCATTCAAAACCTTAGCGAAGAATGTAAAAGAACTTTTTACTTCTGAAAAAGACAGCGACAAACTGGAAAAGAAAATCGGACGGTTGGGAGAAAGTGCCGCTGAAAGTGCTGATCTTGTCGGCAATTTTGCAGGACAGATGTCTTCCATGTTCGATGCTTTGGGCAATGAGGGTATGGCCGACACGATGGGTAATGTGCAGGATGCCATGTCTTCTATAAGCAATATCGGGCAGGGATTCGCCAAAGGTGGAATCGTTGGTGGTATTGCTGCCGCTGCTGGTGAAGCTGTAAATTGGATTGGGAAGATAGCACAAGCGCATGATAAGAAACTCGATAAGGCTATTGAAAAGAGTAAACTTCGTGCTCAACAGTTGCAATATATATACGAACAAATTGACGGTATTCTTGAACGTTTTTTGGGCAGTGGCACGGAACTAAAACTTGTAGATGCAGAAAATGACCGTACCCGGTTGAATCAATTAAATAATCAGATTGGGGCAATACGCAATAAGGGAAAGATCAACATCTTCGATTTGATGTCTTTGCAGAAATATAAGCAGGAAGCGGAAAAACTTCAAAAACGTGTTTCGGCATACGATGAAGGTGGTGCATACGGGTATCAACGTGCTTGATGCAAGAACAACTTTCAGAATTGGAGAAACAACGGCAAGCCGAAATTGACAAGAAGAAGACGGATGATAGCAAGGTGGCTGATTATGAGAATCAGATTGCGGAGATGAAACAGCAAATAAAGGATTTTGCCGAAGAAACGGCTGAATCTCTTTATGGCATTAATTTGAAAGACTGGGCTTCACAGCTGGGAGATGCCTTGTATGAGGCATGGCAGAAAGGCGAGGATGGTGCCGAAGCTTTCAAAAATAAGGTTGCCGACATTATGGGTGATGTTATGAACTCCATTCTCAAAATAAGTATTTTGGAACCGGCCATGCAACAGCTTCAAAAGATGCTTTTCGGTGAGGATGGAATGAGTGGTTATTTCGGCAAGGATTTCTCTCTTGACGAAAAGGAGTTGGAAAGTATTGCGGACTATCTAATGGGGGTAAGTGAGAAAACCGATGATTACTATTCCATGCTTGACAAACTGAATAACTATATGGAAAAGAAATATGGTATCAGTATGAAGGAAGAGGAAGAAGACAGTGGAAGTGGTTTATCTAAAAGCATACAGAATGTTACTGAAAATTCCGCTAACCTTTTGGCTTCTTATATAAATGCAATCCGGGCTGACGTGAGTGTTAAACGGGAGTATGTGCGCAGATTGGTTGAAGAATTGTTCCCGGCCTATAATGTAATAGCACAAGCACAATTACAACAACTGACAATGATACAGATAAATACAGCAAAGAATGTGGAATTTGTGGAAGAAATCAGGGATATACTACATAGGAATATAAACGGTGTAAACAAGTTTAATATATGATTATGAACAGATTGAATAGTGAATTGAGAGGCCATGCCGTATCGTATGGCCTCTGCACACAATGGCAAGGTGACTGGCAAAACAATAAAAGCCAGCAAGAATTGATCGGAATGTATATACGGGGCATTGATTTTTGTATTGAACACGATTATCCGACGGTGGAATATATAAAAGGCAATTTTGACCGGAGTCTGCTTCATCAAAACCATATTTTTGTTGATGAACCAGTAATCGGAGGCGACAATGGTGTATATGTACTGAACGGTAAATGTTCAGGCAAACTTTCTTTCGGTAAATTTACAGTTGTTACTCTCCATTTGCGGCATGATAGTGAATTGACTCTTGAAGTGGAGGATTGTGCCAAAGTTTTTGTAAGTGTATATGATCGGGCTAAACTACATGTAAGGCAAAGCGATGTGGCTAAAGTTTATGTATATGTTCATGGTGGAAACTGTAAAGTTGAAACCGATGGCAATGTCATGGTAAGATATAAAATGAATGGGGATTAACATGTGTTTTGCAACATCCTTATTTATAGCCTTTTATATTCCTATATTATTTGAACGGTATCATAAATGACAATCAACATCTCGCCACAATACGGTAGATACGCGCATTATTTATATTATGTCTAAATTTTAGAGTAAATATAACTGTTTTTATTTACCGATTCTTACCGTTTGTTACTGATGTTTACCGAATTTATTTTATTGATTTTTAGGTTGTTGTATGGTGAAAATATCGTCTTTATATTTGCGCTGGAAACAATGTTGTAAGGTTCATTACGTGGTTGTCATGAACTGGAGTAAAATATTATAGGGCATTCTCTTTGAGGCAGACAACCACATTAAGCTTCATCGGGATTTGCCCTTTCTCTTTACTATTATGTCAAGTGTGACTATTATATTAAGGAGGGTTCAGTAGGTACGAGTAATGGCGTATTGGGGTTCGATTCCCTGCTACTACAAGATCGGACAAAATAATTCCCCAAAAGCGAGATGTCCGAGCCGCTGATGGGGAAAACATTAACTTTATAGTGCAAAGATATGGAAAATTTTAATCAGTTAATACCTATTGATGAGGGAAAAGGTAAAAAAAGAACAATGACCTCCTTACAGATTGCAGAAATTACGGGCAAAACTCATTCAAATGTAATGCGAGATATTCGCAATATCCTTGAACAACTGGAAGATAGACGACAATTCAGTTTTGAATTATCATCAAGACCTCAACCTATGCCAAACGGTGGAAGCAAAGAAGTGTCTTGTTACATTCTCACCAAAAAGGATTGTCTTCTTCTCGCAAGTGGTTATGATGCAAACTTACGAGCCAAAATTATTAATCGTTCGGAAGAACTTGAAGAAAACAAGCGTGAACTTTCCCGTAAAAGGAGAAATCTTTGTTAAGTAAAATCTAAATTTATAATATGAAAACAAATCAAGAAATGGTGCGATACATTGATAGTTTTTCTGTGGTTCAGCGCACGAGTGATGGTTATTTTGACGGAACTGAATTGCTTCGGCAGTGGAATAATGTAGAAGGGAATCCGAGAAGGCAAATGAGTAAATTCTTAGAATCTGATAATACATCAGAGTTTTTGAAAGCTCTTGCAGAGGATGAAAGCCATAGAGCAAAAATGCTCATTGGTGAAAATCAACTACTTATAAAAGTTAAGGGTAGAAATACGAAAGAAGGCAAAACACCCGATAAAGTTTGGATGAATCCGCTTCTGTTTATCAAATTTGCTATGTGGATAAATCCGGCTTTTGAAGTCAAAGTATTACGGTTTGTGTACGATGAAATGATTCGCTATCGAAACGATGCCGGGGATGCTTACAAAGAACTTGGCTCTGCCGTTCAGAAGATAGTTCCTAAAGAGTTTATGCCGAAAGCAATGCAAAAGGTTGGGGAAGCATTGAATTGGGTTGTGTTTAACTCACATGAGAAAATGCTTCGCAACAAGCAGGGTGATGAAAGCAAACAACGCGAACTGTGGCAGCTTGAAAAGAAGGTGGCTGATTTAATCAACGAGGGATTCATTACCAACTTCGATAATTTAATATCATACCTTAGAAAACAATATTCAAAAAGGAACTATCCTGCCGTGTTCCAATTACAGCAAGAAAATACAAATTTTATCCACTATAAATAATAAATCAATATGGAATTAGTAGAATTTATGAGCAACAAAGAATGCGTTGTAGAAACATTCAAAGTAAATGTCTTATTGCAAAAGACAATACGGTAACAGAGAAAGGTTTAATGGCTATACAGTTCTATTTAGATATGATAGAGCAAAAGAAGCCAGAATTAGAAAATTGTCAAACGGCTTATATGTCATGTAGTGAGGTGGAGGAATGGGAAAAGAAAAACGCTGCGGCTTCGGTAAGTTTTGACAGCGGAGGGGTAGTCGAGTTTCTCCCGATAGAAATGTTCTCAAAAGATGCTAAAATAGAAAAGGGAGGTGGCATAAAAGGTATGCTTATTTCAATGTGCGATTGCGCATGTGAAGATGAAATATCCGAAATAGTATCTTCAAATGATGAAATTCGTAAATTGAGAGATGCGCTTAACAAATATCTCGAAAGCTGAATACTTTTGGCTAAGAGTGGCAAAATGCACAAAATAAAATTGGGCTGACTTTGGAGCCAGCCTAATTATAATTTATACGCGAAAACATTAGCCAGATTATGTTAGCTCAATATTTAATGGTAGTCAGCGTTAAAAGACGTACTAATATCTTTATATTTAGAATATAATTTGATTTTATAGATATTATATGTTCCACGACCATTAAGTATAGACTTATCTACGCTTTTATTTGCGGATTTAAATATAAAATAATAATTACCATAAGGGATTGTAGTTTTATATTTTCCCGTATTGTCAATCGTACAACTATATTTTACTTTATTTGATTTGAGAATATCAACCAAACATATAGCTAATTCACCTTCTCTCCTAATTTGTTCTTCAGCGGAAATGTAAAAGTCATATTCTTTTAATTTGGCTATTGCTTGTTCTTGCCCAACAAGTTCTTTCCATTTGATGTATTGTAACAAAGATTCATACCCCATTTGTATAGAGTCATTTTTTAATTCAATATCTTGTTTGAAATATTTACATGGTATAATATATAATTTTGCACCAATATCGGCTTTCGTACCTGAACCATTGTCGTAAGTTACAAGCCCATTTACAGATGAATAACTAATCTGTTTGTTCTGCGAATAGGAAGTAAAACACATAATAGTATAAAGCAAAAAGAATAATATATTTTTTTTCATTTCTTATGTAATTTATTTAATAAATATTTTATGTCATTCTTGAATCTTTTTATATTAAAACGATTTTCGGGAAAATCGACATAGAAGAAAAATAGCAATGTTGAAAATGGTAGTATGACTACATAAAATATAATCCAATGCCACCCAGTAACACTAAAGCAGATCAGAAGAATCACTACTATCCAAACTAAAACTCCTAACATATAATAACCTCTTTTATAATTAAATACAAAAGTATTAATAAATAAAATTATGACAAATGATATTTTTTATGTTTTTCAACATACACGTGGAAGCAAGTTAGGGGTTGAGTATAATAATCTACTAAAAAATGCTTTTATGGTATTATTTTCTATGATTATATAGAAAATATAATTATATTTGCGTTGAAATAAGATTAAAGTATAAGGCCATAGAGCTTGTTGTGGAGACTAAATATCTCTGCGGCAAGCTCTTTTTTTATATGTGTATATGAACGAACCGTATTCTATTTTGATGCAGAAAACTACCGAGAATGCTCCGGTCAAAGACAGCTTGGTGCATTTTGGAATTGTGTGCACTGAATTTCCGTTCAAGCCGGGTGGGGAAACGAAAGATTTACCCAAACGGGATTGGCCGGATGAAGACGGTGAAGATACTTACATACCCGATAAGCTGCTATTAAAGGCATACGACTTGGAAGCCGAGATGTGTTATAAGGGGGATTTGGGTACTGCATACGATAAAATTATGGCCTTTCAAAACTATCTCACGGGGGAGAATGGTGACGGTGCCACCTTGAAAATGTATAACTCGCACACGGGTATCGGGCGACAAGGACTTTACTTACTGGAGGTTGGAGATTTTGAATTTAACAAGTCCAATATGGATGAAGTCTTGACCTTCCCGGTAAAATTTAGAGTAACTGATCCTCGAACTCAAATAATCCCCTCGTATAGTGTTGCGGAACCGACAAAGATAGTTGCATTGGTTGAAAAAGTATAGCTGTATGGCATGGAAGGTTTATGATAAAACTGGCAATACGGTACGTTGTACGCTGAAAAGTTTGGAGTATAATGGTACATGGATGGGTGCATGTTTTGTGACAAGCACTCTGAAAAGTGCCGTACCCATTCTTTTTGAGATAGGTGACTATGTTATGTACCGTGGTGAGAAGTTTGAGATAAACTATGATCCTACGGCATTAAAAAAGGCGGCAAGAAAAACTTCGGGAGAAGCGTTTGTCTATGATAACGTAAAGTTCAACTGGCCGGGAGATGAATTGACGCGATGTGATTTTCTTGATTATGTGAAAAGTGATAATCAGATACACTTCACTTCTTTGCCTAAGTTCAGTTTCTTCGCTTCGTCTATACAAGATTTGGCAGACCGTGTTCAAGTAAATCTTGACCGTATATATACCGGAGCACAAAAATGGACGGTTGCCGTACACCCTGAATATGTGAGCACTACCAATGTAAACATTGATGTGAACAATATAAAGGTATGGGGTGCATTGGAGTTGTTCAATTCAAAATTTGGTGCGAACTTTGTTATTCGTGGCCGAACAATAACAATCGGTACTGCCGGTATTGCTGTGGGCAATATTTTCAAGTATGGACGTGGAAACGGTTTGTACGAAATTCAACGTACAGCCGATGCGGATCAACAGATTATTACGCGATTGCGTGCATACGGTAGTACAAGAAATATGCCTAACCGGTATTATAATAAGCTCTCAAACAGTTCTCTTACCAATTATTTGCCGAATAACATGGCCGTGGAAAATCTGATGTTACCTGATTTTCCTAAGACAACGCTTGATCCATATATTGACAGTAAGAATATTGCTGTGCTTGGCATTCGGGAAGGGAGTGTTTATTTTGACGGTACCGGTGGTTTGGAGGAAATATGTCCTTCAATGGAAGGTATGACCGCCGAACAGTTGAAAGATGCAGGTATTTATGTATCATTGGATGCCGGGGATAATGGCAATCTTGACGAAGTGGCTGATGCCGAACAACTGACAGATGATGGTACAATGGATAGCCTGAAGGAAGGTGAAGATGTCCCACCTTTTACAATAACGCTAAAAGATGTTGGTTTCAATATAAACGATTACCTGACTTCTGAAACAGCCACCATTAGCATGAAAAACGGCATGTGTGGTGGCCGGGATTTTGAAATAACCAAATGTGAGAAGAAGGGCAATAAATATGTGCTGACTTGTAACCGTGTATATGATGAAAGTCTGAAATTATATTTCCCATACAAGGATTACAATATAAAGTCCGGTGACAAGTTTGTCCTGCTTTATATTGATATGCCGGACGTTTATATTCAGGCCGCTTCACAACGGTTGCTTGCTACCGCGAAAAAATATCTTGCAAAGAATGACTATGTGCGCTATTCGTATGAACCGAAGGTGGATGATATTTTCATGGCACGCCAACATGATGAGGCTGTTGCAAGGGGGAAGCAAGCATACATGATACTTTGAAAGAAGGGGACTTGATGCTATTCACTGATAGCGATCTTGGTATTGAAGGCAGCATCATTATTGATACCCTTATTATCAAAGAGGGAGAAGATATGATACCGAAGTACACTATGACACTTCGGGAGGAAAAGGCTGTTGGATCGCTTGAAAAAATCCAAAATCAGATAGACTCTATTGCAGGTGGTGGGCAGGGAACCGGTGGCTTGAATACCCAACAGATACAGTCTATCATCCGTTCACTGGGCAATCAGCTTTTTCTTTCGCGCACCCACAATGATACGGCAGCTGGCTTATCGGCTTCTTAGCCGGTGCTATCTTTGGTGCAAGCGGTTTTGCAGAGGGTTTGACCGGCTTTGGGGCGAAAATAGACAGCATGGGACGTGGGTATATGGAAAGCCTCACGTTACGCAGGTTTTTAGAGGTGCCGGAATTGCGTTTTAACCGTGCTGAAATTGTGCTTGGTGACAAATGGCGTTCTCCCGGTGCTGGAATTATAGAGAGTGTTGAGCCTGATTATGATGCTGATGGTAACTTGCTACGTTCCGGGACAATAAGTTTGAAATTACAAGACGGTGAAATAGGTGCTGTGGCTGTGGATGATATTTGCATGGGGTATTCCATGACTATGAAACGCCGGGGAATAATGCGGTATCTGATATAGATGATAGCCGTGGCAACCGTATGTTTGCCGGTTTCTGTACAATCTATTTTCGTATTACAGAAATATTGGATGCCGGAACAAACAAAAGGTTTCGCTATGTGCTTCGTGGTGTTTCTGATCGTTGGCAATATTCTTTCCATCCGTGTGAGGCTTTGCATTTTGTCGCTTATGGCAACTTTACAAACAAGGAACGCCAGACTTCCGCTTATGAGACGAGGACATACCGCCGTTTCTTGGTAGGGGTAAATGACTGGGAGTTTACAAAGAGTATGGTTGCAATGCAGGATGGGGATTTGAGCAATCTCAACATCTTCGGGTTGGATATGACCGGTTATTCTGCTTATCTGAATAACATTTATATGACCGGCACAATCGAACAGTTACAGATAGATGCACCGGTACGCATTGAGATTGATACGCAAGGTGACAATTTTCTTGCTTATGGTGAATCAATGGAAATTACTTGCAAGGTCTTTAAAGGTTGGGAGGATATTACAGACACAGTTAGACAATGGGCTATCCGAAGGGATAGTGGAGATACCGCCGATGATGAAGCTTGGAATATCAAGCATAAGGATTTCAACGGTTCAATAACGATACATAACACAAAGGAAATTAGTGATTTAGGAAATAATTCAGTAACAGTGGTAAGTACCTTGTTTACCATAACGGCAACAAATGATACTGCATCAGTAGAAGCAATTGTGAGATATGATAGAGAGTGAAAAGAAAAGAATCAGAAAAGAGTTTCAACCGCTTACGATTGCAGTAAGCTTGAAGATAATGACACCGAACAGTCCGGCCAATCAGGTCTATAATCCGGTGGCAAATGAATATGATCCTGACCGTGGGGTTACTCCACTGGTGATTTTACCGGAAGTCATAGCGAATGCCGCTGACGGTAGCTGGGATATGCCTTATGTTAATTCTTTGTTGGCAGAAATGAACTGGTTTGCTAATGGAGAGAATATTTCTGCAATCAGTTCATGGAATGGGAAGTACAGTATAGATACGGTTGGAGATACACGCGGTGCCATTACCATAAGCAGAAATGTGGCTCCGGGTGAAAGTTTTGAGTTGTATTTTGAAGGTCTGATAGCTGATACCCGGCTTGGGGTGAATATTCCCGTTAAGACTGACTCTATCATGTTGACAACGTAGATAAGAGTGAAGATACCTACGGTTTGTCTATTGGGGATAGTCAGATAATCCAGTACAATCCATTTCTTGACAAGCTTTTGTTGTATGATTACAAGGTAGCCAACAATTTGATTTCCGCATCTACGGCCAATAGGAATGCAGCTTTGGATGAAAATTCATACGAGCGCACCATTCCACTTATGGTAACAAAGGGAGTGAATAAAATAACTACCGGATATACAATTGAACTTTATCAGGTGAACAGCATATCAAGTCAAACAATGCTGACTACCGCAAACCATGAAATAGTGGCTTTGTCCTTAACCAGCCTGATAATGGACTTGCGTTTGGTCGAGAAGGGGGATTACTTGCTGTTGGTGAAGGTTGGTGGAAAGGAGGTTGCAAGACAGCAATTCTCCGTCAATCGTGTTTATCCAAAATTTACGTGCATACCGGCAAGTCAGGCTTCCATCAATCCTGATGAAATCCTGCATAGGAATATAGCTATGGTACAGTGGAATGGAGAAATTGTGCCGATACCGGCACCGATTATCCGCATGGTATGGTTTACGGACAGTGCAAATAAGACCGGGGTACAATGGCAGGAGGGGGAAAAAACTGTGATAATGTTGGATGGAACCGGTATTGGTGAAACTTATCTTGACGATTGGTTGGACGTGTACATTAAGGCCGAGCAAAAAAAGGCTTTCTCTGTATTGACTGATGGGACAAATGAATATACGGACAGTAACGGGAACATATATATAAATAATTGATATGAGGTATGTTGTAGCAAATAAGGAAAAGGCTTTGGATGCCGGGGTTCTGTTGTTGGGGCACTTGGTAAAGGGAGAATCCATCATCTTGAATGAAAAGGAGGTAATGTGCCTGCCTTCTCTTGATGGAGAACTGGAAGATAGAATACTGTTGTTGGACGGTATCGTTTATACTAATGCAAGCATGAATCAAATTATATCAGAAGGAGGTTGGGAATATGGCAGAAAATTATAGTGCCCAAAATAGCATCACGATTAAACGTCTTCGTTCCAATGACAGCCTGATGCTGACTTTTGAAAATAATGGCATTCCATTGTTTCAGGCCGTAGATGAAGAAAGTGGGGCTGTCTCTCCTGATTGGAGTATAGCTGCGAATCAGCCGGTACGGACACCCAAAGTAACTTCGGCACGTGGTTGGCGGTCAGTTTGTCTGGTCATAGTTGGGCTTACAATGGAGTGGCTTTAAATTTTAACGGTGCGGAAAGTGGAGGTTGGAAAAAAGACAGTACGGGCAAATTCTCTTTGAATACCAGTACCGGTGCCATTAAAATTGTCGGAAACTTGGCAAGCAAAACGAATATTGCAGGAGATACATTGACTTATTCATGTGTCGCTTCTACGGCAGGTGTTGAGTATAATTTGACCGGGGAACTGCCTATTGCCATTCAGAATATGGGAGCCAGCTCTTACTATCTTGCTATTCTTGCAAGTACCGAACAGTTAACAAGCAAAGTAACAAGTTGTACTCTGACTACCAAGCTGTATGCCGGTGCCAATGCCATTACCGATTACTATATAAAATGGTATAAGGACACGGCGGCTTGGACTGATAAGAACGGACAGAAAAGTGTAACTGTTACCCGTGGTGATGTGGACGGTACCCAGTTATTCATAGCAGAAGTTTATCAGTCTTCAAGTGCTTCACAACCGATAGCACGTGCCGGGGTACGTATCATTGATACGGCAGATGAATTTCAAATTGTATGTTATATAACTTCTTCCAACAAAGAGGTTGATACCGGACAACCCGTTACAGTAAGTGCCAAGATTGTAAATATGACTACGGGGTCAACTTATACTCCTACTTCCGCATCGTGGACTATGGATGTGATGGATAAGGAAAACTGGAAGAGTTTGAAACATTCTACAACAAATTCTATATCTGTAACAACAACGGAAACTGACAGAAACGGGACTCAATATGATGTTGATGTTTTGGCAGAATGTCATTTTAATTAACATAAAAACAAAATAATATTATGGCAACTAAAGGATTAGGAAATGAAACATTGGTGACCTCCATTCTGCGTTCCAATACAGTATTGGTGGAAGTTGGTGGTAGTGTCAGACGCATTACCGTGGAAAACTTCATGAATGCTATTAATAATGGTGACGAACAAATGTTGAGGCAGGTGGCTTGGGGGATTCCAATCAAACAATCAACCCAAAGTAGCACGAACTATGGTGTGATAGGTAATACAGCCGCATGGACAGAATACAAGTTGTATTGTGGCCGTTATCTCGTAACGAATGATGGAAGGGCTGCTAAAATGTCCCTACCAATAGTGCGGTGTTTGCTGATGGTACTGCGGTGGATGAAACCAAAGGGCATGTGATGTGGATAGGGCCACGTTTGTATTATCGTGTACAGACTGACAGTGTAAGTGGTGTACCAGTCTTATGGCTCTCGATGCTACCTATTGGCGGTGAGTTTATTGGTGGGGCAAATGGTGGAATGTATAACTGTATCGGTGCATACAAAGGCTCCATGTCAGGTAGCGCACTTGTTTCACGTTCAGGAGTTGCACCGGCAGGCAGCAAGACAATCAACGCATTTTGGAATGCTGCACAAGTGAACGGTAAGGAATGGGGACTGACCGATTACGATCAGAGAAAGCTTATTATGATGTTGGGGCTGTCCCAGTACGGAGATACCAATATTCAAGCCAAACTTGGTTATGGTGTGGGTGGTAGCTCCAGTAAAGACTTGTGGGCTGCTGCGGCAGCATTGCAAACTGGCGCAACAAAGAGTCTCGGTGACAATTGGGGCAAAATAGCTATTTCTGTGGTGAATGGAAGTAATACTGGAGTGGATTGTTCACGGGTGAACATGATGGGTATAGAAGATCCTTATGGGTGGCAGTGGGAATTTCTGCAAGGAGTATTTTGCGGTAGTTCCAACAATAGTGCTCAAAGTGGAACGGAAATTTTCATTTACAAAGGAAACCGTTTACCGACTACTGCTGAATTAGCTGCGCATCCAAATGGTGAATACAGACAAGCTACCCGTCAGACAGCTTCCGGTCAAGTGCAGGAAATAATTCTTGGGGAGCATTTTGATATTTTCCCGAAAAAGATTGGTGGAAACAGCACTTCTTATTGGGCTGATTATTCATGGGCAAACACTACTGGGCAGCTGGTTCTTTGGGGCGGTGCTGCGTTTGCCGGTGCGAATTGCGGCCTCGCTTGTGCGATCTCGAATAACGCTTGGTCGTCCTCGAATGCGTATGTCGGCTCTCGCCTTGCGTATTTTGGGAATTTAACATTTGTTAGCGGTGCATCTTTGATGGCTGCATAATAGATTTTGAAATATTAGTTCTTTGAATTTCAATTAATTAAAACCCGTCCACCTTCTCGTTTTACGGCAACGGATAACGGGACGAAAGCCGAAAGGCGTGGACGGTTGGCAGAGGGGAACAAGAGCTGGTTCTTTGGGGCGGTAATGCGAATAACGGTGCGAATTGCGGCCTCGCTTATGCGAACTCGAATAACGATTGGTCGAACTCGAATGCGAATATCGGCTCTCGCCATACTTATTTATCGTAGAGTAATCTGCGAGTTCTCCGAGCCATGACCTTGCAGGATTTATATCGTTGCAACGTAGTAATCAATTGGTTACGATGTCAGAAAATCAAGAATGCGGAAAGGTTGCCCAATTTGCGAAAGGCAACAAGCGGTGTTAGTAGGTTGGTTCTCGAAAGCTCCGGGCGAATTATTCAAGCAAGTAAAAACAGCTTGCAGTTATCGGAATAATTAAAATAGTCTGAACAAGACAAAATTGGAAGTATGGTGTAAATTTTAAAACAAAGCAGCAGTGAATATTGGAAGAAGTGATATTGATTGGAAGAGTCTATCGCATAATGAAATTGATAGAATTATAGCGGAAAGGATAGAGGCTGACAATAAACGGATAGAAGCAAACGGTGGAAAGAAATCTAAAAGAGCCGGGTATATTCTTGAACGTATAGCAGAGATAAATAATTTACGTGAAGCGGACAAAGAAGCACAAGATGGGAAGGTTAAGAAAAACCGCTTTATCAGGCGGCATAATCTACACCCGGAAGAAGACCTCCGAGCTTTGCAGTTGATGATCCTGACATTGGATTTTCCGGCACCGGATTATAGCGTAATGAGAGTAAAAAGTGATGCAGGAAAGGTTCGAGATATTGTCAAACAGAAATATTTCCCGTGGCGTATATTGCACCATGCAATTATGAGGGTGATTGAAGAAGATGTTTATAGAAATTTGATTTATGATACAAGTGCGTGTATCAAGGGAAAGGGATTACATTTTGGAGTAAGGAGAATGAAACGTTTTCTTCACCGGTACCCGGAATACAAATGGTTCGTAAAGACTGATTTCAAAAAGTTCTATCAAAGTATTCTTCATGAGCTTATTGTTGCTGCATTGAGAAGGAAATTCAAAGATGAACGATTTATTAAATTGATCGAGATAGCTGTTTTATCGTATGACAGCGGAACAGAGTTAGTTGACGTATTGGAGAATGAAGTTGAACGGAAGAAGAGGTGTTCCGATTGGAGCATTTACAAGCCAACCTATCGGGAATTTTGCGGCAAGCCGGATAGATCATACAATGAAGGAGAAATATCGTGTCAAATGCCTGCATAGATATTGCGATGATAATGTTATGCTGGCTCGTTCTAAGGCCGAAGCGTTGTTTCTTATTCGTGCGTATGAACGGGAAAGTGCAAAAGTTGGTTGGTAGTTAAAGCAAACAGTTGTATTGCTCCGATAGGAACAGAAACAAAAAATGGGAACAAAAAGCATAGAAAGCGAAAACGTAGTAAGAGGAAGAAGGATTAACTTTTTGGGCTATTGCTTCACGAAAGATAATGTTCGGATGCGTAAAAATATGAAAAAGAACTTTGCCCGAAAGGTGAAAACGAATAAAAAGCCGGAAACGTAACCGCGAGATACGAGCTTCATACTGGGGCTGGTGTAAGTGGGGAGATTGTAAGAATTTATGGAGAACAATAACAAATAATGATATGAGTTTTGCAGATAAAGGTATCAAACAGAGTGGTAGAACAAAGGACGGAAGAAGTTCTTCGATGTAAAAGAGACAAGATTGATGGATATTCTCAATGTCCCTATAACAGTGGTGGACTTTGAAACGAATGTGAAGACAAAGCAAGGTGAAGGTAGATATTGTGTTCTTTTTGAACAGAACGGACAACGTAGCAAATTCATAACGAACTGTTACAATCTGAAAGATGTGTTGGATCAGGCTCGCGAAGCGAGAATAACGGTCAGAAGATTTTTCCAGTGGAAAATGTGATTGTCAAGCGGCGTTCGTTAGGTGACGGGAAGAGTGCTTATTATTTTGAAGAATAATTATAAAAATGGAGGTAATTTATGAAAAGTTATGGAACTCTTGTAGGAGAACTGCCGACTGGTATTGAATTTGTAGTTGAAGG
>ENA-OQAZ01000091-OQAZ01000091.1-human-gut-metagenome-genome-assembly--contig:-NODE-91-length-43714-cov-8.540758_pt1 | contig 43714 bp, 46 predicted proteins | sample MGYA00242737_ERZ504531 | MGnify/ENA primary metagenome ERZ504531 (study PRJEB26092, sample SAMD00036244) | human gut metagenome | host: Homo sapiens | study: EMG produced TPA metagenomics assembly of... | reverse complement strand
TTTAATGTCTGGTTATCCATTTTTTCATCCTTTTAGGGGATGAACGGATAAAAATTACGCTTTTAAGGTATGGTTTTATACCCTAATAAGCTGCCGGAAAGTGAACGGGTATGCTCCGGAATATGTACTTTCACCATTTCAGGGTATCCGAGTATGTTTTCGAGTTAATTTAGAATAATAGATATGCGCCTTCAATCAGCACAGCCCAATATTTAGCAGCCTCACTCTCGAAGCCTTCAGAAAGATTCATAGCAAATAATTTACGCGATTAACCACGTTTCGTCAGTTCGTCGTACAAACGGATATAGTCAGAATAACGATCTTCTTTTTTAAAATGCATCAATGCATATTCCCGACACCGGCTTTGATAATAAGACTTACCCCGCTGCCGTATCATTCGTGCTGCTTCCAGCAACTCCTTATAATCACCCTGCTCCACTACAAAGCCGGTTTCATCTGTCACAGCTTCTACACTTCCTCCTGTCCGGTAAGTTACTACCGGAGTACCGCAAGCTATCGCCTCCATATTGACCGTAGGATAATTATCCTGCCAAGTAGGGTTAATAAACGCGTCGGCTATGGAATACAGTCCGGCCAACTGCTGTATATTCTCTGTCCGGGCTATTCCGATGATATTTTCCGGTAATCTCTTTCTTTCTTCCGGTTTGATTCCCACCAGCACAATCAGTTCTTCCTTCCTCAGAAGAGCAGCCATCTGAATGAAATCATCCAGTCCTTTTTCCCGGCTCCAGATACTGGCTACCCCCAGCAACACATGCTTATCGCCCAGCCATATTTCTCTCTTACTTCTTGTGCATCATACACACGAAACACCTCCGTATTGATACCATTATGAATCACCCGGAAATTATATCCGCAGAAAAAAGACTGCTGCATCTCCGACTTTATCCAGTTGGATACTGGTACAATCACCAGTTTGTCTTGCGGCATGGAAGTAAAAGCCTGTTTTTTATCCAAATAGTTCTGCCGGCTACGGTCTATCCACAAGCTTGCCGGGAACTCCTTACGCTGAGGACACTCTCCGCACCCATCCTGCCAACGGTTACAGTTCACATAAGAATAATAATAACAATGTCCCGTATAAAGCCAGCAATCGTGTACGGTCCACACCACCGGAATATTGCATTTTGACAAGTACTCAAACAAAATCCGGTAATTCAGAAAATAGCCATGAATGTTGTGTATATGAATCACATCCGGCTGAATCCGTTCAATCTGCCGGATAAATTGCCGGGTAGCGAATGAAGAAGCCAGTCCATGACGGTCAAACAAGCGCGTTTCCAGCCCATGCCATGCCACACTCCATTTGTTACCTACCGGCACCAGCTTTGAACTACAAGGCTTTATGCCATCACGTCCACGGCTGTAAGCAATGTAACTCTGCCAGCCGTTCTGCATAGCCAGTTCTCCAATTTCCTGCATGATGCGCCCCGTAGAAGTAGAGACACGCAGCACCGGATTTATCTGAAGCAATGTTTTCATTTTGCAGTTATTGAAGTAAACAAGCGAATCCATTGTGACATGACTGCCTGTTCAGAATAAGTGTCCACCACTTTTCGGGCATTCTGCGACAACATTTTCCGATAAGCCTCATCCGACATCATTACCATCATGCATAGGCCAACGCCTGAATATCTCCATTCGGAACCAACAAACCGTTTATCCCGGTTTGGATAATATCTTTCGGACCACACTTATAGTCAAACGATACCACGGGAAGCCCACAGGCCATCGCCTCAATCATCACCATCGGAAAACCTTCATAATTGGAACTCATCACCAGCAGATCACTCTTCACGTACTCTTCTCCTATCTGTTTGGTAGGCTGATGAATCTGGAGCGAATCTTGCAGCCCCGCCTTGTCAATCATTTGCTGCAGCATCTCCTGCCATTCTCCCTGCCCAAAAATATCCAGTTTCCAGTCAGTAAACTTTCCAGTATGCTGTACCAGCTGCCAGGCTGAATCAGACGGTCAAACCCTTTCTGGTAATCCAGCCGTCCCACCGCAATCACCCGTTTGTTCATCACATCCGAATAAGCATCACTTACATGCATAGCAGCATTGGGAATTACTTCAATGTTCGGCAAATTTCCCCAATACCCCCTGTCTTCATTGGTCAGCACCACAAACTTGTCAAAGCGGCGCACTATCTGTTCATCCTGCCGTGTACGCAGTTTATCAATCCATCCCAGCAGCCTCTCCGTCCATACTGCAAGCGGAAAAACTTACAATAATGCAACTCCAGCACTTTCCTGCTTCCGTCCTTTATATCCGGGATAAACGAAGATTCAGAAGGGTAAAGCGACACCACAATGTCCGGTTTCTCTTTCAGAAGCAATGCCGTCAGTTTTCGTTTATGCTCCTTTCTTTTACGGAGATAGCCGGTTATCTTTTTCCATGCCCTCTTTTCATTATCCTCCGAGTAATTGATTCCCAAATCTGTCATGCGTACCTTCTCCGGAAACGGATAAAAAGGAGGACGCTGGTGCTGGTCGGTTGTTACCACAGCAACCTTCCATCCAGGAAGTTGTGAAAGGTAAGTAACCTTGTTCAGGAGCACTCGTTCCATCCCTCCGGGATTACATGTGGAGTGGGTGCAATAGATGATTTTCATAGATTTTTATCAGAGGTTATTTGGAAAGCCGCTTTATAACCTTAGCAGGATTTCCTCCTGCCACACAATCAGCAGGTATACTTTTAGTTACGACAGAACCTGCAGCAATAATACTGCGTGCACCAATCGTAACTCCTTTTAATATCACACAATTCATGCCAATAAAAACATCATCCTCTATTGTAACAGGTGCAGATACTCCCCAATCTGTAGATGGGCTACGACGTAAAAGAAAATCCATATTATGAGCATCTGTATCTATTAGAATACAATTTCCCCCAATCTTCACATGATTACCTATTGTTATTTTTTTATGTGACCATAATACAGTACTGCTCATACCTACATTATCTCCAATGCTTATACAAGCATCATGCGTAGCATAAATCATTCCTCTTTTATTCGCACATAATGCGTTTATTCCCCATCCAGAAGAAAAATAAAGATTATCACCTATCTTTACTTTAGCCGAAGGAAAAAGATGTACATATAGTTTACCGTGCACTACACAATGCCGTCCACATTCCACTCCATACATCTTGATCCGTAACAGATTGTAATAAGAACTGAAACGATTTCTTGCTCTTTTTATAAAACGGACTATTTGTCTAACAGTTCTGCTCATTTTCAAGAATAGAATCAGTCTGCTTGTCGTCTTCCTTACTTAACATAAGAAAGATGGCAAATACCATAAAAACATCAGTCGATACTTTAAACCATCCGAGGTAGTTTACCAACAAAATCAGTAGAAACAACACCTTGTAATCTTTAAATCGACTGACGCAAATCCATGCTGCTTTCCACATAAACGCCATAAACAGCACAGTACCGGTCAAGCCAAAATAAAAAATATAACGTAAATATCCGATATCCGTACCCATATAATATCCATGATATACAGGACCAGTATAATAAGGATCAAAAAATGCAGGATCTAATGGATTTGCTGCATATCCATCTCCAATCAGCCAAGTCCTCCAATTGTCCGGAAATACAATCATGTGCTCCAACAAAATATCATTCGAACTGGTTTGCCATTTACCTGTTTCCCATAAACTGAAAAAGCCTTCGAAACCAAAACGGATGTTCTTATAAAACGTATCATTTGTATAATACAGAGAAACAAATACCGGTATTACTACACACATAATTCCTCCTAACCAAAGCCACAGTTTCTTGTTTTCCCTCTTCAGTTTTAGCGTAAGAAGTCCGGTAGAATACACCCAGTAAGCCATTGCAAGTCCTATCCCCATTGTAGTAGTACGGGAAATCATATTCCCAATCACCGCAAGAATCAAGAAAGAAACAAGATAGCCTACCACCTGTTTATGCGACAATTCTTCTGTTTTCGACAAAATAAATCCAATCATGACCGCTACTGCCGAAAAACGCAATCCTGCCACATCCAAGGCAGCTCCGATACCAGACAAACGGGTATCTTTGGTATTTCCCATAAAGGCCTCTCCTCCTACAAAACTATCTATCCATGTCTGTAAAGGTGAATATACATCCTTTATCCACGCTATCAGACATTGCACTACGCAGACGGCTATCAACAGATTACATACCAGTCGTACATTGACATATCCATACGCCACATGCAGCCATCGTATCACGGTATAGGCACCTCCCATCCATACCCACATCGAGATAAAATAAGTCAAGAATGAACCATCCCGCGTATTATTGACCGTCATTGTTACCAGACTGACCAATGATACCCCCATCGCCCACAGCGACAACATGAAAAAATCCTTATTAATATCGGCATCCCTCCGTTGTGCCAACCGCTTTCCTAAAATCAGCAGACTCACGCCAGCCAACACCATCTTTGTATTCACTCCCGGCAGAGCCACCGTCTCAAACGGAAAAAAATAAAAAGAGGTAAGAATAACCGATATAATATGAATAAAATATTTATACATATATTTTATCTTCTTTATCTATACAATATCTTATATGCCCAATGAAACAACTGATTGTATATCCACACCAACCCAAACAGATTCTTCCAGGCACACCACTGCAACCATCGGCTACGTGCCGAAATTCCACGATTCTGTAAAATATACCGGTTGGCTTCGGGATACCATTCTTTCCACAGACGATACAATCGTGTATCTCCCATCAGAAGAAAAGGAAACTTAGCTTCCAACTTCAGAAATGCAATCTCTTTTTCCAATGTGTTTCCATATATTTTAGTCAAGCACTCTGCCGTTCTATTTACATTGTATTTCAGTTCCTCCTTATGCCTGTCAGAATACACATTACTCATCGCCCCTGTATTCAGTTTGACATAATGATAAAAAGCCTTGGGCACATAAGCCACTCGTCCGGCATGGGCAAACAGCAGCAGCATCGTCATGTCCTCTCCCATCCCATATCCGGCAGGAAAGGATACCTGATAATCAGCATAAAGACTACGCCTTACCAATTTATTCCATACATTATACTTCATTCCTCCGCTCAACATGGTTTTCAACGCTTCCAGCGCAGTATCAAAAGAAGGCTGTTTCATATAACGTTCGTTCTTTTCGAAAGACAAAAACCAGTCGCACCATACAATATCAGCCGATGCATAACAGCTTCCGTGTACAAGGTTTCCAGCATATCAGGTTCTACAAAGTCATCACTGTCGCAATGAAAAATATACTCCCCCTGCGCCATCTGTAATCCGGTATTCCGGGCAGCCGGCAGTCCTTTATTCGTTTCATGTACTGCAACTACCACACTATTCTGTCTCTCCGGATAACGAGCGAGCACCTCCTGAAGCACTTTCATACTACAGTCAGGAGTCGCATCATTGACAAAGATATACTCCACCTCCTTCAATGTCTGTTGCATCAGTGTTTTCGCACACCGTCCGATAAACTTCTCCACCCCATAAATAGGGATAATGACCGAAACCTTATAGCTCATCTTTCTTTATAATGCAATCCACCCCTTACACAGAGCTTTGTCCGACTTAAATTCATTGCAGGAATCCGGATTAAACCACACTTCCGGAGCAATCACCACCTTCTCCGGATTGCAGTTCAGAAAGGCACTCCACCAGCTATACGTACTGTTCGAGATAATATTATGCTTGCACAAGCTCATCAGTTGCATATCAAAATGACTGCCATATCCATCGGCAGGATTACCCTCTACTAACGTATATTCTATTCCTTGAAAATTCTCCTTTACCCACTCCGCATTATCAGTGAAGACATAGAATTTAGGATGCCGCACCTTCTCTTTCATCCGAGCAATGGCTTTCCGGTAATATTCCATCGGACAAGTATGCTGATACCAGATGCGGCTCTGGTAATCTTTTCCTTTCCGCACATGGATAGCCACCGATTCGCATGCTTCTATTTCCTTTTCGATGCGAAGATTCTTTTCATCCGCAAAAGGCAGAAAAGAGAAACAGGCTTTTACTTCATCTCCTACAGCCTCTACTACAGCTGCATTCAAAAAAACTCCGATGATATATTGATTTTTAGCCGTATTATCTGGTAAGGAAGCATCAAAAGCCCCTGTAGTCGTCCTTACTTCGTAGACGAGGGGAAATACTTGCGACGTACCTTAGAGCAAATATCGGCTCCTCCTCCCCACAGAAAGACTTTCAAACGGGAAGCCTGCCTGATTTCAGCGTGAGGAAAGACCGCATTCCATTCCACCTTTTCGTGTGCCAGCTTAGCCGAACGATAAAAATCAACAGCTACCTCATATCCCTGCTTCTTCAGAAACAGATAGTAACTGTACTGAAACATCCGGTTGGCAAGGCCACAGGCCATATTAACTATTATCTCCATTGTATTAACGACCTTTAAATCTCTCTTTTTCCATACACAAAATAACGAATCAGAATCTTTATCCGCTTCCAAAGCGAAAGCTGATCCAGTTCATTCAAACGTGTATAGAAGAACTCAAAATAGAATTTCTGATCAAAGAAAGGAGACTTCCGGTAATACTCCCACCAAATGTCGAAATTGACACTGTACTTCTTCCATGCTTATGTCCATTATAATGAATATTGCCCTGCTTCAAAGCATACTCTATCTCTGCATCGGAAAACAGTTCCTTGATGACAGAACGTTTTCTCATCGCAAACATATAGGAATAATCTGTCATATTATATTCCAATGATAAATAATAGATTCTGCCTCTACAAACCACATTCAGTATATCTTGATCTTGAAATTTCAGTTTCTTATTACTCCATTCTTTGAACTGTACATGCACATTATCTTTTAGGATAGCCTTATTATTCATTACGATAAAGCCAGCCTGAATATAACTGCCCACATTCAACTCCGGCATCGAATGTATATACTTCTGTCCGTCTTCCGTCAAGTTCATACCCAACTCACGAGTAGCAGCAATATAATTATTTCCTATCTCCGTTTCGTACAATTCCGATAAATCCATTCGGAATATAATATCCACATCCGCATAAATCACCTTGTCGTACTCTGGTATCAACTCTGGTATCAGTAAACGGTAATAAGTAGCTGCTGTGATTCCCCTTATTTCAAACGACTGATCGAATGTATCATCTACCACACGATACTGAATCCGACAACGACTGAATTGTTTCAGTAACTCAGCCAATTGTTCTTTATTCAAATCGACCTTCGAAGAATGCAAAATAAAAATATCATAAAAAGTATCATCTTTTGCATTCATCAGTAAAGAGGACAGACAGACACAGGCAGGAAAGACTAAATTATTGTCAAAAGCAAAAGCTATAGGAACTGTTTTCATCTTACATTCTTTTTAATCAACGATAAAATATGATATTCCTCACTTTTTATAAAACTTACTGCATCTTTCATCGCTTTCAGCTTCAACTTGAATATATCAAGCCGCCCCTTTACCAAGGAAACGAATAAGGCAAATCCTAAAGTATAACCTATACACAACATACTCCACGAACGGCTTAACCATTCCTCATCCGATAAATAGATAAAACGATGCCAAAAAATAGTCTTAAAGCGAAAATCAGAATAAATCAGCATTTTTTCTTTTTCTTCACTCACCATCGCTGTTCCTGCATCCAAATGCTTTATTCCACTATGAAACCAGGTCAACTGCTTCAATCCCATACAATACATTTTATAAAACATCACCTGATCATCTCCCAAAGCATATTTCATCTGATCCATCCAAAGTTCCTCCTCAAAATGAATCTTCAGGAAATCCTCCTTTTTGCAGAAGAAACAAGGTCCGGCATTGGTCTGTGATAAATATACTCCGTGCTTAGGATTTCATTATACGAATAACCGGAATTACGCATTACTTTATACCCCCACTTTCCATCATCCTTTCTGTCTATCATCCTCCCAGAAAGCCTCATCATCCATTTCCCCCATATAGAACGTTCCGCATTCGGAAATACATCCGGGGAAATTACATCTGCCTTATTGTCTATCAAATACTGATACAATTGTGCCACAGCAGTCTCCGGCAAATACACATCATCGTCCAAGAATAAGATATATTCTGTATCTACTTCCTGATATGGTAAAGCCCGCTGGGCTACCATTCCTTTCCTTACATAGATATATTGTTCTTTTCCGATTGTCTCTTTAGGAATAGCATAACCTTCGGCTATATATACTAAAATCTTCGACGGTTGAATAGTCTGCCTATCCAAAGACTCCAATAAAGTCTGGTATTTCTCTCCGGCTTTCCCTAATGTACGGATAACAGCTGTATAATTCATTTCACTTCATTTTTAGTGTGCGTAAAACCCGTCCTCCCCACCAACGCAATCTGAACAAAAGTACTCCGATATGAGGTGAAACATATAAATGAATCGGAAAATGAGCCTCTGGAACTTTCTCTATCCATTTATGGACTTTACATCTCAATTGTTTTAAAGATAACTCTTTTTCAATTACTTTATATTGAGAAATATACAAATCACTTGCAACTGTTTCCAGCGTCCAATAATACATCATAATCCCTCTATACAAATAATAAGGAGTCAGTCTTTTGTCTTCTACCTTATATGCATATTCATGGAATACATCACAAAGAGAAAACGAATTTTCAAGATTACTGATACGTGGAGTAGACATGATGGAATTTTCACGTTGTCTATAGGCATAAAACTGAACAGGAAGATAACCACATCTCTGATTCTTGCTAAATACTCTAATTGCAAAATCTATATCTTCTTGAAACTTCCGGCTTTCATCAAAACGTAGGTTTTCAATAGCTGATCTTCTAAATAGGAACAACCAAGAAAAAAATCTACCATTAATCACATCTTTCACCATTTCATACGAACCAAATACTTTATCTTTCAGTTTTTCTGCCGATAAATCAGGAGTCTTCAATCTATTTCCTACCCCATCTACATCTACATACTCTCCACGTACTACATCTAAATTTTCCTTCTCCACTTTTTCAACCAATAAAAATAGAGCATCACTCTTCTCCCAATAATCATCCGAATCAAGGAATATGATATATTTACCCGAAGCTCTATCCATACCATAGTTACGGGCAGAAGATAAACCTCCATTGAGCTTATGAAATACTTTTATCCGACTATCTGTTAAAGCTATATCCTCACACAAATATCCTGACGTATCTGTACTTCCATCATCGATTAACAATATCTCCACATCTTTAAAAGTTTGTGCCAATACACTTTCCACACATTCTTCTAAATATGCTTCCACATTATATACCGGAATAATAATAGAAATAAAAGACATAAAGTTTCCGTAAAGAAATATTTAATCACATACATTAGACATTAATATATCTCATTTCTCCATCACACCATTCATTAAATATTTTAACACAGCATAAGCAAGTGTATTTTGTGAGTTTAGTAATACATCATCTTGAAGGGGTTATCAAATTTTGTCTATTTTTCACAATGATATTATCAAAATCTGACAACCATGTATCATAAAAGTTACAAAGCTTACCCGTTGAATTATCAATCAAAAATATTTTTTTATTTAAAAGCACAGATAAAATCAACGCATGAAGTCGGGTTGTATACACTATAGAATATTTACTGATAAAATTAATACCTGTCTGAACATAAGAAGGCCTATAAAACTTATCCCTTTTATAATCTTCTGCTAATTTCCTATATTTCATACCAAATAACCAACACAAAAATTTTATAGGATAAAAAAGCTTATCTATATATTCATATTTTTTCTCTTTGCATTCAATAGTTGGCCAATCATGTAATTCAGCAACCGGAGAAATCTCAGAATAATTTTTATTACTTAATTCTTTATCTTTCCTTCTTAAATATAACACTCTATCTTCAGATTGAGGTATTTTATATTTTTTTAAATCAATAAAAAATGCCATATCTGGAACAAGCTTAATTTCATTTTGAAAGCGATCTTTCAAAAATTGATATGAATATTTGTCCCTTGCACATATTATGACATTTAAATGTTTTGCATAAAATGCAATATCCTCTTTCATCAAACTACTATCGTCGTAGTATATACTTTGAGGAAGAATAATCACTTTATTTTCAGGATAAGACTCTATTATTTTTCTCCTAAAACAAGAATGCTCTCTATACAAATCCCCTAAATTTCCTCCACCCTGAAACAAAATTATCACATCTTTATGTAATTTTCGTGGTATATAAAAAATATATATCACTTGCATACAAACATTTATATGGTAAAGTTTGCAAAAAACACTTAGTTCCTTCCCATATTAAAACATCTCCCAAATTATTATAATATGGTAAATCTAAATATACATAATCGTTATCAATGAGAGGAGTCAATACTTTTGTAATTGTATCCATTAATTGTTTTTTCTTTTGCGTCGCATTCATAAATTTAAATTATAGATTTCTATTTTTTAAATATCTCAATAACAACATAAACTTAGAAATAACACCTACATGATGAACTAAACACCACATCATAATTTTCAATTTTATATTCAAAAATGGACACGACAAAATATAATTATGGCTTTCAGGATACAAATCAAGAAACTTATTATATGTAGAGGTGCTTAATACCCATTCCTGCTTACTTTTTAAGATCCTCCAACACAGCTGTTTCTTATAATATTGATACACTCCTTCTTTTTTAAAATAATCAATTACATCCAAATACATAACTTGTTCATCATTCATTGTTTTTTCATTCAAATTATGCATAATAGATGATATATTTAATCTATTATAATTATATAATATTTTGCTCAAATGAATAATCTTATTAGCATGGAGCAATAATTTTACAGCCAAATTAAAATCTTCACAATAAGCAGCATTTGCTTCCAATGATTTTAATTTATGTTGCATATAAATATCATGTTTTACAAGCATATTCCATATTACATTCCAAGGATAACAAATGTAATTTTGAAGTGAACTAACTTTATCATCAGACCAATCTACAGTATAATAATTAACAATCTTATCTGTATATATCATACGAAAATCACAAAGAACTATATCAGCACCTTGACTTTCTGCCATACTATACATATCCTCTATCATTGTCTTTTCAGCCCAATCGTCACCGTCAAAATGAATTATATACATTCCACTGGCTACCGATATCCCTGTATTTCTGGCTCCAGTAAGACCTTTATTCTCCTTATGATGTATTATTTTACAATTTATAGCTCTATTAGGGTAAACAGATAACAATTCTGATAAAATTTCAATACTATTATCCGGAGTTGCGTCATCTACAAAAATATATTCTATATCATCAAATGTTTGCTCAAAAAGAGAACGAACACACTTTTCTATATATTTTTCTACATTATATATAGGTACTATTACTGATACTTTACACATAATAAGTAGATGTTGAAATTTAGTTTATATCAATTTTTTTGTACAGTTTTGTGTGGACAGATATCGCCTTTTCCCGAATAAAACTCCGTTCATGTGCAGTACATCCAATTAAATAAATGGAAACCATTGTACATATCACAGAAAGCAAACATATAGTAAAGAAACGCGCCACATTGTTTGGCATTTGCATATAGACAACAGCGGGAACAAGTAAAGCTACTACTGTAACTACTACAACATTGCCACATACATTATATAAATAGCGACGCATAGAAAGCCCTACCATCTTACGAAGAAACAACAAGCGTAATAACAGACAACATACCGCTACTACTAATGCTACGAACAACACTGATTCCGGAGGAAAATTCATTTTTAAGCAAATATAGGAAAGAGGAAAATTCATCATTAACGTACCACCTACCGCCAGCTGATAGTTACGAATCTTTCCGGTTGCTAATTGTAGATTTATCAATGTATTTGAAAGTATATCACACATAGTAATTAACAATGCTAATCGAACAAAATTAACGGTATGTTCCGGATAGTCTTTCAACCACAAAGTAAGAATAAACTCAGTTTCAAACAACATAGGCAATGTAAATAGTAACAAAATATAATAAGAGTAACGAGAACCACGTTCTACTAATGAAAACATATAATCATAATTTCCGGCTGCATACGATTTGGTAATTTGCGGCTTCAAAGCAGTCATAAAATTACCGGCAAAAGAAAATAATACATTATTTACGGTATTGGCAATTCCTCGCGCTGCGTTCACTATAGGCCCAATAAACAAATTCAACAACACATTCACTCCTTGATCCTTCAAAAGTCCTGCCGTACAACCAATAAAATTCCATCCTGCGAATGAACTCATGGCCTTCCAACAATCTTTATAAAAATTCAATCTAAAACAACATTCCTCGAAATGACGGCGGCAATAGTTCCAATAGATAGCCTGCATAGAAATACCTACTGCTACTAACAATAAGGAATATACAATAAGACGATCAAATCGGAAAGGTGCATATGCAATAAACAATACAATGCATAAACGCAGAATAATATCCAATATACCGATGTAGGCAAAAGCAGTCATCCGCTCATGAGCTACGATGGAAGCATGGTAAGGCACACTAAACAGACCGAACATAAAAGCAACCAAAGAAGCCTGAAATACCCAGTTAGCGGCATAAATACGCTCTGCCGGTATAGTCATGTGAGTATTCAAAAACCAAACACCTATACTTTCGGCAAGCAATAATATAATAGCGGCCAACACCAAATGGATGCAAAGGGAAGTAGAAAACACTTTCTTCAACTGCTCCATATCACTCCGCCCTAACTCGAAAGTCAAAAAACGGCTTACAGCTGATGACAAAGAAGAAGAAACCATAGAAAACATTGACACAAAACCTCCTACCACATTGTATATACCGTAATCTTCCACGCCCAAAGCCTGCAACACTATACGAGAAGTATACAATGATACCAGCATACCAAACAGCATCCGCACATACAGCATCAGCGTGTTTTTGGCAATACGTTTTGTATTTTCTTGTTGAGAATCCATCAGCTAATAAGAATCAATAATTGAACCCAAAAGTCCAAAGAGGGATGACATTACCATGCCCATATTCTATATCATCTTTTACGACAAAAGCATTATCTATGCCTTCTATCTGCTTCTGTCCCTTCTTTCGCCCGCCTACTTCAAAAGTATATCCGTCTATCTTGAAGTCGGACACCGAGGAAGTAATGACATCCTGATTTACTCGCAATTGATTGAAAAAGAATGTTTCGCGTACATTACCGATTTCTACCCCTTCTCTGCCAAGCGCATAAATCAAATTTGTATTGTCTAGATAAATTTTATTGACTTTGCCCAACCCACGAATGCCACCAGTATCATCACGAAGTTGTGCTATCATACCTGCTTCTTCGATATAAAGACAATAATCCGCTACACTGTTCCGGCTCACATTCAATACAGAGGCCAAGCTACTGATATTGGGCTTAAACGGTACACTCTTTGCGATAACTGCTAAAAGTTGCTTCAACTTACGGGCTGTGGATACGTTCATCCCTGCATATTGAGGTATATCTGATTCTATGGATACATTGACTATCTGCAATAACAGGTTTTCATAATCGTTTTTAGGAAACGGATAATATCCTTGTTTTAAATAGTCAGAGAAATACTGAAACGGACGAAAGCCTGCCGGTATCGTTACTTTCAGTTGCAATATGTCATCCAATGAGTAAGCAGGAAAGTCATAACCATGAAACATATTCAGGTATTCACGGAAAGAAAGTCCTTGCATGTGATACATGGAAGCACGACGACTTAAATCTGCTACTCCTTTATGAATATCGAGTACTGAAGAACCGGTAAATACTATCTGCAATTCCGGATGATAATCGTACATCAGTTTCAGTTCTTTCGACCAATCTTTGTAGCGGTGTATTTCATCAATAAACAGATGCTTTCCTCCCTGTTTTACAAAAAGGTCCGCCAAATCCAACAAACGATGTTCAACGAAATAAAAGTCTTCGGCTGTTACATACAGGGAATTTTCGCGCGGCAAATTCTCCTTTAAGTACTGAAGAATAAGCATGGTCTTTCCTACTCCTCTCGGACCGGTCAATCCTATCATGCGATTATTCCAATTAATCTGATGATACATGTAGCGATGAAAATCGGTACTTACTTCCTGAAGTAGCTTACTGAATCTATCTTGTAATCTGTCCATAGTGTTCTCTTTTTCTACAAAGATAACGTTTTTGCTCAATAAAAGAGCAATTTCACACTCAACTTTGCTCTCTCATTGAGCAAAATTTTTCATCTTAACACTTGGATAAATTCAGGCTGAACCTCCACTGTCGCTGTCAAAAGGTTGGGAAGTTCCACAAACAAACGTTTTATGCGTGAGCCTTGCATTTTTTGCAAGCATCCCTCATAACCATCCAAAAGCCTCCCACGATACGTACCTTTTTTCCTAACATATTCGGATTTATTTCTTCTGGAGTATAAAAACAAGGATTATTCATCGCGTCGACAGCCCTAATGAAACGCTCCATATCTGCATTTCTTACAGTCATAGGCTGGTGGTTGCCACCTTTTACAAAACGGTACTGCAACGTAGCGATTTGTTCTACAAGAGGATCGAGCACTTTACGGGAATCATAAACGAATAACAAATCGGGCATAAAAGGAACCTGCTGACGAACACGTTTGCCCTGACGAATTCTCAATTTCCACACCATCGGAGTAAAAAATCTGATTTTTAATTCACCGAGCAATTTATAGGCAGGCTGTTTAGCATTTCCCCTTTTCAAATCACGCATCACGAACCATTGACGCAATTCTGTTGTTTCTTTTACAGATTGCATCGTTTCCTGCATGTTTGGGTGATTATTATGCAAGCTGTCCATAGTTCGACAAAAGGCATATTCTCTAATCCTGCCGGCCATCATAAGTAACTAAAAAGCAAGCAGTTATAGAATTAATACTCAAAAGTTTTACTATTTCCCCTTCACATCTCTCCAATATAATACTTTGTTAATAAGTACAATTGGATATTCCTAAACGCAACTTATCTCCTAAGATGAGATAATCTTTCTGCTGCAAAGATAGAAAATTAAATTTATATTCTATTAAGTTATTACTTTTATCTTATTGGCAAATTGTTTTTTTTAAGACAATTTTATGTACTATTTATTTTTATGGCAACATTTCCCAAATTCACCTCCAGATACTTCTTTTTTTATCTGCCAATTCTTTTAAGTTTAATGGTATTTTCTCTGTTTCACAGTGTGGGATATAAAAACCACAGTGTGGGATATATATTTCACACTGTGAAATACAAATCCCACACTGTGAAACAGAGAATTTTTCAGTTCATTTAAAAGAATTCACGCTTGAATTTCTTATTATAGTCAATTGAAGAAAATAATTTTAAAGAAACGAACAACCTCCGTTGACGGCAGAAATATTTATAAATAACAAAGACAATCTGATAATTAACCACTTACAAAAAAAATATTATCTCATCTTAGGAGATATTCTTTTTCTCAAAGACTTATAAATCTTTCAGAATTTTTCGATTTGCCTTGTCAACTTCTACCGATTTTATGGAATCTAAGTAAATTTGGGTAGTGATTTCAGAATCATGCCCCAATGCTTCACTGATGACGGATAAAGGAATATCTTTCCCACGCGCAATAGTTGCCCAGCTATGACGGCTATAATACAAAGACAAAGAAACAGGTAGTTTAATCAAAGAAGCTATATCTTTTAAATGCCTGTTTATCTTCATCATCTGATTCTGATACTGGCGCCGCTCGCTGCCATCTTCACGCAAAATTAAAGGAAGCAGGTATTGGGTAGGATTTATCGGGTACTTATCTATAATATCCTGCATCTGCCGAGTCCATTCAACGGTCAGCAACTGACCGGTTTTTTCCGCCTATAAGTAAGATAACCATTCTTTAAATCTTTCTTTTTGAGATAAGCCATGTCTACAAATGACATGCCTCGGGTACAGAAACTGAAAAGAAACATGTCGCGGGCAAAATCCAAGGATGGGGTCAAAGATAAATCCAGTTCTTTTATCTGCTTGATTTTCGCAAAAGACAAACTTCTCTTTACCGTCTTGTCTATACCGCAATACACCCGCTTGAATGGATGACAATCCTGGGTCAAGCCTTTTTCTACAGCCAGCTTGTAGTTGGTGCGCAGTATGCGCAAATAGAACGAACTGGTATTACGGGTCAATCCGCGATTCTGCAATTCAGCTTCATAGAGTTCCATCAATTCAGAGTCAATCATGTCGAAAGTCAAATCAACTCCGCAACGGAAAGACATAAAACTATTGAGGGTAGCCTGATAGGTTTCACTGGAACGGACTTTCCCCAACTGCTTTTTACGCTGTATCTGCATCTGAATAAAATGAAATACACTGGAATCCTTATCAATAAACGAATTAAAATGTGATGTCAAATCAGAAAATGTCCATTCCTGACCTGAAAGAGCCAGTGTATCTACAATTTTACAAAGTTGATGTAACTCCCAGTCTACATTGAACCGAATCATGCCCAACTGACTGTCACGAGATGAATCTAAAGAGGAGAAAAGTATTTGCCCTGTAGCTTCATCCCATTCATGATTGAAAATTTTATACTTACTTGTGATTCTACAAACCTTACGTTCGTAAATCAATTGGTAAATCAATGAACCTTCTTTTTCTGGATTCACAGATCTCCTAAATTTCAATTTGATAGAAACATTTTTCATTTTGCTAAAAATAATTAGGGCAAGTCCCGACTTTTCCAAGTCAAGGCTTGCCCCTGTGAATAAATAAGTTCTCGATTAAAACCGGTCAGTCTTCCGGCAGCTCTACCACACCGAGCTTTTTCTTTCCGTCCATCTTGACGGATAAAGGTTTCTCAAACCGTACCCAGCGCAGGTACTTGGTTTCTTCTACCGCCGGCATACTGTCGAGCAAGGCCTGGTTGTAGATACCATCGTTCATATAGGCATTGATGGTAAAGTATCCCACCCCGAAAGAAGTCAGATTCTGGAAGAAGTGAGTTCCCTGACTGGGGTCTACCCGGTAATTAGTCAGTCCGGCTTCCACAATGATACGGGCAGCCGAAATGTTGGGCCATTTCACCGGAATGCCCAACCACGTATCACTGCTTCCCCAGCGTCCGGGGCCGACCAATATGTAATGCTTCCCTTCATCGAGGAAACGACGGTTGAGTTTCTCAATGTCGTAAGCTATCAACTGGTTATTGGATGCAGAATAGCCTTCTGTCTTGACATAAATCACATCCTGTATATCGTCCATCACACCATGTCCCAATGAGTTTTCGCTCTTGAGCAACAAACGTTCATCGGGAATCACGCTCAGGTCTTCATCCAGTCCGGCTTTTACATCAACCATCGGACGTATCTGCAACAGATAGAAGATTCCACTCTTTGTACGGGCATCAAAATTGACGGCAAACTCAATTTCTACCGGACGGCGCATTTCGCCCTGACCGTATTTCTGGGCCAACTGCAAGATACGGGCCAACGGGAACACATCGTGCTGAAGGATGTTGGCAAAGGTTATCAGCTTGCGGCCGCCGGGATAAATACCATCGCGTATCACCATGTCGTACGGGTCGTAGGTAGAAGCGATGAAGTTCAAAGCTCCGTCGGCTTCAGCGTCTTTCACATGGAGTTTCAACAGGTTGAACCCGTCATCGAGCGAGAAGTTCTGTCCTAAGTTCTTTAAGTCGAGGGCATAGAAACGGGTCTGTGTTTCACGCAAGGCAATTTCCATTTCGCTGGTCTGAAGTACTTGTGTAGGATGGTACGGACATACGCGCAAAGTCAATCCACCGTCTACAATGTATTTTCCTAATCCCAAAGCCAGACTGACAGTTCCTTCTTCGGCCAGTTCATCATTAATCGGATAATAGTTAATGGAACGGGCTACTCCGGAAATGGCCGGATAATAGCGGTCGCCATACTGGGTGCCGACCACTTCCTGCAGGATGACGGCCATTTTCTCCTGGTCAATCACGTTGCTGGTAGCCTGCATGTAGGCTTTACTATCCTTATAATATACGGAAGCATACACTCCCTTGATGGCATCGCCCAGCATACGGAGCATTTCGTACTTATCGTCCAGATAGGGAATCATGTAAGTGGAATAGATTCCGGCAAAGGGTTGGTAATGGGAGTCTTCCAACAGACTGGAGGAACGGATGGCAATCGGTGCCTTCACCGCATCGAAGAAAGCAAAGAAATCCTCTACCAGCCGGTCGGGCAACTTGGCACGAAGGAAGGCACGGAGAATCACATCGTCGGCCGCATCGCTCAAGGCTATCTGGTACAACTGGTTGGAGTCCATGAACTCGTCGAATATATCGGTACAGAGGACTACGGTTTTCGGAATCATGACGGAGGCATTCTCAAACTCATCGAACTCTGTATGGCGTTTTACCATGTTGTCAATGAAAGCCAGACCGCGTCCCTTTCCTCCCAACGAACCATCACCGATACGGGCAAAATTGGAATAACGGTCGAAGCGGTCGCGCTGGAACACGGCTACCACTCCCTGATTCTTCATCTTGCGGTATTTTACGATGGCTTCGAAAATAATCTGTCGGTGTGCATCAATATCCTGAAGAGATTCCCACGTAATCTGCTTCAAGAATTCGGCTACCGGGAAGATGGCACGTGAATACAGCCAGCGCGAAATATGGTTGCGGCTGATATGATAAAGGAAAGACTCGGCAGGGATGGCAAATATCACATTCTGCAGCTCCTTCAGGTTATGAATACGGGCCACTTCTTTCATGGTATGAGGGTCACGGAAAATAAAGTCACCAAAGCCAAAGTTGTCTGACACCGCCTCACGAAGGTCGATATTCATCTTCTTGGAGTTCTTATCAATGAATACGGCATCCAACTCCGGTGCATAGCAGCGATTGCTTTCCTCAGCCGACTGAAGAATAAGAGGTATAAACGGATCGCGTTTGCGGACTTCACGCAGCAAGGTTACACCAGCCTGCGGGTCATTGACACCCCCGTGAGGGAAACGGGCATCGGAAATAATACCGAGCACGTTATTCTGATACTTATTATATAGTTCCGTGGCTTCCTCATAGGAACGGGCCAATACGATTTTAGGACGTCCACGCATACGAAGGGTACGCTGGTGCTCGTTCAAAGCTTCCGTAGCAAACTCCTGGCTCTGTCGGAGAACGAACTTGTAGAGGTTGGGCAATACGGAGGAATAGAAGCGGATGGAATCTTCCACCAACATGATCATCTGTACGCCGACTTCCTTGATGTCATGCTCCAGGTTCATCTTGTCTTCTATCAGCTTGATGATGGACACCAGCAGGTCGGTATTTCCCAACCAACAGAACACATACTCGAAGATGCTCAGGTCTTCATGTTCCATTCGTTCCTTGATACCATGCGAGAAAGGTGTCAATACCACCAGCGGAAGATGCGGATATTCCTTTTTAATATCGCGGGCAATGTCGAAGGTATCGCTATTGTCAGAGCCCGGCATACAGATTACCAGGTCGAACATGGTGTTCCGCAACTGTTCCCAGGTTTCTTCTGCCGTAGAGACCTGCGTGAAACGAGGAGGATAGCGCAAACTCAGGTTCATATATTCATTGAAAATCTTTTCGTCAATGCGGCCGTCATCTTCCAGCATGAACGCATCATAGGGATTGGCTACCAACAATACGTTGAATATACGCTTTGTCATCAGGTTGGCAAACTGCGTATCCTTGAAATACAGCTGACGGAGTTTAATTCTTAGTTTGGTGAGCATGGTATCTTCTTTTAAAGCTTATATTACAGAAACAAAATTCGGAATTTCACACGATTTTTGCAAATCTTTCTTGAGAGTTGATAAAAAACTAACAAAATTCAATCCAACGCTCAAATTTTCGGGTAAAACTCTTTGACGATACAGGTATTTTCCTATCTTTGCATATACAAAATATTTCATTTTGTCAGACCTTAAATTATTTGATTATGGACATTAACAAAATCATGTCATCACTGGAAGCTAAGCATCCAGGTGAATCTGAGTACCTTCAGGCAGTCAGGGAAGTATTGCTTTCTATCGAAGATATTTACAATCAACACCCCGAATTTGAAAAGGCAAAAATCATTGAACGGCTGGTAGAGCCGGACCGTATTTTCACATTCCGTGTGACATGGGTAGACGACAAAGGCGAAGTGCAGACAAACTTAGGCTACCGCGTACAGTTCAACAATGCCATTGGCCCGTACAAGGGAGGTATCCGCTTCCACGCTTCCGTGAACTTGTCTATCTTGAAATTCCTAGGATTTGAACAGACATTCAAGAATGCTTTGACTACCCTGCCGATGGGTGGCGGTAAAGGTGGTTCTGATTTCTCTCCACGCGGCAAGAGCAATGCAGAAATCATGCGCTTCTGCCAGGCTTTCATGCTGGAATTGTGGCGTCATTTAGGACCGGATATGGATGTTCCGGCTGGTGATATTGGTGTAGGCGGACGTGAAGTAGGTTACATGTTCGGCATGTACAAGAAACTGACCCGCGAATTTACAGGTACATTTACCGGCAAGGGACTTGAATTCGGAGGTTCACTGATTCGTCCGGAAGCTACGGGCTTCGGCGGCTTGTATTTCGTAAAACACATGCTCGACGAAAAGGGCATCGAAATAAAAGGAAAGACAGTAGCCATCTCCGGATTCGGTAATGTGGCATGGGGAGCTGCCACCAAAGCTACTCAATTGGGAGCAAAGGTAGTTACCATCTCCGGACCGGACGGTTATATTTATGACCCGGAAGGTATCAGCGGAGAAAAGATTGACTATATGCTCGAACTGCGTGCATCGGGTAACGATATCGTGGCTCCATACGCTAAAAAATTCCCTGGATCTACTTTCGTACCGGGACGTCGTCCGTGGGAAGTAAAAGTAGACATCGCACTGCCATGTGCTACCCAGAACGAATTGAACGGCGAGGATGCACAGAACCTGATCAAGAACCAAGTGCTCTGCGTAGGAGAAATTTCCAACATGGGATGTACACCGGAAGCTATTGACGCATTTATCGAACACAAGATGATGTATGCTCCTGGAAAGGCTGTCAATGCAGGTGGTGTAGCTACTTCCGGTCTTGAAATGAGTCAGAACGCCATGCATTTGAGCTGGACTGCTCAGGAAGTAGATGAAAAGCTTCATCTGATTATGCACAACATTCATGAACAATGCGTGAAATACGGTAAGGAAAGCGATGGATACATCAATTATGTGAAGGGTGCAAACATTGCCGGATTTATGAAAGTGGCTCACGCATGATGGCTCAAGGAATAGTCTGAATATTAAGGATAATTAAAATTTAAAGCAAACATGAACAAAAGATAATTTTTATTCATATCTTTGAATGCTTTAATTTTTAGCACAAAATCTCGTTTAGTTGTATTTGTATTTTGTATTGTAGCTTGCGCTATCCGCCTGTGAAGGTCTGATAGCGCATTTTTTGTATACAAACAAGACCATAGAGAAATAAAAAAAAGTCCCGCAAAACTGCAGGACTTTCAATTCTTAAGTGGGTGACTAGTGGGACTCGAACCCACGACATTCAGAACCACAATCTGACGCTCTAACCAACTGAACTATAGTCACCATGTTGGCTTCCTTCTCAAAAGCGATGCAAAGGTAGAGGATTTTTCTGAATCTGCAAACTTTTCTTCAAAAAAATCGTCTATTTTCTCAATATATTGCTTTTTTCCCAGCCAACAGCGTATTTTTCATCAATGAAACAATGGTCATAGGACCTACCCCACCCGGTACCGGCGTAATGTAAGAGCACTTCGGAGCTACTTCGTCAAACTTCACATCACCCGTCAATTTAAAACCGGATTTTTTAGTGGCATCGGGCACACGTGTGGTACCTACATCAATCACAACAGCTCCTTCCTTCACCATGTCGGCTGTCACAAAGTTAGGTTGTCCCATGGCAGCAATCAGAATATCGGCTTCCTGACATTCCTTCACCAAATCCTTGCTCCGGCTGTGACATACGGTTACTGTGGCATCACCCGGACAAGCTTTCTGCATCATCAGCATAGCCATTGGTTTTCCGACAATGTTGCTTCGTCCTAAAATAACGCACTTCTTACCTTTTGTCTCAATCTGATAACGACGCAGCAGCTCCATGATACCGTTGGGCGTTGCAGAGATATAACAAGGAAGACCAATCGACAAACGTCCTACATTAATGGGATGGAAACCATCGACGTCTTTACGATAGTCTATCGTTTCAATGACTTTTTGCTCGGAGATATGAGCAGGCAACGGAAGCTGTACGATAAAACCGTCCACATCGGGATCAGCATTCAGTTCCTGTACCTTTGCCAGAAGTTCTTCTTCTGTCACATCTGACTCGTAGCGAATCAAAGTTGATTTGAATCCGCATACTTCACAAGCCTTGACCTTTGCGGCTACGTAAGTTTCACTACCTCCGTCATGTCCGACTAAAATGGCAGCTAAATGAGGACGCTTCCCTCCCTTGGCTACAATCTCAGCCACTTCGGCAGCAATTTCCTGTTTCACCTGTTCTGAAACAGCTTTTCCGTCAATTAATGTCATAAATTACTCCTTTCTGTTTTACGAATTACACAAATGTAGAAATTTTAAAACAAAGACCTGCTTATTTTTCGGTTTTTATAGCAATTATTACAGCTATAGAAGAATTCTTGAAGCAACAGAAAACAAGTCGACAAAAAAATATTAACTTTGCCCCGTTATTTTAATTATGCAGAAGAGAATATTCCACATACTGTTTTTTGCAACAAGCTTGTTACTGACCTTCAGCTTGTTTCCACAGACATACGCTGCGGAAACAAAATTCACCGTCGTAATTGACGCCGGACACGGGGGACATGACCCTGGAGCAGTAGGCAGAAGAGGAAAGGAAAAAAACATCAACTTGAGTGTAGCTCTAAAACTGGGACGGCTCATCAAACAAAACTGCCCGGACACAAAGGTTGTATACACACGCGAAAAAGATGTGTTTATTCCGCTGCATAGAAGGGCTGAAATTGCGAATGACGCCAAAGCTGACCTCTTTATTTCTATCCACACCAATTCAATAGCTTCAAGAAGCAGCAGGGCCAGCGGTACGGAAACATATACTCTCGGTCTTCACCGAACAGAAGAGAATCTGGAAGTAGCCAAGAAAGAAAATGCGGTAATTCTCATCGAAGATGACTATAAACAGCGTTATGCCGGATTCAACCCGAACTCAGCAGAAAGCTACATCATATTCGAATTTCTGCAAGATAAGAATATGGCACAAAGTGTCAATTTCGCAACAGCAGTGCAACGGTGTTTCCGGAACGCCAACCGTACAGACAAAGGAGTACATCAGGCTGGATTTCTGGTACTACGCGCCACATCGATGCCCAGTGTGCTGATAGAACTTGGATATATCACTAATCCCACAGAAGAATCATTCCTATTGTCTGAGCAAGGTAGTTCTACACTGGCCCAAAGCATCTATCGGGCATTTCTGAATTATAAAGGAGAAAAAGTTGCAGGAAGCCCCCGACTGATGGCTGTTGAAAATGCCGCTCCTCCAATGGAAACTCCAGATACGCCAGAAGTAGAAGCATCAGAAGTGACTACCACACCCGCAAAACAAGCTGCTTCGCGAAGCAATGAAGTGAGCCCTGCGGGAAAGCCTGTATTCAAAATACAGATACTTACATCCGACCGTAAGCTTTCCCCCAAGAGCAAACAGTTCAAAGGACTTTCTCCTGTAGACAGTTATAAAGAAAAAGGTATCATAAAATACACATACGGTTCAGATACAAACTACAACAAGATACTCCGCTTGAAAAGAAGTAAAGTAGACAGTAAATTTAAGGATGCGTTTATTATTGCCTTTAAAGATGGGGTAAAAATGAACATCAACCAAGCAATACGAGAATTCAAACAAAACAGATAACAAAAGAGAAAGAATATATATGAAGAAAGAAGTAAAAATCGGATTAGCAGGAATCGGAGCATTACTGATTCTTTTTTTCGGCATCAACTACCTGAAAGGAATCAGCATGTTCAAACCGGAAAGTTACTATTACGTAGACTTTACCGATGTGAATGGACTGGCTCAATCAAGCCCTGTATTTGCCAATGGTTATAAAATAGGTATCGTACGCGACTTGCAATACGACCATCAACATCCCGGACATGTCATTGTGGGCATTGAAGTAGATCAGGACTTACGTATCCCCACTGGAAGTAAAGCTGAACTGGTGACAGAAATGCTGGGAACCGTTAAGATGAACATGATGCTGCAATATGAGTCAACTACCTTCCTGAACCCGGGAGATACCATTGAAGGAACTGCCAATACCGGTATCCTGGGAAAAGCAGAGAAAGACTTGCTCCCGAAGGTAGAACAGATGATGCCGAAGCTGGACTCTATCCTGAGTTCACTAAACCAGTTGTTAGCTGACCCGTCATTGAAACAAACGCTACACAACGCAGAAAAGTTGACAGCGTCACTGAATGCAACCAGCGTACAACTCCATGGGCTGATGAGCAAGGACATTCCTCAACTGACAAGCAACGTAACCGCTATCACTGAAAACCTGAAAGGTATCAGTGAAAACTTGAAAGGAATTGACTATGCAGCTACTTTCCAAAAAGTAGACTCCACCCTTCAGAATGTACACCTGCTGACCGAAAAGTTAGGCAGCAAGGATAACTCTATCGGATTGCTGTTGAATGATGATGCACTGTATAAGAACCTTAACGCTACATCTGCCAATGCAGCCTCACTTCTTAAAGACCTGCAAGAGCATCCGAAACGTTATGTACACTTCTCACTCTTCGGAAAGAAAGATAAATAAACACATATAAATCAAACAGATAAAAGAAGGCATATCCAGTTTATGCCTTCTTTTTTGTCTCCTTAAACAGAGCACCATTCTAAGCATAAAATATTACGAACAGGTTACTATATAGAAATATTCTAAATAGCAAAGCTCTAAAGATACATTTTCTTATAAGAATGCAACCTTATGATTTTCAAAGGGAAACGACAAAATAGAGTAGTATGTAGCCTTACATATAGGCAAAGTTAAATAACTGAAAAATAAGAGATTACTAAAAAGCAAGTCAAATTCATTTTATCAATAATTTAACAACTTTGTAACCTCCTATTTATCAACCCCTTAATTTATTAAAATAAAAAGCAAGGAAAAAGCCATTTGTTTTTCTGAAATTTGATTACGAAATTTGCAAGCGTAGAAGTTTCGCTTTATTAATAACAACGCACGTATGATTGAACATAACCAAGCCGTTGCATTGTGGAATCGTTGCCTCTCTTTCATTAAAGACAATGTAAATGCTACGGCTTTTAAAACATGGTTTGAGCCTATCGTACCTTTAAAATATGAAGCTACGGAAAAGGCATTGACAATCGGCGTCCCCAGCCCTTTCTTCTATGAATATCTGGAAGAAAAATATGTGGACTGCTGCGCGCCGCCATCTATAAAGAAATAGGTGAAGGCACGGAGTTGATGTATTCTATCCTGACAGATAAGACAAACCATATCACTGTTAATATAGAAGGAACCAAACGTTCTTCTGCATTGCCAGAACAGGCTCCTGTTTACAATGGGAATAAAGCACCCAATCCTCTGCAAGCTCCGGCTCCACAGGATTTGGATCCGCATTTGAACCCGAACTATAACTTTGAGAATTTCATCAAAGGAAATAGCAATGAATTTTCGAGAACGGTAGCGGAAACTGTAGCACAGAATCCAGCACGTACCTTCAACCCGTTATTCATCTACGGTCCATCAGGTGTGGGTAAGACTCATCTTATCAATGCCATCGGAACCCGTATCAAGGAATTATATCCGGAAAAACGCGTATTGTATGTATCTGCTCACCTTTTCCAGGTGCAGTATACAGACTCAGTACGTACAAACCACTTCAATGATTTCATCAGCTTCTACCAAACTATCGACGTGCTCATCATTGATGATATTCAGGAGTTTGCCGGAGTAACCAAAACGCAGAATACATTCTTCCATATTTTCAACCATCTTCACCAGAACGGAAAACAGCTGATTCTGACTTCAGACCGTGCCCCTGTGATGCTTCAAGGAATGGAGGAACGATTGCTGACCCGTTTCAAATGGGGACTGGTAGCGGAATTGGAAAAACCGGATATTGAATTGCGGAAAAACATCTTGCGTAATAAGATAAAACGCGACGGACTGACCATTCCGGAATCTGTCATCGGCTACATCGCAGAAAGCGTGAACGAAAGCGTACGTGAACTGGAAGGTATCGTCAACTCATTATTGGCACAGTCTATTTTGTTCAAACGGGAAATCGACTTGGATTTGGCTCAACGCATCGTCAGAAAGGCTGTGAAGTGCGCAGAAAGCAAACCGATGACGGTAAGCGATATCATTGCCAAAGTATGCGAGCATTACAAGATAGATGAAACGGCCATCCATACCAAGACCCGTAAACGGGAAGTAGTGCAGGTGAGACAAGTGGCAATGTATCTGGCTAAGAAGCACACCGATACGTCTTCCTCCAAAATTGGTCAGCTCATCGGAAACAAAGACCATGCTACCGTATTGCACGCATGCAAGATTGTGAAAGATCAGGTAGACGTAGACAAATCATTTAAGGCAGAAATCGAAGAAATTGAAATGAGTCTTCGCACAAGATAATAAAAATGGCGACTGGAGTTCCAGCCGCCATTTTTATTATCTTTCAACTATCAACTATAATCACTTATCAAATCCCTGACGCTTCAGTACCTTCTTCAAACCTTCAGACATAAATTCATTATCGGCCTTCTTATAGCGGATGTCCGTAAAGATTTGAGCCAATGTCTCGGTATGATTGATTTCGACAAAATGCTTGTTCTCCGGCAGCGCTTCCTTATAAGCATAAATCTGGTCAATCATGGAAGGTGTGTAATCCTGATACTTTTCTTCATGAATAATCCCCTGCACAGGTAAGCGGTCCGGCTGTTCAGGCACTCATCCGGATAACCAACAGTAATCGTTGCTACAGGAACAACCAGCTCGGGGAGTTCCAGCAAATCAATAATCTGGTCCGGATTATAAATGGTAGTTCCCAAATAACAAATTCCCAATCCGGCTTCCTCTGCCAAAGTACAGAAGTTCTGTGTCACCAACAGCGCATCCGTAGCCGCATTCAAGAAAGAAATAAAATTATTATACCCCGGTACCGCCTTGCGCTGTTCACACCATTTACTGAAGCGGTTAAAATCGGCACAGAAAGTGAGCACTACAGGGGCTGAAGTAACCATTGGCTGATTAAAATGAGCCGGTGCCAAACGCGATTTCATTTCTGCATTCCGGGTTACCACCACACTATACAACTGCATATTTCCCATCGTAGAAGCACGGAAAGACTCCTCCAACAATTCATTCAGTAAAGCGGCAGGCACATCATCCTGCTTGTATTTACGAATGGTCCGTCTGTTCTTTATTGATTCCATAATATATAGGCTTTATATGATACTACACAAAGGTAACAAGAATCCTTGAATATCCCTACTTCATTCTTAAGCAAGAAACACGTATATTTCAAGCATGTTTCCCGTTTTGGAAAACTTTTCAGATTTGTAAATTTCACAAATAACTAATTATCAATACAATAAAAAATAAAAACAGAAAACCATCCACATTGTTAATAACTTATTTCTTTTTTATTTTGCCAATTAAAAAAACATCTTTAGATTTGCAGACGTTTGTTAGAAATAAGAGCAAGACTTCTACAATTTTACTTATTTTTATTGATAACAAACTTATTCATATAACAACCGTGGAAAAAAAAAACGTACAGCTACGATGAAGCCTACAACGCTTCATTGGAGTATTTCAAAGGAGACGAGTTGGCCGCACGTGTTGGGTAAACAAATACGCGGTGAAAGACTCATTTGGAAACATCTATGAAAAATCGCCAGAGGATATGCATTGGCGAATTGCCAATGAAGTAGCCCGCGTAGAGGCTAAATATCCTAATGCTCTCAGTTCTCAAGAACTTTTTGATTTGCTTGACCATTTCAAGTACATCGTTCCTCAGGGAAGCCCGATGACCGGAATTGGAAATGACTACCAGATTGCTTCATTATCAAACTGCTTTGTAATCGGACTTGACGGAAGCGCTGACTCATACGGAGCTATTATCCGCATCGACGAAGAGCAGGTACAGCTGATGAAGCGACGTGGTGGTGTAGGACATGACTTGTCACACATCCGTCCGAAAGGTTCTCCGGTAAAAAACTCAGCTCTGACTTCAACGGGTCTTGTTCCTTTCATGGAGCGCTATTCTAATTCTACCCGTGAAGTAGCACAAGACGGACGCCGTGGTGCCCTGATGCTGAGCGTATCCATCAAGCATCCGGACTCTGAATCTTTCATCGATGCCAAGATGACCGAAGGAAAGGTAACCGGAGCCAACGTCTCTGTAAAATTAGACGACGAATTCATGCAAGCTGCTGTAGAAGGAAAGCCTTATACCCAGCAGTACCCGATAGATTCACCCAACCCGATGGTTTCAAAAGAAATAGATGCGTCAGCTCTATGGAAAAAAATCGTACACAACGCATGGAAATCTGCCGAACCGGGTGTATTGTTCTGGGATACAATTATCCGTGAATCTGTGCCCGACTGCTATGCAGACTTAGGCTTCCGTACGGTATCTACCAATCCATGCGGTGAAATTCCATTGTGTCCGTACGATTCATGCCGCCTGCTGGCCATCAACTTGTACTCATACGTAGTAAATCCTTTTACACCGGAAGCATACTTCGACTTTGATTTATTCAAGAAACATGTAGCACTGGCTCAGCGCATCATGGATGATATCATCGATCTGGAATTGGAAAAGATTGAACGCATCCTTGAAAAGATTGACTCTGACCCTGAGAGCATGGAAGTAAAAGGAAGCGAACGTCACTTGTGGGAGAAAATTTACCACAAATCAGGACTGGGACGCCGTACGGGTGTAGGTATCACTGCAGAAGGTGACATGCTGGCAGCTATGGGATTGCGTTATGGTACGGAAGAAGCTACTGAATTCTCTGAGAAAGTTCACAAGACAATCGCATTGGAGGCTTACCGTTCATCTGTAAACATGGCCAAAGAACGTGGTGCTTTCGAAATCTACGACGCAGAACGTGAAAAGAACAACCCGTTCATCAACCGCCTGAAAGAAGCTGACCCGGAACTGTACGAAGAAATGAAAAAATACGGTAGAAGAAACATTGCCTGCTTGACCATTGCTCCGACAGGAACTACCAGCTTGATGACACAGACTACTTCCGGTATCGAACCGGTATTTATGCCTGTGTACAAACGCCGCCGCAAAGTAAACCCGAACGATGCGAATGTACACGTAGACTTTGTAGACGAAACAGGAGATGCATTCGAAGAATACGTGGTATTCCACCACAAATTCCTCACCTGGATGAAAATCAACGGATACGATCCGGACAAACGTTACACGCAGGAAGAGATTGACGAGCTGGTAGCAAAATCACCCTATTACAGAGCCACCTCAAACGATGTGGACTGGCTGATGAAAGTGAAGATGCAAGGACGTATCCAGAAATGGGTGGACCACTCTATCAGTGTGACCATCAACCTGCCCAACAACGTAAGCGAAGACCTCGTCAACCAGTTGTATGTGGAAGCATGGCGTTCAGGATGTAAGGGATGTACGGTATACCGTGACGGTTCACGTGCCGGAGTGCTGATTTCTACCAAGAAAAAAGACAAGAAAGAAGAAGAGGAAGAATGCCGTTGCAAACCGCCTCAGGTGGTAGAGGTACGCCCGAAAGTGCTGGAAGCTGATGTAGTACGATTCCAGAACAACAAGGAAAAATGGGTGGCATTCGTAGGCTTGCTCGACGGAAGACCTTACGAAATCTTTACCGGTCTGCAGGATGATGAAGAAGGTATCGTATTACCGAAATCTGTCACCAGCGGACGTATCATCAAGAGCTACGATGAGGACGGAACCAAGCATTATGACTTCCAGTTCGAAAACAAGCGTGGCTATAAGATGACCATTGAAGGCCTTTCTGAAAAGTTCAACAAGGAATACTGGAACTACGCCAAACTGATTTCAGGAGTACTCCGCTGGAGAATGCCTATCGAACAGGTTATCAAACTGGTAGGTTCTCTGCAACTCGACAGTGAAAACATCAACACCTGGAAAAACGGTGTGGAAAGAGCACTGAAGAAATACGTACAGGATGGTACCGAGGCCAAAGGCGTGAAATGCCCGAACTGCGGCCATGAAACACTGGTATATCAGGAAGGCTGTCTGATTTGTAAGACATGCGGTTCTTCACGTTGCGGATAATCGCCGACGAAATACATATTTTATAAATGCGCAGGCATGAATCGTACGGGTTTCTGAAATTCAGTAATCATACGATTCATGCCTCTCTTATTCATAAAAAAGATGAAACAAAGTGACATGTATATTCATTTGAAGGGACTGAAGCTTTTCGCTTTCCACGGGGTACTTCCACAGGAAAACAAGGTAGGTGCCGAATACACCCTCAACCTGCGGTTGAAAACCGACTTCAGCCGGGCTTCCCAAACCGACGACCTGAACTATACCATCAACTATGCTGAAGTGTTCGAGGCCGTGAAAGAAGAAATGAAAATCCCTTCCCAGCTGCTGGAGCATGTCATCCAGCGCATTGCCGGACGACTGTTTCACGATTTCCCACAAATCACGGAAATCAAAATAGCCTTGTTCAAACAGAATCCTCCCATGGGGGCTGAATGCCAGGAAACGGGAGTGGAATCCATTTACACCAAAGACTAACGCGATATGAAAAGACTTGTAATTTTTGACCTGGACGGAACTTTACTAAACACCATTGCCGACCTGGCAGCGGCTACTAATTACGCGCTGAATCAGTTCGGTTATCCCACACATGACACGGACGCTTATCGTTTTTTCGTGGGAAACGGCATCAACAAGCTGTTCGAAAGAGCTCTTCCTGAATCGGAAAGGACACCGGAGAATGTGCTGCGCATACGTTCCCAATTTGTACCTTACTACAACCTGCACAATGCAGATTTAAGTCGCCCCTACCCCGGTATTGAGCAACTGCTCACCCAACTTCAGGAGCAACACATTCAGGTAGCCGTTGCTTCCAACAAGTATCAGGAAGCGACAGAGAAACTTATCCGCCAATACTTTCCCTCCATCCATTTTACAGCCGTATTCGGACAGCGGGAAAACGTACCAACTAAGCCCGACCCGCAAGTCATTCATGAAATCATAGGAATAAGTGGCGTACAGAAAGAGGAGGTGGTCTACATCGGTGATTCAGGAGTAGACATGCAAACAGGACTTAATGCAGGAGTGACTACCATAGGCGTATGCTGGGGATTCCGTCCGAAAAACGAATTAGAGGCATTTCAGCCTGACCTGTTGGTGGAAAATCCGGAAGAAATCGCAGACTTTCTGCAACTCGCTTAACCCCCAGAAAGCAAACATTCTCAGGCGTCCTTGTGCTTCCTCCAAAACGCAAGGACGTTTGACTCAAAACGCAAGTGCATTTAAGATAAAACGTAAGTGCGTTTCAGTTAAAACGCAAGTACATTTTACTTCAAACGCAAGGGCGTTTTTCCAAGGCCGGAAAATCACTCGCGAGCAAGCCGTTTGAGAGCCAGATGATGCCCGGCTTGAGCTGCCTTCTTATACCAGAACATGGCCAGGTGTAAATCCGGCACTCCTGCCCAACCTTCCTCGTACCCCTGTCCGATGCGATAGAAAGCATAAGGGTCGGACGAATGACGATAAGCCTCAAAAGCTTGTGGAAGTGACACGGGCAACGTACCGCATCCTTTCCGGTACAAATCGCCCAGGTTGGCCGAAGCATAGGTCAAATCTCCCTGACGGACAGCTTCCTTAAACCAGAACTCTGCCTGATAGCCGTCGGGGAATACCCCTACCCCTTCCTGATACAAGGTACCAATATCATTCAATACCACCCCGTCTACGGGCGTTCCTTCACGATACTCTTTTCCTAGCTCCAGCAGCATATCCACATCTTCCCGCGAAAAACTTTCCCAGGTTTCTGTACCGTCTGTCTGCCATGATTTGACACGTCCGATGGACACATGTTGCGGCACATCAATCTCCACGTCCATCGCATAGGCCATCCGGTCGGCCAGAAACTCTTCCTTAGTCGCTTCTAACAGCCAGCCTTTCCGAAGTAGGTATTGTATGTAACCATAAATGCGTGAAGTGGAAGAATGAAGATTCACCCCATATCTTTTCAACTGTTCCAGAGAAACATAGTGGATTCCGTTTTTCGGAAGCTCCAGGTAACAGCGGGGAATGACAGACAGTATCACCTTCAGCGAGGCTATCTCCTCTCCGATACAGTCTTCTATCCATTGCGCACCCAGCCTTTCATATACGCTGTAAGTCTTCCCATCTTCCCGCGACATCAGTTTCGGACTATGCCCGTTCAAATGCAAGCCCAGCGTATCAATCAGGTAAGGAAAGAATTTATAGTCATCGTATGAAGACAGTCCGTCCATGCCTATCACAATTTTGCCATGCATGTCGTCGGAAATGACAAACGAAGTGGTGGAATGCTCCGGACGATGAAAATAATAATGAGTTTCCCCACGGTAAGTACCCTGTACGGTCAGTTCCACAGGAACCTCCAACTTGCGAAAAAAATCCTTTATTTGCAAAGGAGATGCCGCATTCAGTTGAAAAGAAATTCGCATAGTTACCCTTTCTGCCTTTAATAAATCTTTGCTCGAATCTCACCACTACCTATGCACAAACGAGCATCTTTGTCATAAATCACCCCGAATTGTCCGGGCGCAATGCCCTGTATCGGTTCCTCACTGGAAACCTGCAGCGTTCCGTCTTCGGCAAAGCACACTTTTCCAGTCTGAAAGGTATCCGTGTGACGTATCTTGAAACAAATTTCAGTTTCCTGTTCTTTCCATGGATTCAAGGTGATAAAATGAAAATCCTTTACACAGAAGGAATGTCCGAACTGCTTTTCTGTATCATATCCATGCGACACATAGATAATGTTATCTTCCACATTCTTGTCTACCACAAACCACGGACCACCGCCCAGTCCCAGTCCTTTACGCTGGCCAATGGTATGAAACCAGTATCCGCGGTGCTGTCCGATAACCTTTCCGGTTTCCAGTTCTACGACCGGTCCCGGACGTTCTCCCAAGAAACGGCGGATAAAATCATTGTAATTTATCTTTCCCAGGAAACAGATGCCCTGGCTGTCTTTTCGTCGGCACTGGGTAAAGAAGCTTTCAATGCCATATCCCGCACTTCTTCCTTGAGAAAACCTCCCAAGGGAAATATCAGGCGTGACACCTGCAGGTAATCAATCTGAGCCAGGAAATCGGTCTGATCTTTCACAGGTCTTTGGCTGTAGCCAGCCATGTATATCCGTCTATATCCAGTGTAGAAGCATAATGCCCCGTGGCAATCTTATCGTAACCCTGTCCGGCCTCCCGGTCAAAACAGCCGAATTTTATCAGCTTGTTGCACATCACGTCCGGATTGGGAGTCAGCCCACGACGCACCCTGTCCACCGTATAAGCCACCACATTGTCCCAATAAGCCTGCTGCAAATCGACAATATGAAAAGAAAGGCCATACTTACGTGCAGTGGCAGAAGCCAGTTCAATGTCTTCCTCCGCCGTACAGGTTAGTCCGTCATCTGTATCCATACCGATTTTTATGTAAAACAAATCGGGCTTGTATCCTTGTTCACACAACAGGTGCACGGCTACCGCACTGTCCACTCCTCCCGAAATCAACGCTGCTATATTCATATCTTTCTTTTTTTAACGGCAAATATACCACCGGCCTCCCAAATGCCCAATACCCTTTTCAGGGTATATCTCATTTCAGGGCCTGGAACTGCTCGATAAGTGAAGTAATGTTTGCCGTAAACAAGCGGGCTGAGATAGCCAACAAGATGATACCGAAAAACTTACGGATTACGTAAATACCTCCTTTTCCCAACATACGCTCAATGCGGTCGGTCAGTTTCAAGACGATGAACACCCATACCATATTGAGTATCAAGGCCAGTACAATGTTAATTGGCGCATATTCCGCCCGCAATGAAAGCAGGGTGGTAAACGCACCGGCACCTGCCAGCAAAGGAAAAACCAAAGGCACCAGCGTAGCTTCTTTGATAGGACCTGTATTCTTGAAAATTTCAATATCCAGAATCATTTCCAGCGACATCAGGAAAATGACAAACGCACCAGCCACCGCAAACGAAGCGATGTCCACTTGAAACAGACGCAACATCATGTCGCCTGCATAAAAGAATCCTATCAGAAGCGCAAAAGCAATGAGAGTGGCTTTAAGGGCATTCACGGACCGCCCTTTTTGTTTCAGGTCCAGAATAATGGGAATGGAACCAATGATGTCAATCACGGCGAAAAGAACGATAAAGGCACTCAGAAACTGCTGAAAATCTAATCCACTCATAGCTATATCCAAAATTATTACTGCAAAGTTATGATTTTTCTACACACTTGCAAGGAAAGAACAAACATTATCAGACTGTAAGAAAGAATAAAAAAGATAAAAGGTATTATCGGACGATACTTTCAGTAGGGAAATATACTTAACTTTGTATGTTAAAAGATAACTTAATAAAGTTAACGAGAAATGGAATTGACAATGTACGACAAGCTTTTACAGCTGCCTCTATTTCAGGGTATGTCGAAATTTGACTTCACTGACATTCTGGAAAAAGTAAAAATTCACTTCAATAAATATGAACCTGGAAGCTGCCTGGTAAGACAAGACACTCCATGCAATCAACTTATTTTCGTGCTGGATGGAGAAGTACAGATAGAATCCAATGACAAGACTCACAAATATACACTTTGGGAAAATTTCAAAAGCCCGAATGTGATTGAGCCTTATTCTCTGTTTGGTATGCGCCCTTACTTCACGGCTTCTTACACGGCGGTTACGGAGGTCAACACACTGAACATTGACAAATCATACATTCTCAATGAGCTATGCCGGTATGAAGTGTTCAACCTGAACTACATGAACATGCTGAGCAACCGGAGTCAGGTGATTTACAACAAATTGTGGAATGCGCATATCGGAAAAACGCGCGACAAGATTATCAACTTCCTTCTGCTGCGCTGCATGACTCCCTACGGCGCGAAAAAACTGTCCATCCGAATGGAAGATTTGGCACGCCTGATTGACGATACCCGTATCAACGTATCAAACGTGCTGAACGACCTTCAGAACCGGGGACTGATTCAGCTGGGACGGCGCACCTTCAGCATTCCTGAACTGAGGGAAGTGGTGCAGCTGTTAGACAAGAAAGACTGAGCGTAATTACAACCTTTATTTATTTGAAGCAATATGAACAATCCATTTTTACAACCCTATCATACACTCCACGATACTACTCCTTTCCAGCAGATACGGATTGAAGACTACGAGCCGGCCGTTCGGGAAGGCATGCGACTGGAGGACGAAGAAATTCAGCAAATCACCGGTAATCCGGAAGAACCGACTTTCCAGAACACCATTTTAGCTCTGGAGCATGCTGGGAAAGCCCTCGACCGGGTCACTACCGTGCTTTTTAACTTGCTGAGTGCGGAAACCTGCGACGCGCTGGAAGAAATAGCAGAAAAGCTGACCCCGGCACTGTCTGAACATGCTAACAACATCAGCCTCAACGAGCAGCTCTTTGCCCGCGTAAAAGCAGTGTACGATAAAAGAGAATCCCTGCAGCTGACTCCTGAAGAACGTCGTCTGCTGGAAAAATCATACGACGGCTTTGTCCGCAACGGAGCCAATCTGTCTGAAGAAGACAAGGCTACTTTCCGAAAGCTGAGCATGGAACTGAGCAGCCTGACGTTGAAATTCTCGCAGAATCACCTGAAAGAGACCAATGGCTACGAACTGGTGCTGCACACCGAAGATGAACTGGCCGGACTTCCGGAAAGTGCCATAGAGGCAGCCGCACATACGGCACACGAGAAAGGGAAGGAAGGCTGCTGGGTAATCACTCTGCAGGATCCAAGCTACGTGCCTTTTATGAAATACAGTGACAAGAGGGAAGTGAGAAAGACGCTCTACATGGCTTATAACACCCAGTGCTGTCACGACAATGAATTCAACAACCTGAAGATTGTGGAACAGCTGGTCAACCTCCGCATGGAACTGGCGCAACTGTTGGGTTTCAAGAATTACGCTGAATATGTACTGAAAAAACGCATGGCCGAACACAGCGAGAATGTGTACAAGCTGTTGAACAACCTGCTGGAGGCTTATACACCGACTGCCCGTCAGGAAGTAGAAGAAATCCGTGCCCTGGCTCGCGAACTGGAAGGCGAGGACTTCGAGCTGATGCCGTGGGACTTCTCTTACTATGCGGAAAAGTTGAAAAACCGGAAATTCAGTCTGGATGAAGAAGCGCTCCGACCTTACTTTGAACTGAGCCGTGTAAAAGCCGGTGTATTTGGGCTGGCTACCCGCTTGTATGGCATCACCTTCAAGGAAAACAAGGAAATTCCGGTATATCATCCGGACGTACAGGCATATGAAGTGTTCGACCGCGACGGAAGTTTCCTGGCTGTACTCTACACTGACTTCCATCCCCGCGAAGGCAAGCGTTCGGGTGCCTGGATGACCAGCTACAAAGAACAATGGATAGACGACAACGGATGCAACAGCCGTCCGCATGTGTCCGTCACCATGAATTTCACTAAAGCAACCAAAGACAAGCCTGCCCTGCTGACATTCTCGGAGGTGAATACTTTCCTGCATGAGTTCGGACACGCATTGCACGGCATGTTCGCCAATACCCGCTTCCAAAGCATGAGCGGAACCAATGTATATTGGGATTTTGTGGAGCTTCCTTCACAAATCATGGAAAACTTTGCCATAGAAAAAGAATTTTTGAATACATTCGCATGTCATTACCAGACAGGCGAACCCATTCCGCAAGAACTGATTCAGCGCATCGTAGATGCTTCCAATTTCAACGTGGCATACGCCTGCCTGCGCCAGCTCAGTTTCGGATTCCTTGATATGGCCTGGTACACTCGCCAGAGCAAGTTTGAAGGCGATGTAAAAGCCTACGAAAAAGAGGCATGGCAACGTACGCAACTGCTTCCGCAACTGGAAGATACCTGCATGAGCGTACAGTTTGGTCACATCATGTCGGGAGGATATTCTGCTGGATATTACAGCTACAAATGGGCTGAGGTACTGGATGCCGATGCTTTCTCCGTATTCAAGGAAACAGGTATTTTCAATCAGGACACCGCCCGTTCGTTCCGTGAGAATATCCTGTCAAAGGGAGGTACCGAGCACCCGATGACATTATACAAACGTTTCCGTGGTCAGGAACCGACCATTGAAGCATTGTTGAAAAGAAATGGTATAAAATAACTCTATAACCAAACGGATATGAAAACTTTTAAATATTTCTTTTACACTTTATTTATTACACTTTCATCATTTCTTTATGGCTGTAACCAAGAGGATGACATTTATGAAATCTTTGATAGTGGAGTATGGCAACTGGTAAACTATTATACAGGAGGAGATTGGGAATCCAACAATGACCGATATGCACGCCCTGCATATACCGAAGCGCAAGACTTGGAATCACTAAGCAAAATTACAATAACTTTCAAAAATGACGGTACTTTTACAGGAACACTTGATGGAGGTACTTTTGAAGGAAAATGGCAGGCAGATCCAAGTGACAGAAGTTTTGCCGTAATTGGTGAAATAAAAGCCTCTATCAAATTATCAGGAAAAAATGCAGAATTTATCAAAAAGCTGGAACTGACAAGTTATTATAAAGGAGATAGCAAAAGACTTCTTCAGCTTGCCCCTGATGCCCGTACAACCTATATGCAATTTACCCACAAATAATACACTCCTATGAAACCAACAGAACATAAGCAAGAAATACTGGACAAACGCTACATGCGCATGGCCTTAATCTGGGCAGAGAACTCCTATTGCCAACGGCGGCAGGTAGGCGCATTGATTGTCAAAGACAAGATGATTATTTCGGACGGTTACAACGGCACTCCTGCCGGCTTTGAGAATGTATGCGAAGACGAGAACGGAGTAACCCGCCCCTATGTGCTTCATGCCGAAGCCAACGCCATCACCAAGATAGCCCGCTCCAGCAACAGCAGCGAAGGAGCTACCATGTATGTCACCGCCTCTCCTTGCATCGAATGTGCCAAACTGATTATTCAGGCTGGCATCAAACGAGTGGTATATGCAGAAAAGTATCGGTTGGAAGACGGACTGGATTTGCTGAAAAGAGCTAATATTGAAGTTGTATATCTTAACCCCAACGAATAAACGACATGAAAAACAATAACACACGCTTTATCCCGTTCCTGTTGGCCATCTGCCTGATTGCGGGCATCGCCATCGGCACATTCTATGCCAACCATTTCTCAGGAAACAAGCTAGGCATCATCAACACTTCATCCAACAAGCTGAATACGTTGTTGCGCATCATCGACGACCAGTATGTAGATACGGTAAACATGGGCGAACTGGTGGAAGAAGCCATGCCGCAGATTCTTTCGGAACTCGACCCGCATTCTTCTTATATTCCGGCCAAGGACCTGGAGCTGTAAACGCCGATTTGAAAGGTAGTTTCAGCGGTATCGGTATCCAGTTTACCATTCAGAACGATACCATTCATGTAAACAGCGTCATTCAGGGCGGCCCCTCGGAAAAAGTGGGTTTGATGGCAGGCGACCGTATTGTAGAAGTAGATGATTCAGCTTTTGTCGGCAAGATTGTGACAAACAGTGAAGCTATGAAACGCCTGAAAGGTGAAAAAGGCAGCAAGGTGAAACTGGGTGTTTATCGTCCGGGCGAAAAGGCCTTGCTTCATTTCACTGTTATCCGTGGAAACATTCCGGTAAAGAGTATCGATGCCGCCTATATGATTAATGAGAAGGTAGGCTACATAAAAGTCAACAAGTTTGGTGAAACCACTTATCCGGAACTGCTTATCGCACTGGCTAAACTGAATCAGAAGAACTGTGAAGGTCTGATTGTCGACCTGCGTGGAAACACGGGAGGCTACATGGCAGCTGCCATCCAGATGGTCAACGAGTTCTTGCCTAACAACCGCCTGATTGTCTACACCCAGGGACGCAAGTCACCGCGCGAAGACTACAACTCCAATGGAACAGGAAGCAACCAGAAGATGCCGCTTGTAGTACTGGTGGACGAAGGTTCGGCTTCTGCCAGCGAAATCTTTGCCGGAGCCATCCAGGACAATGACCGCGGTACTATCGTAGGACGCCGTTCTTTCGGAAAAGGTCTGGTACAGCAGCCCATTGAATTTAGCGACGGTTCGGCCATCCGACTGACCATTGCACGCTACTATACCCCATCCGGACGCTGCATACAGAAACCTTACGAAAAAGGTAAGGAATCGGAATATGAACTGGATTTACTCACTCGTTATGAACACGGTGAATTCTTCTCTGCCGACAGCATCAAGCAGGATGAAACTGAAGTATATCACACCCGTCTGGGCCGTCCGGTATATGGAGGAGGAGGTATCATGCCCGATATTTTCGTACCACAGGATACAACCGGTATGACTTCGTACTTCCGCATGGCTGCCAACCGTGGACTGATTATCCGCTACACGTTCGACTATACCGACCAAAACCGCAGCACTTTGCAGAAATACGATACTCCGGAAAAGATGGAAACTTACCTGAAAGGACAAAACCTGCTGAACAAGTTTGCTGCATGGGCGGAGAAAAAAGGCTTGAAACGCCGTAACAACCTGATGATGAAGTCACGCCGCTTGTTCGAAATGAGCTTGTACGGAAACATTATCTATAACATGCTGGGTATGGAAGCATACGTGGAATACCTGAATGAATCGGACAAGACCGTACTGAAAGCCGTAGAAATTCTGGAAAAAGGTGAATCTTTCCCTCAGGCTCCGGCTCCTCAGGCAACAACCGACAACAAGAAATGATACTTCATGGATAAAAAGGAATTGCGACGGTACATCGCACAACAAAAACGGAATTATTCCGTTGCTCAAAAAACTGAATGGTCTTCCAGCTTATTTCAAAAGCTGGAGGGCCATCCATTGTTTTTGCAGGCACACACTCTCCTGCTATATCACTCACTGCCCGATGAGGTACAGACACACGAATTCATCAGGCGCTGGCATCCATACAAGCGCATCGTACTTCCCCTTGTCAAAGGAGAGAAACTGGAGTTCCGGTATTATGAAGGGGAGGATTCATTACAAGCTGGTGCTTTCGGTATTGAAGAACCCACCGGCAGCCTGGTAGAAAATCTGCATGAAATAGAGTTGAGTATTATTCCAGGTGTGGCCTTCGACCGCTCAGGCAACCGGTTAGGACGGGGAAAAGGATATTACGACCGCGCTTTGACCAAGCTGCAATCCTATCGCATAGGAGTGTGCTTCCAATTCCAACTGCTTCCACATATTCCCGTAGAAGCCACAGACCTGCCCATGGACGAAGTGTGGACGGAACAAGGCTGCGTATTCAGCGGAACACAATGTTCACAATAACCTGAGAGCCGACCTGGGCATTCAGGTTACGAATCAGCATTTCACGTCCCATCATCAGTTCCTGACGAATCACGGAAGAAGAAAGGCTGACATAAAGTATCTGGTTTTTAATAAAAAGATTTGTGGTGTAACGGGTAATGACTGGTCCTACCACATCTTTCCAGGCATCTACCAGACGATATTCGTTTAAGGGAGTCTCCAGTCCTTGCTGGCGGAGAAACTGCCGGAGCACATCGCCAATCTGTTCTGTATTATTCCGCTTCATAAGACTCCTTCCGTTCGGACACTTCTCCGTTTTCCACCTCAAACAACTTGTAGTCGCCCTCTATCTTTTTCAAGATACGGTCCAGATGGTCACGGTTGGTATCGGTAATAAAAATCTGTCCGAAATTATCTCCTGCCACTAACTTGACAATCTGCTCTACACGAAGTGCATCCAGTTTGTCGAAAATATCATCCAGCAGAATCAAAGGAGTCGTACCGCTTCCGGTACGCTTCAAAAATTCAAACTGTGCCAGCTTGAGAGCAATCAGATACGTTTTGTTCTGCCCCTGAGAACCTTCCCGCTTCATGGGGAACTCTCCCAGCTGCATAATCAAATCATCCTTATGAATGCCTTTCAAGGAATAACCCATTACCCGGTCACGCTGACGGTTGGCACGCAGCAGGGCAAGCAAATCTCCCTCTGCCGCATGCGACTGGTAAGAAAGCTTTACCTCCTCCTGGTTTTGGGATATATAAGAATAGTATGACTGGAAAATCGGAATAAACTCTTCGATAAACTGCTGACGTTTGCGGAATACCACTTCACCCGTGGAAGCCATCATCTCTTCCCATACGTTCATCAGTTCTTCGTCGGGCTCCAGTTCCGCTTTCAGCAACGTATTACGCTGCACCAAGGCCTTGTTGTAGCGAATCAGCGCATCCAGATATTCCCGGTCGAACTGCGAAATCACCACGTCCATGAAGCGTCTTCTTTCCTCGCTCCCCCCAGCAATAAGCAACGTATCAGCCGGAGAAACCATCACTAAAGGAATCAATCCGATGTGGTCGGACAAACGGGTATATTCTTTCTTATTCCGCTTGAACTGCTTCTTCTGCCGACGCTTCAACCCGCAATACACTTCTTCCGGATCACCACCTTCAGTTTCATAAAAACCTTGCAGCACAAAGAAGTCCTGTTCATGCCGTATATTTTGAGAATCAATGGGATTGGTTGCACTCTTACAGAAAGACAGATAATACACGGCATCCATCAGGTTGGTCTTTCCCATCCCGTTTTTTCCGATGATACAGTTCATCTTGCGGGAAAAAGCCAGCTCGGCCTGTTCCAGATTCTTATAGTTTAATATCGAAATGCGTTTAAGCCACATAAAAACAATCACTATTTGGGATACAAAATTAACAATAAAAGCAAGATTGATTAAAAAAACTGCCCGCAAATTTCATTTATACACATAAATCAACTACTTTTGCTGTCCAAATACGTGGATTGGAAAAATAATAAAAAACAAATATCAAATGACTGAACAAAAACACACTAATGACCCGTTGAATGTAGACGAAGCGCTCAGCACTTCAGAAGCATTCCTGATTAAAAACAAGAATGTACTTTTGGGAGCAGTAGTTGCTCTGGTAGTTATCGTCGGAGGTTTCCTCGGATACAAACATTTCATTTCTGAGCCGAATGAGCTGAAAGCTTCAGAAGCTATCTTCAAAGGTGAACAGTACTTCGGAGCTGATAACTTTGAAGTTGCCTTGAAGGGTGACAGTCTGGGATATGCAGGTTTTGTGAAACTGGCAGACGAATTCAGCGGTACAGATGCAGGAAACCTGGCAAACGCATACGCAGGACTTTGCTATGCACAGTTAGGCAAATACGAAGATGCTATCAAGTATCTGGATAAATTCAGCGGTGATGATTTATTGGTTGCTCCTTCAGTAATGGGAGCTTTGGGAAACTGCTATGCACAGACTGGACAGCTTGACAAAGCTGCCGCTACTTTGCTGAAAGCAGCCGACCGTGCCAACAGCTTGTCTATTAGCCCGATTTTCCTGATTCAGGCTGGACAAATCCTGGAAAAACAAGGAAAAAATGCAGAGGCCGTAGAAGCTTACAAGCAGGTTAAGAACAAATACGGTAACTCATATCAGGCAATGGATATCGATAAGTACATCGAACGTGCTTCTTTGAAATAAACCACAAGAAACATACTTCTATTAGTATAAGTATCATTCAGGCCGGACCGAGGTTTTTCGGTCCGGCTTTTTTCTTTAACATACAAACTTAAAAAGACAAACAATATGGCTACAGCTTATCACAATCTTTCAGATTACGACTTTAACTCCGTACCCGATGCCTCACAGATGCGCTTCGGTATCGTAGTGTCTGAATGGAATCATAACATTACAGGAGCTTTGCTTGAAGGAGCAGTCAACACATTGAAAAAACACGGGGCAAAGGATGAAAACATCCTGGTATATTACGTTCCGGGCAGTTTCGAACTGACCTTCGGCTCATCACAGCTCGTTAAAAGCGGAAAAGTAGATGCTGTCATCGCATTAGGCTGCGTAGTACGTGGCGATACGCCTCATTTTGACTATGTGTGTGCCGGAGCTACCCAAGGCATTACAGAATTGAATGCAACTACCGATACGCCAGTCATTTACGGCTCATCACAACCAATAACATGCAGCAGGCAGAAGACCGTGCCGGAGGAAAATTAGGAAATAAAGGTGACGAATGTGCAATTACAGCAATAAAAATGATTGATTTTATTTGCAAGTTAAAAAAATAATCGTACCTTTGCATCGCAATTGAGAAAAGCACTAAATCTTGATTGCGGACGGGCAAATACCAGAGTGGCCAAATGGGGCAGACTGTAAATCTGCTGGCTTACGCCTTCGGTGGTTCGAATCCATCTTTGCCCACTAAAAATTGCGGAAGTAGCTCAGTTGATAGAGCATTAGCCTTCCAAGCTGAGGGTCGCGGGTTTGAGCCCCGTCTTCCGCTCTTTTTTTGAAATATTGTTGGGCAAGTACCAGAGTGGCCAAATGGG
>ENA-OQAZ01000090-OQAZ01000090.1-human-gut-metagenome-genome-assembly--contig:-NODE-90-length-44065-cov-6.152670_pt1 | contig 44065 bp, 59 predicted proteins | sample MGYA00242737_ERZ504531 | MGnify/ENA primary metagenome ERZ504531 (study PRJEB26092, sample SAMD00036244) | human gut metagenome | host: Homo sapiens | study: EMG produced TPA metagenomics assembly of... | reverse complement strand
TACCCTAAGTACCTATCCATGTAACAAGGATATTACGTACATTTGTTCAAAATAAGCAATCATGTACAAATACTGCATCACTCGTTTTTCGACATATATATTATTCGGGCTCTGTCTCATACTTCTTCATGTGGCACACGTGCTCCGCGCGTGGACTACCGCGAACTGGCACGTGCAGCTGTGCGACTGGAAATGGACATCGATGCCAACGACAATCATCGACTCTACGTGGAAGTAGCCGACTGGATTGGAGTGCCCTACCGCCACGGAGGAGCCACTCATCGGGGAACGGACTGTTCAGGCTTTACGTCGGCTGTCTATAAAAAAGTGTACCATAAGAAACTGCAACGTAATTCCGACGCTCAGCGGACGGAAAATTGCCGAAAAATATCCAAGCGCCAGTTACAGGAAGGTGACCTGGTGTTCTTCCATAACGGACGGCGTAAACGCGTTGCCAATCACGTAGGCATTTACCTGAAAGACGGAAAATTCGTGCATGCCAGCACCAGTTCTGGCGTCATTGTCAGCCGGCTGGAAGAACCTTACTATCGCAAGTGCTGGATGCAGGGAGGACGAGTAAAAGGACTATAAACACGTACACGGCATGAACTACTCTTTACATCTATCATCCCGGCTGACTCTGATTCTATGTACAGTCGGTATCCTGCCCGCCATGAGCCAGCAGCAGGAAAAAGAACTGCAACTCAACATGGATGCAGTAAAAATGATTCAATTTGACTTTAATCCCCTACCCAAACAGGAAAACAAACCATTGGAAGCCCCGCTGAACAAAAAGTGGATGGACTTCAAAGTGGATTTGAAAGTGCCCCGCAGCCTGATTGATACCACCAAAGTGTGGAAACCGGAAAGTTATGTCCGCATGGAGCCTTACACCATCTGGACCCGTTTCGGAGAAGATCCTGTATACGATGTATTGGTAGCCGGTCGGCCCAAGCAGTGGGAAATCTCCTGGACACTGAATCTCAACCGCGTATATGCCGACGAAGAATACGGACGCAGCATCAAGCCTTCCACCGGACGGATGTATGAAAGTGTGGGAGGCTCTGCAGGTGTAGGTATCGGTATCGGCGGACTCGATTTCATGGGCTTCATCTATGACAACATGACCCGCCGCGGGCGCATGCTGGCACACAACCGCAAGCATGCCAATGCCTGGAAAACGTATGCTGACTATCAGCCCACGGCTGCCGACAGCTTAAAAGTGCCCAACTTCTACCGTCAGCTCCGTAAACAGCAGGCAGCCGACAGCACGCAGACATTGCTTACCTTTCAGCCGGCTTTTTCGGAAGCTCCTCTCCTGCCCATTTACGCCGCTCCTGACTCCGTAAAAAAACAAGCGGAGATTCGGCCCGATACCGTAAAAGAGGAGAAAAAGAAAAACCCGCAACCAGCGCAGGCGGAGGATGCGGGAAACTTGTATGAATACATTCGCCAGAAAGCAGCCGAGGACTCTATCCGGCGAAAAGAATTCTTCCGAAAAGATAAAGTCAGAAGCAACCAGTACGACGTACAGCGTGAAATCCAGCGCCTACGCGAACAGCAGAACTGACAAGCGTCTTATCTCACTTCTTGAATACGAAATATACAGCCAATATCAGGCAGAAAAATGCAGCCAGGTGGTTCCATTTCAACTCCATTTTGAACGCAATCATGGAGAAAATGGTAAACACGGCCAGCGTAATCACTTCCTGAATCACTTTCAGCTGCATGATGTCAAACGGTCCCCCACTATCTCTGAACCCCAGACGGTTAGCCGGAACCTGCAGACAGTATTCAAAAAAAGCAATGGCCCAGCTGAACGCAATCACCCCAATCAGCGGTAGTGAAGCAAACCAGCTGAACTCTTCACGCATCTTCAAGTGGCCGTACCAGGCAAACGTCATGAAGATGTTCGAGAAAATCAGTAAAACAATCGAATAAATACCTTGTGATAGCATATCTTTTTCCTTATTTAAAAATCGGCTGCAAAGATACGTTTTTTAAATGAAAAAAGACATGCTATCCTCGTGTCTTTACTTATTCAGTACGAAGGAATTTCCACACCAGCGCACTGAAAGCTGCTCCCACGAAAGGTGCCACGATAAAGAGCCAGAGCTGTTCGATGGCCTGTCCGCCTTCCATTAAGGCCGGTCCGATGCTTCGTGCCGGATTCACGGATGTGCGTAATCGGGATACACACGATGTGAATCAGTATCAGCGTAAGTCCGATGGCCAGTCCGGCTAGGTTGCCAGCTCCTTTCTTTTCGTCCGTGGCAGCCAGCGCCACCAGCACAAAGATAAAGGTAAACACGGCTTCGGCCAGGAACGCCTGCCCCATGGCATCAGACGCAAAGCTGTTGGAGCCTGTGATCGTCGGTCCTCCGTGTGCACCGGTCGAAACTAATAGTGTAAGAATCAGTGAGCCGATAATGGCGCCCACAACCTGAAACAGCATGTACATCAACGCCCGTTTCGTTTTCATGCCTCCCGACAGCCATACACCCAGTGTAATGGCCGGATTGATGTGGCAGCCGGAAATGTTTCCTATGGTATATGCCATGGCGATGACAGAAAGACCGAATGCCATGGCCACTCCGATGGTTCCTACACCGGCACCCACTGTGTCGGCCACTCCTCCTGCAAATACGGCGCTACCGCAGCCCAGCAGTACAAGAACCATAGTTCCGATTAGTTCAGCTACATACTTTTTCATAGGCATTACATTTAAAATTCACGATGCCCTAATTTAGTATTTTCGCCGGAGAAAAACAAGATTGCTAATGATTTATTAACTTAAAAATCAGACAAAAAGAGGTCTGCCGGAAAACACAAGTACATTTTAGGGAAAACGCAAGGACGTTTGAACCAAAACGTCCTTGTGTTTGAAGCAAAACTCTTTGACGTTTCAAGTAAAACGTACTTGTGTCTCAAGCAAAATGTACTTGTGTTTTAGTGAAATTATAATCGATTAATTATCAGACAGTTATAAATGTAAATAATTCCAAGCAAGTGTATTGCTGCAAATTCTCCTGAAGAGCAGCTTATACAATAGAAATGATTTTACGTCTTCATTTTTTCCTCTTCTGGATTGGATTTCCTATCTTTGATGCAGATTGAACATTTTTGTTCAGTGGATTGAACATTTAGGGAAATAAAATACCTTTGTCTCATTAATATCATCACAATATGACTAAAGACGATTTTTTTAACTTATTGACAGAAGAGGTAAAGACATATAAGAATTTTTTAGAAACAGCCAATAATGAATGGATTGTAAAAGGATTTATTGATGTAGACAAAAATATATAAACAATAACTAACGACACAAAAGTAGTTTCTAAAATTATTGAATACTTCTTATACCCCGACTTGATAAGTTTGCAAACAAGAATGGATTAAAATTAAAGTTGCCTTTAAAACAAAATTATTATCCTGACTTAACTTTCGAAGATAGTGATGGGCATTTGTTTGCTGTTGATTTTAAATCAAGTTACTACACTTCTGAGTCAGTAAATGGCCTGACGTTAGGGTCATATTGGGGATATTTTAGAAATCGTGACAAAAAAAATGAGTACGGATTATCCATATAATTCATATTCTTCTCACACTGTATTAGGCATGCTTTATAAACAAAATGATACCAAAATTAATGAGCGTGAAGTCTTTGGAATTGATGAATTGAAAATGATTCATTCAGTGATTGAAAATTTCATTTTTTTCGTTCAGCCTAAATGGAAAATTGCAAATGATATTCCAGGAAGTGGAAATACCCGTAATATTGGTGGTATAACAAATATCGAAAAGCTGATAAAAGGTGAAGGACCATTTGCGCAACTAGGTGAAGATGTATTTGATGATTACTGGATGGGCTATTTTAACAAAGACGATGCGCAAAAGGCTGGCATTGGATTTCCACATTATAACAATCTTAAAACATACAAGGAGTATCTTGAATCACAGGCTAATAAGATATCAAAATTATAAATATGTCAGTAATAATCCCACCTATAAAATCACTAAGGTATTAAAACCAAACTGGTTCCTTGGATAAAAGATTTGATTTTTCAATCAGGATTGGATATTCAAAATGCAAATTGGGTAGAACCATTTTTTGGAACAGGAGTTGTCGGCTTTAATTCTCCGGTTGGAGGAAACCGCATAGTGGGTGATACTAATCCTCATATTATCAATTTCTATAATGAAATAATGAATGGAGAGATTACCCCTCAAAATATGCGTACTTATTTAGAAAGAGAAGGCCAATTACTTTTGACAGCAGAAGATAGCGGATATGCTTATTATCGTGAAGTAAAAAATCGTTTTAATCAGGAACACAGCCCATTTGATTTTATTTTTTTGTCACGTGCAGGCTTCAATGGTATGATGCGCTTTAACCGCCGTGGAGAATGGAACATACCTTTTTGTAAGAAACCTAATCGCTTTTTACCGGCATACATCACAAAAATCTGTAACCAAGTAGAAAAAGTTCAGCATGAAATTCACAAATATAACTGGGAATTTGATAATGTTTCATTCTTAGATACAATCCAAAGAGCACAGGCCGGTGATTTTATTTATTGTGCCCCTCCTTATTATGGCAGATATGTAGATTATTATAACGGATGGACGCAGAAGGATGAAGAAGCGCTTTTTGATGCTTTATTGCATACTCCAGCACATTTTATTCTTTCAACATGGCATCATAATGAATATAGAAATAATGAAATGATTAACAGATTCTGGAATCATTTTAATGTGGAAACAAAAGATCACTTTTACCACGGAGGAGGACGTTTGGAAAACCGCCATGCCATAGTTGAAGCATTAGTTTTTAATTTTGAACTTCAAGAGCATGCTGAAGTTCAAATAGAAAATGCACAACAGGAACTAAATTTTGCCGTATGATGAATAAGAATCTAACAGAAGAATATAAGGATTTTATTTTACTCCATGGTGATAACCTAGAGCAAATAAATCAGATTAACCACAAAGTGGATATGATTTTTGCAAATCCTCCCTATTTTCTTTCTAAAGGATGTTCATTACAAATAAATGGAATATGGAAAAATTTTGAAAAAGGAGAATGGGATGGAGAGCGAGATTTCGAAGCAATAAAAGCCTTTAACTACAAATGGCTATCTGCATATCGCAAAGTCTTAAAAGATGACGGAACTATATGGGTATGTGGTACCTATCATAATATACTCTCCGTAGCATCTTGCATGGTCGAACTTGGTTATAAAATTCTTAATATAATAGTATGGCAAAAATCCGATGCAAGGCCCACACTTTCTCGAAACTATTTTAATTTTACGACTGAATATATTGTGTGGGCAAGAAAGCATAAGCATATTCCTCACTATTTTAATTGTAATTTGATGGAGATGTTAAACGGGGGAACTCGTATGTCAGATGTATGGAAAATACCGTTTGTTGCTTCTTGGGAAATGCAATGTGGTGCACATCCTACACAAAAGCCTCTTCGCCTTCTTTATCGTATCATTTTGTCTTCCACCCGTGAAGGAGATACCATACTTGATCCTTTTGCCGGTAGTTGTACAACGGGGATTGCGGCAAATCTGCTTAATCGTAAATTCATTGGTATAGAACAAAATAAAGATTTTTTGAAATTAGGCATACGCCGTAAGGAAGAAATTAATTCTCCATTAACTGCTGACAAATTTCTAAAGAAAATGGCAGAAAACCCGGAAGAAATTATGGTAATGATAAACCATGCACGAAAGGAGCTGAAGCAAAAAATGATAGAAAAAGGAATTTGTTACCTTCGTGCGGGCGATTCTAAAGGTTCATTGCTTGTCACCCCTGGATTTGAACGCATGCAATACGTTTTGCTTCATACCAATGGAAAAGATTGTCAGCTTTTTAAATTAAAAAACAGAGGAACATTTCAAATTTGGACAGCTGATACATTGCGTCAATATGGCTTTTCACCTACACATGCTCCATATTATGTTGTACTTTTTTTCAATTCTAAGAATCCGATAAAAATTATACATCAGCCAAACCTGAAGGAAGGCTCTTTTACTTACAAAGCAAAGATTCGTCCGCTAAGTGATTTTATCGGCATTAAATAGAGGCCGCTTCCCCTCAAAAAGACAACTTAGTTCTACTTGCTATTTTTACACTTCCGAAATCGTCATTTCGGAATGGTGATTTGGCTGCGTAAATATGCAATACCTGAAAGCACTTTCCACAATTCTTTCCGTCAGGCTAAGGATGTATAGGCAGAAGATGTGAGCGTCCATCGTCAACGGCTACTTATTTCCTCAAAAGGCCGATGACTTTTCATTTTCAGATCTCTGATAATAGATTTCAAGGCAAGATGTTAAAGCATATAAAAACGAGTGATGTGATTTAAACAATTTACAACTCTAAATTGTAGATTATTTAAGATTGAAACTCTTGTTCGATTTATTTACCTCACTTCAGAGAATAATCACTTTTATATGAATTAATATCAGTATGAAAATCTCAAAACAAATTTCCTATTTTTGCGTTTTAACCGTTATTTTGATTGCATGTCACAGAAACATAGAAGATGAATTCACCACGGTTACCCCAGATGAATTATATTCGCTATTTAGTTTTGACACACAAAAAGATGTATATGAGAATTTACAGTTACTCAATTCTTTTAGCACAGAAAAACAGTATCATGTAAACCGGAAAACCATAGTTGTCAGCAACTGCATACCAGATAACATTGATGCATCACAAGGTCGATTCAGCTTAACTGTGACAGGTACGGTAAATTACACACCATTTCAAGAGATACTGAATTTTAAAGGATTTAAAATAGAAACTCCAGATGAAAGGAATAAGAATGAAGATGAAAAAAATGAGAGTGATGATAAAAGGAATGAGAGCGAAAATGAGAGCGGGAACAGTGAAGACGCTCAGACGGCAAGCCATACTATCACAAAGGAAGAACTCAAAAGTATTTTTATCTTCGATACAAATCAAACTGTGACAGTTGTGCTGGCCGATTTGGAACAGTTTAACGGAGAAAAACACATCAATGGGAAATCGATTTTATCGATAAAATTATAGTCCAGCAGCAGGATACCCAGTCAGGCACTTTTACCTTGTTGGTTACAGGTAATGTAAATGGCCAGAAAGATTTTGAGGAAACACTTGATTTTGCCGGGTTCGCCCTGGAGAAGAAAGAAGAACCTGTTAACAAGCCGACTGATACAACATGACAAAAAGAGCAAGTATACAAATCGCTCATGACAAAAATATTTATGAATCAAACTTTGACACATTCTATCGGGAAAATAATTCCGATGAGTTTGCGCTTCAACTCAAGGACTTTATAACTATCAGTTCTTCAAATAACGACGGAATACCATATGCATATACCCAGGATGACATGCAAAACACTTTGCTCACTGATATAAGATATGATTATCGGGATAAGAAATTATGCCTCAAGGTAAAATATAAGAATGATATTAGCCCGGAACTGTATATACCTTTTGATTGTAACGAATATTATAAGACTTTTGTTACTGTCAACCAGTCAGAAGCAAGGAAGTATTATCAAAGTGGTATATTGCATTATTTGGAAGAAATAGGTGATGGAGGATATTTGTTCAGCAAATTGTTAATTGCACGGACAGGCTTTCTGGTTCAATACCAATCAGCTTCGGCTTTTAGTCAAGGTATTAATTATACTGCCAAACTGCTAAGCTCCAACCATCAGGAACTTGCCCAATTTGATATGGTAATCAGTGGATTCAGGGATTTGAATAATTTGAAGAATGAATTGATAATCACCGGAGGAGAATACTCCGATTTTATTCAAGAAAGACTCAAAAGAAACGCAAATCTGGATGAATTAATAAGGAATACGTTCAAAAACAATATAAGCAATCTTCATTTTCTTATTAATAACACCCGACTGCTTTATTCCGATTCCGACCATTCATTATACAATAATGAAAACAAGCCACTCTACTTCAATGATGTATATATAGAATATCAATCAATTGTAAAAGAAACAGATGGCAGTTTTACGATGCTTGTAAAATTGTCATCGGTAAACGGAAGGATCCTTGACGAAATCATTCCAATAAAGCGTTTCTTATTAAGCAGTGACTTAAATAACTAAGAAGGATTTCATTATTGAAACAACACGCCGGGTATTTCTAGATAAATAATAAGATTGTTCGAAAGCGTTTGTGAAATTCAGAAGTTCTGCCTATTTTTGCTCTCATTATGAAAAAGACAGTCACTTCTCTCCTACTGATGTGGGCGATAGGCTCATGCAGTACATCTTTCCTTCAGGCACAGACCGCCGTAGAAAAAGGTCTGAAGAGTATCAATCGCCCTTCTGCCGAGGCCATTGTAGGCTTTCTGGCCGATGATGCGCTGCAAGGACGTGAAGCCGGCATGATTGGCTCGCGCGTGGCAGCCCGCTACCTGGTTTCCTGTCTTCAAGAAGCTGGCATCGCTCCTCTGTATGATGATTCATATTACCAGCCTTTCGAAGCCTGTGCCAAGGAACGGCAGCAGAAAGGCCGTTGGCAGGTACACCCTGATTCCATTGCCCAGTTGAAGCAGGGTACGCACCGCTCGCTCCGCATGGCTAATGTGTTAGGTATGATTCCGGGAGAACGGACCAATGAGTACGTAGTGGTAGGCGCGCATTTCGATCATCTGGGTATTGATGAAACACTGGCAGGTGACAAAATCTACAACGGAGCCGACGACAATGCGTCGGGTGTATCGGCCGTGATGCAGATTGCCCGTGCTTTTCAGACCAGTGGCAAAAAGCCCCTGCGCAACGTCATCATCGCATTTTGGGATGGAGAAGAGAAAGGACTTTTAGGCTCTAAGTATTTCATGCAGCACTGCGATTTTGTAAAGGATATCAAAGGTTATCTGAATTTCGATATGATTGGCCGGAACAATCGGCCGGAACAACCTGAGCACGTGGTGTACTTCTATACGGAAGCACATCCGGCACTGGGTCAGTGGCTCAAGGATGACATTGCCCGTTATGGGTTGAAACTGCAACCGGATTACCGCCCGTGGGACCGTCCGGTGGGAGGAAGCGACAATGCTTCGTTTGCTGTACACGACATTCCCATCATCTGGTATCACACTGACGGACATCCGGATTACCACCAGCCTTCTGACCATGCCGACAAGCTGAACTGGGAGAAGGTGGTGGAAATTACCAAGCTTCTTTCCTCAATGCCTGGAACCTGGCTAACGAGAAATCGTATTAAGCCGTCATCCTATACCGAACAGTTTCATGTCCGCTTCGGGGGTAGTAATGCCTCCGATGCCGAACTGTTCTACCAGCACTTTGGCTACGTTGGGCGAAAGGAAGGCCGGAAGCGTAGGACCCAGGTGGATATGCTTCACGCCCAGGCTCAAGAGGGCCAGCAGGACGATGACCGCCTTTTGTTCGTACCAGGCAATGTTGTACATGATGGGGAGTTCGTTGATGTCGTTCAACTGGAAGACTTCCTTCAGCTTCAGGGCAATGACGGCCAGTGAGTAGCTGTCGTTACATTGTCCGGCATCAAGCACACGGGGAATTCCTTGAATATCGCCTAACGGAAGCTTGTTGTAACGGTACTTCGCGCAACCGGCCGTAAGGATGACCGTATCTTTCGGAAGTGCCTGAGCAAAGTCGGCATAGTAGTCGCGGCTCTTCATGCGTCCGTCACATCCGGCCATGACCACAAACTTGCGAATGGCACCGCTCTTTACGGCTTCTACTACTTTGTCAGCCAATTGCATTACCTGATTATGAGCAAATCCGCCGATAATCTCTCCCTGCTCCAGCTCTACAGGCGGCTGGCATTGTTTGGCCAGTGCGATGACCTCTGAAAAATCCTTGTGGCCGTCGGCATCCGTGGCAATATGCTTGCATCTGGGATACCCCGTCGAATTGGCCGTAAACATCCGTTCCTTATAAGTCGCATTTTCCAGTGGCGGCACGATACAGTTGGTAGTAAATACGATCGGGCCGTTGAATGCCGTAAATTCTTCGCGCTGCTTCCACCAGCATTTCCATAGTTCCCTACAAAATGCTTGTATTTCTTGAAAGCCGGATAATAATGCCCCGGGAGCATTTCACTATGCGTGTACACGTCTACTCCCGTACCTTCAGTCTGACGCAAAAGCTCCTCCAGGTCGTGCAAGTCGTGTCCGCTGATCAGGATACCCGGATTCTTCCCTACTCCGATGTTTACCTTTGTCAGTTCCGGATGTCCGTAGCGGGTGGTGTTGGCACGGTCCAGCAAGGCCATTACCTGCACTCCGTACTGTCCGGTTTCGAGTACCAAAGCCACCAGTTCGTCTGCTCCCATTGTCTGTGTAGTGATACGCGCCAAAGCCGATTGCATAAAAGCATGAATGGCCTCGTCGGCAAATCCCAGGCGCATGGCATGTTCGTGGTAAGCCGCCATTCCCTTCAGTCCGTACATCAACAGCTCTTTCAACGAGCGAAGGTCCTCATTCGGTTCTCTCAACACTCCTACGGAAGCTGACTTGGCAGGTATTCTTCCTCCTTACCGTTCCATGTCAGCTCGTCTGCTTCCGGTAGTACGATACCTGCTTCCACGGCACGTGCTTCAAACGATCGCGCAGTTTCAGTCCCTTTCTCACACGAGCCAGGATACTTTCATCGTCAAAATTGGCATTGGTAATTGTAGAGAAAAGTGCGTCGGTGACAAACTCATTCGTACCGGCTTCCACTTCGTATCCCTTCGTGCGCAAGGTATCGGCAGCCACCGATACGCCACGTACCACAAAGAGCAACAAATCCATGTAGCGTGCAGTGGTATCTTTCTTTCCGCATACTCCTCTCAACACACATCCAGTGCCTTTAGCCGCTTCCTGACACTGGTAACAAAACATATTTCCTTCCATATTCTTTCTTGGGTTATTATTGATTTTTCATTAAGTTTGCGCAAAGATGAGGAATCCTGCACGGGATTTCTGTCACCTATGTGACACGCAACCCAAAGAAAAGTTAAAAGAAAGATGCATACCGAAATTTTGAGCCGAATGAGCCTGTTTGAAGGCTGTGACCCGGAGGCACTTTATCAGTTACTCCGTGAAGCCCCGAACAGTCTGCGCACATATAAGGAAGGAGAATTCATTGCCCGTCAAGGTGACGTGTGCCGCTCCTTGTTTATTCTGATAAAAGGACACGTGAGGACACAAATGGAGAATGCCGAGGGCAAGCAACTTACCATCGACTGGATTAAGGCACCCGATATTTTAGCACCGGCTTTTATCTATGCTCGGAGAATCGTTTCCCGGTGAATGTGGAAGCCACAGAACTTTGTGAGGTACTTGTAATGGACCGGACACGTTTTGAGGAGTTTATGCATGCCCAGCCGGCTGTAATGCGGAATTTCATCGCCACGATATCCGACCGGAGTCTGTTCCTGAGCCGAAAACTCAACGAGTTTGCCTTGCAGAGCTTGAAATCACGCCTGCTGAACTACCTGAAAATGCACGGAGGTATCCACAACCAGCAGGAAGTAGCCTTTATTTTAGGAGTGGCACGTCCGTCACTGGCCCGTGCCTTGTCAGAACTGATTGCTGAAGGAAAAGTCACCATGTCCGGCAAACAAGTGATTCTCCACTCTGATGACTAACATTTATTTGAGTGAGTCGTCTTCCTCTACCGGAAGCATATCGTGCTGGATGTTGTTCATACTTCCCCACAAGCTATAGCGGGCCTCCGGATTCATGCTTCCAGCCGTGCCAGCACCTCTTTCATATCCGAACGGTGAGAATCTTTCTCGTACGGGCAGTTCTTCACCTGCTTGCGGAAACCACGGAGAGCGGCCATCTCTTTCAGGTCGGCTTCGTGTACCAAGCACATGGGGCGGATAATGGTCATGTCGAACTTACGCATCACCAGGCGCGGCGGCATGGTGCTGAATGCTCCCTGAAAGGTCATGTTCATCAGCAGGGTTTCCAGTATGTCGTCCATGTGATGTCCCAAAGCAATTTTGTTACATCCCTGCTCTTTGGCCACGGTGAAAAGAGCCTTGCGGCGATTCCATGAGCAGAGAAAGCACGGCGACTTTCGCGTATCGGTCGACGGGGCGAACTCCGTTTCATAACACACGTAGGGCACTCCCAAACTTTCGGCATATTCGCGCAAGTAAGTTTGGTCGGATTCGTATGCAATGTTCTTCATCACCACGTGCGCCGCCACCACCGAAAACTTTGGCTTGTAGATGTGCGAACGCTGGGCCAGCAACTCCAGCAAGGCCAGCGAATCCTTTCCTCCGAAAGGCCCACCAGAATACAGTCGCCCTCCTCTATCAGCTTGTAATTCATCACTCCTTTCATAAACCGCTGGTTGATGCGGCGCATCAGGCGGTCTTCTTCCGTCATTTTTCCCATATCGTATGTTGTTAAAACGGTGACGAATTTACGAAAAAACGCCCGAACCATAGGTCCTCGTTACAGATTTTTATCAAGTCAGCTGGAACGTACGCTTTGACAATCGCACATTATTTACTACATTCGCAAAAATAAACACACAAAAGTTCTGCCTGAATAAAAAATAGCGGAACAGAAAATAGCATAATTCCAAGAATATTCCTACATTTGAGAAACTTTTAGACACAGAAACGATGAAAAAAAGATATTTGCTTCCTCTGCTGGCTCTTTGTTGCGCAGGAGGAACTTCTGCCCAAAGCTTAAGCCAGGCAACAGAAATGGTTCAACAATAAAGAATTCGATAAGGCCAAACCCGTGTTCAAGCGCTTGGTGAAACAGTCTCCTTCGAATGCCAATTATAATTTCTGGTATGGCGCCTGCTGTTACGAGACTGGCGAACTGCAGGAATCACTTCCTTATCTGGAAAAGAGTGCCGAACGTAAGGTAATCAACGGTTATCTTTACCTGAGTAAAGCGTATGCCGACCTCTACCGTTTCGACGAAGCCATTGAGAATCTGGATGAACATATATACTGGCTGGAAAGAAAGAAACGTGACGTTTCTGAGGTGGAAGGCTTGATGGAGCATTACCGCATGGGCTCCCGCATGATAAGAGGTGTAGAGAATGTAGCTGTTATCGACAGTTTCGTAGTTGATAAAGCGAATTTCCTTGAAGCTTATAAAATCCACGAAGAATCCGGGAAAATCGGTCTGACAGGAGAAAGCGACTGTACGGAGTTTACCAATGGAATGAAGGATAAGAAGATACTTTCCCACCGTTTGCCGGGAACCAATCAGAAAGTACTGTACACAAGTGCTACATTAGGTGGCGACTGGAGCGTTCCTGAAAAGGTTAAAGGACTGGAAGACCTGGGCACCGACCTGAACTATCCGTTCATGAACTCCGATGGTATTACCTTGTATTTTGCAGCCAAAGGTGAAGCCAGCTTAGGCGGATACGATATTTTCATCACCCGCTATGATGCAGAGGATGGAAGCTACCTGAAACCCGATAACATGGGATTCCCGTTCAACTCTCCTTTCAACGATTACATGTATGCCATCGACGACTTCAACGACTTAGGCTGGTTTGCTTCCGACCGCTATCAGCCGGAAGGAAAAGTCTGTGTGTACGTGTTTGCCCCCAACAATTCCAAGCGGGTGTATGACTATGATACGACCGACCCTGCTTTGCTGACCAACGTTGCCATGTTGAACGGTATCCGTCACACTTGGAACGATGCCGATAAGGTACGTATCGCCAAACAGCAACTGGCACAGGTGATGTACGGAGGCAATGAAACCCAAAAGAAAGGTGACTTCCGTTTCGTGGTGGACGATAACGCTATTTATCACACACTTAGTGATTTCCGATCGGCTGATGCACGAAAGAAATATCAGTTGCTCCAGCAGAAGGAAAAGGATTTGGATACGATGATTGATGCACTTGACAGAGTACGGGCCAAGTACGCTTCTGGCAATCAGAGCACAAAAGGTCAGCTGACTCCCGGCATACTGGACCAGGAAAAACGGGTGAAGGAATTGCGCGAGGAGATAGCTCGTCTGACCCTCGACATCCGGAACACGGAAATCCGCAAGCTCAAGAATCCTTAATATTCACATAACCATGGAAACACTGATTATCATAGCACTCATCGTAGGCGGATTGATACTTTTTGCCATAGAGGTCTTCCTGATTCCCGGCATCAGCATAACGGGAATCGGGTCGGCGGTATGCATCCTGTATGCCATCTATTCCGCCTTTACATCACTCGGTTCGGAGGCAGGATTCATTACCTTAGGAGTTTCCCTGTTGGGCATCATCGGCGTCACATGGTGGTTCATGCGCTCAAAGACTTTAGACCGTCTGTCGCTGAAAAAAACGCTCGACTACCGCCCCTCACCTTTTGAAGGAATGGACCTGAAACCAGGTGACAAAGGCATAAGTGTTACCCGCCTGACCCTGATAGGTAATGCCGACTTCAACGGACACATCATCGAGGTACAATCGGCCGACGGATCATCGATGAAAAAACGCCGGTAGAAATTGTCCGTATCAACGAAACTACTGTTTACGTGAAGCAGGCCTAATCCCCTTCTCCCTTTTTGTATTCACTTTTAAATCTAAGTTATATGATTAATCCCGCTTATCTTCCGTTTATACTGGCCGGAGGTGTCATCATCTTTCTGGTCATATTCTTTCACTACGTGCCTTTCTTTCTCTGGCTTTCGGCCAAGGTGTCGGGTGTAAAGATTTCGCTCATCCAATTGTTCCTGATGCGTATCCGTAACGTGCCGCCTTACGTCATCGTGCCTGCCATGATTGAAGCCCACAAGGCCGGACTGAGCACCATTACGCGCGACGAGTTGGAAGCTCACTATATGGCCGGCGGACACGTGGAAAAGGTGGTACATGCGCTGGTATCGGCATCAAAAGCCAACATCGACCTGTCTTTCCAGATGGCCACCGGAATCGACCTGGCCGGACGCGACGTGTTCGAAGCTGTACAGATGTCGGTTAACCCGAAAGTAATTGACACCCCTCCTGTGACCGCTGTAGCCAAAGACGGTATCCAGTTGATAGCCAAGCTCGTGTAACCGTACGCGCCAACATCCGCCAATTAGTGGGTGGTGCCGGTGAAGACACCGTACTGGCCCGTGTAGGCGAAGGTATTGTCTCCTCCATCGGTTCCTCCGAAAACCACAAATCGGTACTCGAAAACCCCGACTCCATCTCCAAACTTGTGTTGCGTAAGGGACTGGATGCCGGTACTGCCTTCGAAATTCTTTCCATTGATATTGCCGACATCGATATAGGCGTAACATCGGAGCTTCCTTGCAGATAGACCAGGCCAACGCCGACAAAAACATCGCTCAGGCAAAGGCTGAGGAACGTCGTGCTATGGCTGTTGCCCTGGAACAGGAAATGAAAGCCAAAGCTGAAGAAGCTCGTGCTAACGTGATTCAGGCAGAAGCAGAAGTGCCTAAAGCATGGCAGAAGCCTTCCGCACCGGCAACCTCGGTATCATGGACTATTACCGGATGAAGAATATTCAGGCCGACACCGACATGCGGAGCAGCATTGCCCGCCCTGATTCACACCCGGCCGGACATGAACCTATCGGCAAATAAAAAGACAGAAACAAAACACTTAACTTGCTAACTAAAAACAAATGCGTATGAAAAAGTATTTTCCTCCTTCAGAACTGATCATCAATGAAGATGGTTCGGTGTTCCACCTCCACGTGAAACCAGAACACCTGGCAGATAAAGTCATCCTGGTAGGCGACCCCGGACGTGTAGCTCTCGTAGCCTCTCATTTCGACACCAAAGAATGCGAAGTAGAAAGCCGTGAGTTCCGTACCGTGACCGGTACCTATCAGGGCAAACGCATCACGGTAACCTCTACCGGTATCGGATGCGACAACGTAGACATCGTAATGAATGAACTCGACGCACTGGCCAACATCAATTTCCAGACCCGTGAAGAAAACGAAACCTTCCGTCAGTTGGAAATTGTGCGTATCGGTACCTGCGGCGGTTTGCAACCTTATACGCCTGTAGGCACCTACATCTGTTCCGCTATCTCCGTGGGATTTGACGGGCTTCTGAACTTCTACGAAGGACGTAACGCGGTGTGCGACCTGCCCATGGAACGTGCCCTGCTCAACCACTTAGGTTGGACGGGCAATCTCTGTGCACCGGCTCCCTATGTGATTCATGCTAACGAAGACTGGTAGACCGTATCGCCGGTACAGACATGGTACGTGGTGTGACAGTAGCCTGTGGCGGTTTCTTCGGTCCGCAAGGACGCCAGCTCCGTATTCCACTGGCCGACCCGCACCAGAACGAGAAAATCGAGAGCTTCGAATATCAGGGTCGCCGCATCACCAACTTCGAGATGGAAAGTTCCGCACTGGCCGGACTGGCACGTCTGCAAGGCCATAAAGCTACCACCGTGTGCATGGTCATTGCGAACCGAGTAGCCAAGGAAGCCAACACCGGATACAAGAACAAGATTGACGATCTGATTAAAGTCGTACTTGAAAGAATATAACAAACTTATTATGAATCAACAGGTTCTCTTCTTCGGGAGAGAACCTGTTTTTATGTCTGAAAACTCACTCATATGGAAGCAAGTTTTAAATCCACCTTACCGACAAGCGTCAGCGATACGCTCAGTTCCTCGAACAGTTCGCCCCTCTGATTGAAGGCGAGAAAAACGAAATCAGCGTACTGGCCAACACCAGTGCCGCCCTGAAAGAAGCCTTCGGATTCTTTTGGGTAGGCTTCTACCTCGTACACGAAGGCGAACTCCACCTTGGCCCGTTTCAGGGCAGCGTGGCCTGCTACCGCATCAAGAAAGGACGCGGCGTATGCGGCACCGCCTGGGCTGAAGCCCGTACAACTCGTGCCCGACGTAGATAAGTTCCCCGGCACATTGCCTGCAGTTCCCTCTCCCGTTCCGAAATCGTCGTGCCGATGATAGTCGCAGGAGAAGTGCGGGGCGTGCTCGACATCGACAGCGACCAGCTGGCTACATTCGATGAAACGGACCGTGAATACCTCGAAAAAGTAGTCGACCTGCTGGTGAAAACCCTCTACCAGCCGCATAAATCTGTCGGCTACGCTTCCGGATGTAACTCGAAAACCGTATCTTTGCAAGGATTTTAAAAAGACATACACACGTGAACATATTACAAACTGAAGATACCATCTGTGCCATTGCCACCGCTCAGGGTGGAGCCATCGGCACCATCCGCGTGTCGGGGCCGGAAGCCATCACCCTCACCGACCGCGTCTTTAAGCCCGTTTCCGGCAAACCATTAGCCGGACGCGCACCTTATACTCTCACCTTCGGCTATATCCTCACGCCCGAAGGAGAAATCATCGACGAAGTGCTGGTCAGCCTTTTCCGTGCCCCCCACTCTTACACTGGTCAGGATTCCACGGAAATTTCCTGCCACGGATCGAGCTATATCCTCCAGCAAGTGATGCAGCTCCTTATCCGCCAAGGATGCCGTGCCGCAGGACCGGGTGAATATACCCAGCGTGCCTTCTTGAATGGCAAGATGGACCTGAGCCAGGCCGAAGCTGTGGCCGACCTCATTGCATCCACTTCCGCTGCTACCCACCGCATGGCCATGAACCAGATGCGCGGCGGATTCAGTCGTGAACTGGCCGTCCTGCGCGACAAGCTACTCCACCTCACTTCCCTCATGGAACTGGAACTCGATTTCAGCGACCCACGAGGAACTGGAGTTTGCCGACCGTTCGGAACTGGAAGACATCGCCCGTCAGATTGAGCAGGTTATCCATCACCTGGTAGATACGTTCAGCGTGGGCAATGCCCTGAAGAACGGAGTGCCCGTGGCTATCGTCGGCGAAACAAACGCCGGTAAGTCCACCCTGCTGAATGCCCTCCTGAACGAAGAACGTGCCATCGTGAGTGACATCCACGGTACCACTCGCGATGTCATTGAAGATACCATGAACTTGGGAGGTATCACCTTCCGCTTTATCGATACTGCCGGTATCCGTGAAACAACCGACACCATCGAAAGCTTAGGCATCGAACGAAGTTTCCAGAAGCTGGATCAGGCCGACATTGTACTTTGGGTTATTGATACGACTTGTGCCGAAGAGCAATATCGTCAGTTGGCCGACAAGATTTTGCCACGCTGCGAAGGTAAGCACCTGGTGATTGTGCTCAACAAGGCAGATTTGCTTTCATCGACTGATTCTTCAGCAGATGAACAACTCGCTCGCCTGAAAGCTACTCTCCCCGACTTGCCGGAGGATGCTTGTGTGCTTTCCCTTTCGGCCAAGCAGAAAGAGGGACTTTCTCAGCTTCAGAAGCAGTTGGTGGACTTTGCCGCCCTGCCTGACCTGTCGCAGAACGATGTGGTGGTAAGTAATATCCGCCATTACGAAGCACTAAGCCGTGCGCTGGAAGCTATCCACCGCGTACAAGACGGACTGGCCATGCAACTTTCCGGTGACCTGGTTTCACAAGACCTTCGCGAATGTCTTTATCACTTGGGAGAAATCGTGGGCGGAACGATTGAGACGGATGAGGTGCTGGGGAATATTTTTAAGTACTTTTGCATCGGCAAGTAACTATCTGATTATCAATGAGTTAAACTGATTATAATCGATTGATATGGCGCTCTTTACGGGGCGCCTTTTTTGTTGCTCTACTGTCAATATTAGTCATTTATAAGCTTTGCACATCATCTTTTTGTACCGTTTTTGTACCACGAAGCAAAATTCTGGCATTTTACGCTGGACAGATTGTGGAGTAAGTTTACGCCATTTTACAGAATTTTACGGGATTATACAGATTATTGGGTGAAATAAAGCGAAATAAAATGAAAAGTAGAATTGAAATTAAAAGAATTTGTGCCTGGTGCGGTAAAGAATTTATTGCCTACAAAACGACGACAAATTGTTGTTCCCATAAGTGTGGAAACGCATTATATAAGAAACGTAAGCGTGATGCAGCAATAATTGCCAATAATAATTTAACTGAAAAAATTGTTACAGAAAAACCTATTGAGAAGATTAAAGACAAACCTTTTCTGACTATTACAGAAACTGCAATTTATCTTGGAGTAACAAGACCAACAATATATGGTTACCTTAAACGAGGCGATCTAAAAGCAACACGTATAGGAACTAAATTTCTTTTAAGCAAAGATGACATAAACAATATGTTTAATCATCCTGCAGATTTTAAGTTGCCACCTAAGGAAAAACAAGCAATCACAGAATTTTATACTACAGCTGAAATTATAGAAAAATTCAATGTTAGCGAATCATGGATATTTGTGATGGCTAAGAAAAATAAAATTCCCAAAACGTTCAATCGGGGTAAGACTTACTGGAGTAAAAAGCATGTTGATGCTTATTTTTCCTCGAAGGCTCCAGATGCAGACATTCCAGAATGGTATAGTGTGCAAGAAGTACAGGACAAATTTCAAATGAGTCTTAATGCTATATACTCTTTTGTTTATAAAAATGTCATTCCGAAAAAGAAGGTTGGTATTACTGTATACTATTCAAAAAAGCACTTCGATATAGCAAAGGGAATACGTCAGGCTGAAGAACCCAAATACTATACAGTTCGAGAAGCTATGGAAAAATTCAAAATAACAAGAGACCAGCTATACCATTATACCAAGTATCATCAAATTCCCAAGATTAAAAAGGGAAAATATACTCTTATATCCAAACCTGAGCTCGATAATTTGTTTGAAGATCCTATCATTGAATAATCCCGGTATAAGTTATTTCCCGGTGTGAGTATTCACCAAGAAAACACCAGTTTAATTTGTACCGATAATAATAATTTATCAACCAAAAACATTAATCTTATGGCACTTACATGTACTAACGTAACATTGAGACAAAGAGTTATCAGTAACGGCAGAATTTCTCTCTACCTGGACTATTATCCGGCTATTCGCAATCCGTACACAATGAAAATGAGCCGCAGGGAATATCTTGGCATTTATATCTATGCCCGTCCTAAAAATGAGATTGAACGTGATTTCAACAACGAGATGCTGAGTAAGGCTGAAGCCATTCGTTGTATCAGAGTACAGGCAATCGTTAATGAGGAGTTTGGATTTCTTGACAAACACAAAATGAAAGCTGACTTCCTTGCCTATTTTCGTGAGAAAGCAAAACTGAAGTATCACAAATGGGACTGCGTTTACCAGCATTTTGAAAAGTTTGTAAACGGCTATTGTACTTTCGGCGATGTAACGGTAGAGCTTTGCCAGAAGTTTAGGCAGTATTTACTGAACTGTAAACAAATCCGTCATCCTAATATCAGCGTTTCGAGGAATTCGGCAGCTGGTTATTTTTCAACTTTCCGTGCATTACTGAAAATAGCTTATCAAGAGAAGATGCTACGTGAAAATCTAAATGACTTCATAGACAAGATTGAATGGAAAGAAGTCAAAAAGCAGTATCTCACATTAGCAGAAGTTAAGAAACTGGCCGCTACACCATGCAAGATTCCTGTACTGAAACAAGCTTCATTATTCTCCTGTATGACCGGTCTTCGTATCAGCGATATTTTACAGCTTACATGGGATAATATTGAAGTCGGTCCTGACAATGGCTATTACATCAGAATTTGTACAGAAAAGACAGAGACGGAAGCCACTCTCCCCATCAGTAACGAAGCATTGGAACTATGTGGTATTCCTGGTTCAGGCCGAGTATTTAAAGGACTGACCAGAGCTATGACGAATCAACCTCTCAAGCAATGGATTTCGGAAGCCGGAATCAAAAAACACATAACCTTCCACACGGCCCGCCACACGTTCGCCACAATGATGCTGACATTGGGAGCAGATTTGTACACTGTATCTAAATTGCTCGGTCATACATCTGTAAAGATGACCCAAGTGTATGCCAAAATCGTCAATAAGAAAAAAGACGATGCAGTAAATCTGACTAACGGTTTATTCGATTGACAATGCGATGAGCATCAGACCAGATATCTAAACACTTATTTAGGGTGTTGTTCCGGCAGGATTTTCTTTCGGGAGCAACACCCTTATAATATATTATAAATCCAATTTAAAGTATTTCATCATGAAAAGACCTAACAATGGCCCTCTCTCTTTTTGGAGGGAAGAAACATCTGCACCATTTTGTTGCAGAACAGGATGCAGCGAAAGAATTTTTCGCATTGCTCGTTGAAGCAAAAACAATGTATCTCCGTGATGTCGTGGCGGGTAGTAAGCAGTACCACCGTTACGTGGAGGATTTTGTAAACAGCCACCGGTATATCGACTGCAACCATGCGGTCTGCCGGAACTGCCATGAAATGAACATTCATATCGTCAAAGGATTATTAAACGATTGTTCCAATCTTATCCGATCACTTTTTACCGAAGCAGACTTCTCGTTCAAGAAGTGTATGGAACTGAAACGAACGTATGATATGTTTGTACCACCATCACAGTCCATCACGTGCTGCAAAGACGGCCCGACAAGGATTTATCCTCTTTCTTTTGGATGCAATCTCACTCGTAAACAGATGATAGGTATTACGGCTTGTGCCAATGCTTATCATCTGTTTTGCGTTTCTACCTACACGTGGAAGATATGGAAGCCCTGCTTTCCTGTAAGGAAGGATTCTGTATTCGTGTAAACAATATCCGTCATGTGGCCATCCTGTTCGATACACTCCTTGAGTACTCGTTCATCCAAGCCAAATGGCAGGCCGTTCTCAGTAATGGACGGTTCTTACAAACCAAGGACGGAAAAGGATTCGTTTCAGCTTCAAGCCTTTCATCCGCTCTGTCTGCTCTACGCAACAACATGACATCAGCAGGTTATGGTATCAGGCGAGCCATTGATGAACTGAGAGAGTGGTAAGAAGTGCCAATAAGCGAAGTATGTGAAAGGTAAAAGCGTGATAGTTGCCGTGATACGTGGTTACTATCACGGTGCAAACTCATGCTGCCCTTTTGGGTTACCCTATCTTTGCCCTCCGTTAGCGCGCTACATAACGGAGGGCATACTTCCATTGTCTAATTTTATAATAACTCATTTATGCAAAATAATAGATTGACATTCATGGAACGGCTGAGTGAACGGCTTACAAACGTCGAAGCATCCTAAAGAAATTAGATCCGATAGAAAGTCTGTTGGAACGCATCGCATTGCTGGAAAAAAATATATATACCACCAAACAGGTGTTTACCTTCCAAGAGGCTTGTATGTATATCGGAATATCCGAGAGTATGCTGTACAAGCTAACATCAGGCAAGGAGATTCCGCACTACAAGCCACGTGGCAAAATGATATATTTCGCCAAAGAAGATCTGGATGAATGGCTTTTGCAGAATTATGAACCAACCGTAGATGAAGCAGCACGTATGGCAAACGAGGCCGCTGCCACACAACCTTTCTTTAATCAAAGACGCCATGGAAAACGAAAGAAGAACTGAATATAATGTGGATATGAGGCCGGAGGAGGATTTCTTATCGGATATCCTCTCCGCCTCGCAGATTCGGGCGACGGATACCTATGAAACGCCGCCACAGATTATCTGGATAGACAACTCGACCATTGCTACGCTCGGCAACTTCAGCGCATCAACCGGCAAGGCGAAATCAAAAAAAACATTTAACGTTTCGGCCATTGTCGCTGCATCGCTGGCAGGAAAACAAGTGCTGAACTACCGGGCGCACCTCCCGGAAGGTAAACGTAAGATTCTGTACGTGGACACGGAACAGAGCCGCTTTCATTGTCATAATGTACTGGAACGCATCTTGCGGCTTGCCGGACTGCCCACTACAACCGACAGTGAAAACCTCGACTTTATTTGCTTGCGCGAATACTCTCCGGCAATACGCATTGGGGTCATTGACTACGCCTTACGTCAAAAAAAAGGATACGGACTTGTTATCATCGACGGTATCCGTGACCTGATGCTTGACATAAACAGTACCGGTGAGTCCGTGGAAGTCATTAACAAGATGATGGAATGGTCATCAAAGTATGACCTGCATATCCACTGTGTGCTACACTTGAATAAAGGAGATAACAATGTGCGCGGGCATATCGGTACGGAAATGAGCAACAAAGCGGAGACTGTACTGGTCATCAGCAAAAACAACGATTGTCCCAACGTCAGCGAGGTTCATGCGTTACACATCCGTGAGAAAGAGTTTAAACCTTTTGCTTTCACTGTCAATGAGGGCGGGCTTCCGGTTCTCGCAGAAGGGCATTTGTTTGAGAATGCCCCACATCAGAAACCGAAACAGCGGACGGGTTTTATGGAACTAAGCGTCGAACAGCACCGTGAAGCCCTTTCCGCTGCATTTGGAGACAAACCTATCCGTGGATTTGAAAATATGCTGCAAGCCATGATGACTGCTTACGCGGCAATCGGATTTAAGCGTGGGAGAAACGTAATGGTCAAACTACTGCAATATCTGACTGACACCTTAAAACTGGTTATCAAACGAGATAAACTTTTTTATTATGACATGACACAGGCAGAAACCATGCTTTTCGATGAAGAATGAGAGCGGGCGCGGGCCTATATAATTCAGTTTAATTTAGTATTTATATATATAGGGTCGCAAACTAAACTAAACCGCTTTTGCGCAAACAAGTGAAAAGAATTTGAATATGACCATAGATGAAGCAAAACGAGTGCGTATCGTGGACTTTTTGGCCCAGCTCGGCCACCGTGCGCAGCATATGAAATCAGAGCAATACTGGTATCTTTCTCCTCTCAGGAAAGAGGTGACGCCATCGTTCAAAGTCAATGACCGGCTGAATGAATGGTATGATTTTGGCGAGGCCACCGGAGGCGACCTTGTGGAACTGGGTAAGTACCTTTGCGAAACAAAAAGTGTGAGTGAAGCATTAGCATACATCGAACGGCATGTCAATGGTGTATCGCTACCGAGAATCCGGACGTTGCCCACAACGTTCCGACCTGTGGAAGCCGACATGAAAAATCTGATTATCGTGCCGCTGCGACACCACGCACTGCTCTCATATCTCCATTCACGTATGATTGATTCGGATATCGGACGAATGTTCTGTAAGGAAGTGCATTACGAACTGCGCCAGCGACGTTACTTTGCACTGGCTTTTGGCAACATATCCGGTGGATACGAGGTGCGAAACCCTTATTATAAAGGATGTATCAAGAACAAGGACATTTCCTTGATACCCCAATCGCGTGGTGAGACACAGAGCCGTGTCTGCCTGTTTGAAGGGTTCATGGACTTTCTGTCCTATCTGACTCTCAAACAGACGGACGATAGTGCCATTTGCATTAATGCTCCCTGTGACCACCTTATTATGAACTCGATCAGTAATCTGAAAAAGACATTGACGTATCTGCAAAAATACACGTATATCCACTGTTACCTTGACAATGACCTTGCCGGACAAAAGACAGTGGAAACCATAGCCGGGATGTATGATGGACGCGTCTATAACGAGTCCAACCGTTATGCCGGTTACAAAGACCTAAACGACTACCTACGCGGGAAGAAACAATGAACAACCCACTCCCTAAGCTCTCCTTCACGGAGGGCTTTTTTATATCCCAACTTTTCCTGCTTTCTTATGTAAAATCGCATTTGAATATGATTTTGTAATATGATTTTTGGATTTTGAAAAAATATCATATTAAAATAATATGTTTTGTAACCAATAATTTTATCTTTAAACTTATCCATTCTTATTTTGCGGCTACAATCAAATATAACAAATCATATTATACAAAAAGATATGAAATCATATTTTATTTTCACCATTGTCCTGACAGTTGCCTATCTCGTCTATTATGCGGTTATCATCGTGCAGGACCTTTATGGAAAAAAAGGAAATAGTAAGCCGGAAGAAGAGGTATTTGACCTCGGTGCGCCGGAAGATGAACAGAGTGTGTCCGTGACGGAGAGCGATACGGGATTCAATGTGGGTAATGAGAAGTATGAAACAGATGTTGCCCCTACCGCTTCACCTGCACCACAGGAGACAGAAACCGCAGACAATAATGGCGAGATAGCCGTGGCGGAGAAGCTGAAACGGCTGAAAGCCCAAGCGGAGGAACAGATGGAAGAAACCGAGACCTACCTGTCGGACGCATACACGGCAGACGAACTGTACAAAGCGATGCTTGCCAAAGGAAAGACGGACAACCGTCCGGAACTGGTATGGAAACCTCTCAAAGACCGATTGTAAAATGTCGAAAGCAAAAAAAATATTATGTGCACTGTGCTTTGTCCCTTATGCGGTATTCGCCAAAAGCGGCAGCGTAAACTACAGTTGGGGTGCAGACGCACTTGCAACGATGCACGACTTCGTGGTGACGATGATGCTGTACGTGCTGTACATCTGCTACGCTGTCGCCTCGGTTTTCGTAGTCGTTGCCGCGCTCCAAATCTATATCAAAATGAACACAGGCGAGGACGGTGTGGTGAAGTCTATCGTATCACTTGTCGGTGCGTGCCTCTTCATCATTGGAGCTTCAATCGTGTTCCCCGCTTTCTTCGGCTACCGCATATAGGTGGCTGACAGGAGTGTAAAACCAATTCAAAAATAGAAGTACCACAAAAAATGTAATAAATATGTTTCAGAAATTCAAAAGAATGTGCCGAAAGGCAAAGAAAACCATCATGCAAGTTTCCACCAAAGTAAAAATGTTAATCATTGCCCTGTTAGGAGGCATACCTGCTATGGCTCAAAGTACGGCAGGCGATTACTCAGCCGGTACGACAGCTCTATCAACCGTAGCCGAGGAAATCGTGAAATACGTTCCTGTGATGGTCAAACTCTGCTATGCCATTGCTGGTGTTGTGGCCATCATCGGAGCCATTTCGGTGTATATCGCCATGAACAACGAGGAACAGGATGTCAAGAAGAAGATTATGATGGTGGTTGGGGCGTGCCTTTTCCTGATTGCGGCAGCCCAAGCATTACCTCTATTCTTCGGAATTAACGCATAAACAGCCAGGAGGAATGACTAATAACGGACGTTATCCGGATTACCCGCTGTTCAAAGGACTGCAACGGCCTTTGGAACTGATGGGATTACAAGGTCGCTACATCTATTGGGCGGCAGGCGTAGCTGGTGGGGCCATTGTGGGCTTCATCGCCGCTTACTGTCTTATGGGCTTTGTGGCCGGACTGGTCGTATTGGCAACTGTCTTATCTGCGGGAATCGTGCTTATCATCCTCAAACAGCGAAAGGGGCTGCACAGTAAAAATGTAAAACGTGGAGTGTATGTGTATGCCTATTCGCACAAAGTATGACTATAAGAAAAACCATCACGGCAATGTGTGTGGCTGATTGATTGTTGAACGCGGGCGGGTCCGTCTCCAGCCGAGGCAGACCTGCCCCTATTTAATGAACGAATATCGGAATGACCCTATATATCATTTTATTTTTCATCGCCCTATGTACGGGTATGGCCTTGTCAGTCTATACGTTCGGTACGGGCGGCAAGCGCAAGCATATCTTTCAGAATATCTATTTTTCTGTGGAAGATACAGACGGTGTGGGTGTGCTGTACACCAAGACGGGCGAATATTCTGCCGTCTTGAAAATCGAAAATCCGGTACAGAAGTATTCAGCGGACATTGACAGCTATTACGACTTCACGCATCTATTCTCTGCCCTTGCGCAGACACTGGGCGAAGGGTATGCCTTGCACAAACAGGACATCTTCGTAAGGAAACAGTTCGCGAACGAGCCGGAGCATAATCAAGAATTTCTCTCGGCATCGTACTTCCGTTATTTTAATGGGCGTCCGTACACGGACAGCCTTTGCTATCTGACTATCACACAGGAAGCCAAGAAGAGCCGTCTTTTCTCTTACGATAGCAAGAAATGGCGCGATTTCCTCGTGAAAATTTATAAGGTTCGAGACCTACTACGCGACAGCGGTGTACAAGTGAAATTCCTGAACAAAGCCGAGGCAAGCGAATATGTGGACCGTTACTTTGCGATGAACTTCGAAGACCGTATGGTCTCGATGACGAATGTCAAGGCTGACGACGAAACGGTATCTATGGGTGACAAACGCTGTAAGGTGTACAGCCTCGTGGACGTGGACTGCGCCGCGCTCCCCTCGCTGATACGTCCCTATACCAATATCGAGGTGAATAATACCGAGATGCCAGTGGATCTTGTCTCGGTGGTGGATAATATTCCGAACGCAGAAACGGTGGTGTACAACCAAATTATTTTCCTGCCCAGCCAGAAGCGGGAACTGGCATTACTCGATAAAAAGAAGAACCGGCACGCAAGCATCCCCAATCCGAGTAACCAAATGGCCGTAGAGGACATCAAACAGGTACAGGACGTAATAGCCCGTGAAAGCAAACTGCTCGTGTACACGCACTTCAACATGGTGGTGGGCGTGCCTGCGGACACCGACCTTCAAAAATGCACGAATCACTTGGAAAACGCTTTTGGGCGCATGGGCATACACATCAGTAAGCGTGCATACAACCAACTGGAACTGTTCGTCAGTTCGTTTCCGGGCAACTGTTACAGCCTGAACGAGGAATATGACCGTTTTCTGACCCTCTCCGACGCTGCGGTATGCCTGATGTACAAAGAACGGGTGCAGCATAGTGAGGAAACACCGCTAAAAGTTTATTACACTGACCGCCAAGGTGTTCCGGTAGCTATCGACATCACGGGAAAAGAGGGAAAGAACAAGCTGACCGACAACTCGAATTTTTTCTGCCTGGGGCCTTCGGGCAGCGGAAAGAGTTTCCACATGAATTCCGTCGTGCGCCAGTTGCATGAACAGGGGACGGACGTGGTAATGGTCGATACGGGTAACTCATACGAGGGGCTATGCGAGTATTTCGGCGGCAAGTATATCAGCTATACCGAGGAACGGCCCATCACGATGAATCCGTTCCACATCAATCGGGAAGAGATGAACGTAGAAAAAACGGGATTCCTGAAAAACCTCGTCTTGCTTATCTGGAAAGGTACGCAGGGAACGGTCACAAAGACGGAAGACCGTCTGATAGAGCACGTCATCACGGAATATTACGACGCCTACTTCAACGGTTTCGAGAGCTTCACACCCCAACAGCGTGAGGACTTGCGTAAGAGCCTCGTTATTGATGACCGCAACAGCAGTGAGAAGCGGCACGAAAGCGAACGGGAACGCGCGGCCCGCATCGAGGGTATCATTGACGAGATAGAGGGTCGGCGCAAGGAACTGAAAGTGGAGGAACTGTCATTCAACTCTTTCTATGAATATTCCGTGCAGCGCATCCCGGATATCTGTGAGGAGAACCGTATCACGGGCATCGACCTCTCGACATACCGCTATATGATGAAGGACTTTTATTTGGGCGGCAACCACGAAAAAACGCTGAACGAAAACATGGACAGCTCGCTGTTCGACGAGACGTTCGTGGTCTTCGAAATCGACAGTATAAAAGATGACCCGCTGCTTTTTCCTTTGGTCACGCTGATTATCATGGATGTTTTCTTACAGAAAATGCGCATCAAAAAGAACCGCAAAGTCCTTGTCATCGAGGAAGCGTGGAAAGCCATCGCCAGCCCGCTGATGGCGGAATACATCAAATTTATGTACAAAACGGCACGTAAATTCTGGGCCAGTGTAGGTGTGGTGACACAGGAGATACAGGACATCATCGGCAGCGAAATCGTGAAAGAGGCCATCATCAACAACTCGGATGTGGTGATGCTGCTTGACCAAAGCAAATTCAAGGAACGTTTCGACACCATCAAGGCGATTCTTGGCCTAACGGACGTGGACTGTAAGAAAATTTTTACCATCAACCGCCTCGAAAACAAGGAAGGACGCAGCTTCTTCCGCGAGGTATTTATCCGCCGGGGCACGACCAGCGGTGTTTATGGCGTGGAGGAACCGCACGAGTGCTACATGACCTACACGACTGAACGGGCAGAGAAAGAGGCTCTGAAACTTTACAAGCGCGAGCTACAATGCAGCCACCAAAAGGCTATCGAGGCATATTGCCGTGACTGGGATGCCAGCGGTATCGGCAAGGCATTGCCGTTTGCACAGAAAGTTAATGAAGCGGGACGTGTACTGAACTTAACCACTAAAATAACATCATAATGAAAACGAAAAGGATTTTAATCACCCTGTCACTGGACTACGGAATAAATATGATGGGGTTTGAAAGCAGCTTGACGCGCGAACAAATTTCTGTCAATAATCCGGAACTCACTGTTTTGTCCCTCCGGGAGTTTTGTATGCTATCCAAGGAGAACCTGCTCCGTATGGATGACATGACACCGGACAAGGTAGCTGCCATCGAACGGCTATTGGCGGAGTATTCCCTTCGGTTGGGTATGTCCGATGTAGAACTGGAAACGTACTTGAACCGATATTATGAAGAAAACCCCAAAGAAAAGGAGTTTTACGATATGTGCGACAGGCTGTGTAGCAGCAAACCTGCCTTCGATGAAAACGGATTTCGTGAAGAACTATTCCGGGAACTGAACAGCAGTCCGATGAGTGAAAAAAGACTGAGTGACTTAGGATGGCTACGCTATCAGACCGTGCGCGAAACTTATCTAAACCAGCCTTTCTTCTTGAGATGGTTCGGCTCCCAAGAAGCCCGGATCAAAAGGGCCATCAAGGATACTACCATCATACATGATATGTTCTGCCGACTTGTCACGGAGAATTGTATCGAATCTGAGCGGTGGTATTTCAATCACAAGGAACCGGAATACATAAAAGAGGTCTGAAACGATGAAACGGCTGTTTATCTTTTGGGTTATCCTATTGCCTGCCCTGACACAGCACGTTCACGCACAATATTACAGCGTGAACTATGACGCACGTACCGTGGCGGCCATGGCCGCCGCATTCGGCACGGAGGTAGTGGCTGAAAGCTACTACCGCGAGCAGGTGGATGATATTCTGAAACACTATACGGCGGCAGAGGTGGCAGCAGCAGGGATATTTTCTTCCAAATTTTTGGAACACAAGGCTCTGTCCGACCTTGGCATCTGGTGCAGCAGCACGGAAAATTACTACTATCGTCGAATTTACCATATGGTGGCGGAGAAAATCATGCCGAAAATATGGGTGGTAGCGAAACTGATGCTACGCTCACCACAAACAGCCATCCACTGGGGCAGTTACCTGATGAAAGTCTGCGATGATACGAAGAGCCTGTGTATGCAGTTCGAAAGCGTTGTGACCAACAGCACACTGACGTTCTCGGACATCGCTTTTCTGGAAATTGACCGCGACATCGCCAGTTTGCTGAACCTCGCAGAACTGGGCGGTACCGATTGGCAACGGATGTTGGACAACTTGGCCAAAGTGCCGGGCAATTTCACCATCGAGAACTTGAAAGGCGATATCGACAACCTTTATAACATGGGCGTAGGGCTGGCAACATCTGGTATGGAGAACCTCGGTGACGCTCTACTGCAAAGCAGTGCGTTCCATGACCTGTTGGGCGGCAAAGCCAATGAAATCGGCAACCTGTATGAACACTACGGTACTCTCTTCGAGCAGGCGGAACATGACATCGGTAGTCTGCTAATCGACATGGTGGGCGGTCAGGACAGCGTGACCGCATTGTTCAATTTCAGCAACTACGACCTCACATCGTGGATGACCGACTACATGGACAATGCAGTCGGGAACTATTACACGCAACGGTGGTATATCGCACGGCGTGAGCAAGGAAGCATTTCTCTATGCGACTACTACCCACCGACAGACGACAACAGCATATTGAACGGGGGCGCATGGACACGCTTTAATACGAGCGATCCGGGATTTTACCCGAACGCTTCGCAACGGGAGCAGGCCCTTGCCAACTCAGAACAGTATGCCGGATGGTCAAGAAGCCGAGTACAACAGCTCAACAACAGCAACGACGGTTACACCTATACTATCAATACCCGACAACAGGCCTACATCATCAGCAAAGGCAACAAGCAGACCAAGAAGCATACGCCTATGAGATACATGTGACACAGAGCTGGAACCGGACGGAGGTAGTCTATGAGGATGTCTTCGATTCCTATTCGATGGATCTGAACACGTTCAAAGCGCAGCTCAATGCCCGCCTCTCGGAGTTCAATGACAACGAGGAAGGCTATGTCTATTACATAGCATCCGATGCACGGAACTATTATCAGGCGACGGACGCCGCAAAATTGCAGGGATGTGAAAGCGTGACCATCAGTGTAACCTGTTCAGACGGGGCGACGCTGGGACAAGGCTCGACACAATACAAGTGCCGTAAGTGTGGCGGCTCACTGGATGCCCACTCCAAAGAGTGCGTCATGCAGACCTCGGTAACGGAGAACGAACTGGACCTTTCAGAACTGGACGCACTGATACGGGAAGCGGACAATCAGGTTGCCGTTCTTCAATCTCAGATTAGTGCCTTGGAAAAGGAAAACGCCGACCTTCTGAAAAAAATTGCCGAGGCGAGCGTGGAAGACGCAGCAGCTTACCGGCAACAATATAACTCCAACCGGACACGTATCGAGGAACTGAAAAGCGAACTTGCCGAGTGGCAACAAAAGCAGAAGGAGTACGCAGATGCGAAGCAGGAAGCGGAAGCTGAGAACGATGTGCCGACAGATGATTACTACCGCCTACCGGCCATCATGCAGGATTGTAAGACAGCCTACAGCCTCACTTGGCAGGACGGAGGTACATGGAGCGGCTATACGTTCGTCCGTAAGGCGACGATGCCGAACATCAATGGTATCATTACGTTCCGTGCGACTATTTCTATCGCACGGAAGCCGAAATACTTTCTGGGTATCAAAATCCACCGTGCCATCATCCAAATCAGTTGGGAATTGACTTCGGCATACACAGACACGCACGTTGCCGATGTACTGACACTCGATCCGAACCTGCCGAACGAGGAAAAGACTAAAATCGTGAATAATCGCATATCGGAAATTGCACGGGAATATCCCAACTGTAAAATCACTACCGAGTATGCCCGTACAGAACCTATGGAAGAAGTACCGAACAGCGACGTGTACCACCTGCTTTGGTCAAGTGACCGCCTCGAAATCGCACGAGAAGTGGATTCACGTATCACGAAAATATACGCCGACCTCGTATCCTTGGAGAAGATGATGCACTACAAGCGGAACATCATCGACGTACTGAAGGATGTGCTACCGGAACTCGATACGGACGAGGGTCGTAGGCTGACGCTCGTGGAAGAGTGCCATGACCGCTGGGTAGAAAACGCACGGACATCCCGAAGTGGCAGAAAGGAGGTACGGCCATGAAACGCACTATGCTGATAGCCATCACGTTGCTTGCGCTACTACCCGATGTAGCCAAGGGTCAATGGACATTCGATATCATGTCGGTGGAAGCGTACATCAACGACCACAAGAAACAACGCAGCCTGTTATTGGCCCGAAGCACACTGGAATACAGCAACCAACTGCTGCACGAGTACAGCCGTGAGGAGACGGGCAAATACAAGGAAGTGAATATCGACCTTGACCGCTATACCCGTGCCTTTGATGTCATCGACGTGATGTACCAGTCCCTACGGACGGTGCTAAACGTGAAGGATACCTACAGTTCGGTAAGTGACCGTATCGGTGACTATAAGACCATGCTGGAGGCTTTCCATGAGAAAATCCTGAAACATGGGAACATCGAGCCGTCAGACGCACTGATACTGACTATCAATGAAAAGGCAATACGGGACATCGCCAACGAGGGAGAACACCTCTATAAGTCGGTGAGCGACCTCGTGCTGTATGCCACGGGCGCAGCGGCCTGCTCGACCAGCGACCTGCTGATGGTACTGGAGTCCGTGAACAAGTCGCTGGACAGTATTGAGCAACACTTGAACCGGGCATACATCGAGACATGGAGATACATACAGGTACGTATCGGCTACTGGAAATCGAAGATTTACCGGGAACGTACCAAACGGGAAATTATTGACGGTGCTTTCGGACGGTGGCGCAATGCGGGACGGCTGGATTATTGACGGTAAAAGAGGAAGGAGGTAAATAATGCCACAAGTTAGATTATGACTTCTATACACCGAAATTGATAAGGAATATCTTAAAACGCAGGAAAAGCGTTTCGTCCTGGATGTTCGGAGAAGTACAAACAGAGAAAGAAACTTTAAGTACAAACAAGTCTATCCGGCCTATAACCAAGAGGCAAATGGACATTTGGATTAATAAAAGATGTAATGAAAAAGATCGTTTTTGCAAAAGACATTACGCTATATAAAGCCGATTGCCTTGAAGTAATGCCTCTTCTCCAAGAATCAAGTATTGATTTAGTTCTATGCGACCCACCTTTTGGAATTACAGCTTCGCAATGGGATAAGATAATACCATTCTCGAAAATGTGGGAGGAGATTAGAAGGGTGAGAAAGGATAATGCACCTACGGCTTTATTTGGCAGCGAACCGTTCAGCAGCCTTTTACGCTGTGGCAATTTAGCCGAATTTAAATATGACTGGGTATGGGAAAAGTCAAAAGCAAGCAATTTCCTTCTTGCTAAAAAGCAACCTCTAAAAGCGCATGAGCTAATCAGTATCTTTTGTAACGGCAGAACTCCTTATTTTCCAATCATGGAAGAAGGTGAGCCTTATGAAAATCGTACAAAGAGAGGGAGTAACTGGACAGGAGTAAACAAGGTACCAAATCCTACATTCAGAAATGAAAACAAAGGAACGAGATACCCACGAAGTGTGAAATATTTCAAAACTGCGGAATCAGAGGGCAAAACGATTCATGTTAATCAAAAGCCAGTCGCATTATTGAAATATCTGATAAAAACATACACGAAAGAGGGTGACACAGTCCTTGATTTTGCCTCTGGAAGCATGAGCACTGCAATCGCCTGTATTCATACGAATAGAAAATGTATTTGTATTGAAAAGGATGACATGCACTTCTCGCGGGAGAGGAAAGGATTAGAAATGAATATAATATAAAAAGAAATGTGGAATAATCTCGGTGATTAACTGATTGAAGCACATTGAGTATTGAAAGATTAGTAACAAAATAACCGAAAGTAAATATGGACAGAATACTCTTACTCGTGACGGTTACAATAATTGCAACCACGGCGGCAAAGGCACAATCCGTGACCTATAACCACGATTCGCCGAAACAAAATCAAGTAACAGTAATGGAAACCGGTACGGGAGCACTCTCGCCCGACCTCTACTATTCCATACTGCACAACAAGTACAAAAAGTCGGCAGCAGCAAGAACAAACTGTCGTTCCGCACACTGGCGGGCGTCAACCTGTACAACCAAACGGACGAAGCTGAAGCCATCGACTCGGCATTGGTGAGCCGGGCAAAGATAGAGGCCTTGAACGTGGCTGACCGTCAAGCGGACATCGCATGGCTCGCCGAAGGCGATAAGGTCAACGGACAGATGGTACGGTTCAAACGAAATATAGACCGCATCTTGCCTGTCGGGGGGACACCGGAGGATAAAGACAGATGGACGGAATATTACCATATCTACCAGTGCGCCATTGATGCAACGAAAGATGCCTATATGCCCAACGCACAGCGGAAAAAAGAGTATCTGCGCATCTACGAGGATATAACCCGACAGAACGAAATCCTTGTCGGCTACCTTGCCAAACGGCAGAATACTACGGTAACAAGTACGCTACTGAACGCTACCGCTGACCGTACTCTGGATAAGAAGAGTATTGTCCGCGATGCGGTGAGCCGGTGGCACGAATCGCGCTTTGCCGTGCGCGGCCCGCAATCGGGCAATAACACGGGCGACAGCGGTGACGGAGATGAAACAGTAAGCAAAGGGAACTGAAAAAACAAAAACGTATGGCAGACGGAAATATACTCTCGGATTTCGGTATCAATATCCTTGAAGAAGAGATAGACGATGTGATTTTTCAAACGAACGAGTTCCTGACTGATGCGACTTTTACCGGCTCGCAGGGACCGTTCTGGTGGATACTACAAATGTGCATGGCACTGGCTGCCCTGTTCGCTATTGTGATGGCAGCGGGAATGGCGTACAAGATGATGGTGAAACATGAGCCACTGGATGTACTGAAGCTGTTCCGTCCTTTGGCTGTTTCAATCATCCTCTGTTGGTGGTATCCGCCAGCAGACACGGGTATGGCTGGCAGTGGGAGCAGTTGGTGTTTTCTTGACTTCCTGTCTTACATCCCGAACTGCATCGGCTCGTACACGCATGACCTGTACGAGGCAGAAGCCACCCAAATAGCGGACAAATTCGAGGAAGTGCAGCAACTTATCCATGTACGTGACACGATGTACCAAAGTTTGCAAGCACAGGCAGATGTCGCTCACACGGGTACCTCAGACCCGAATCTGGTAGAAGCGACCATGGAACAAACCGGAGTGGACGAAGTGACGAAAATGGAGAAAGACGCAGCCGAACTGTGGTTTACCTCACTGACGGCAGGAGTCATCGTAGGTATCGATAAAATCATCATGCTTATCGCTCTGATTGTGTATCGTATCGGATGGTGGGCGACCATCTACTGCCAGCAAATCCTACTGGGCATGTTAACAATATTCGGACCTATACAATGGGCGTTCTCGCTGTTGCCCAAATGGGAAGGTGCATGGGCGAAGTGGCTTATAAGGTATCTGACAGTACATTTCTATGGTGCGATGCTCTACTTCGTCGGCTTCTATGTGCTACTGCTATTTGACATTGTATTGTGCATACAGGTAGAAAACCTGACGGCAATCACAGCAAGCGAACAGACGATGGCGGCCTACTTGCAAAACAGCTTCTTCTCCGCCGGCTACTTGATGGCGGCAAGTATCGTGGCACTGAAATGCCTAAACCTCGTGCCGGACTTGGCAGCATGGATGATACCTGAAGGTGACACGGCCTTCTCTACACGGAACTTTGGAGAAGGTGTGGCGCAGCAGGCCAAAATGACGGCTACGGGCGGTATCGGCTCGATGATGAGATAATGATAAACCTAATATTAAATATCCAAAAGATGAATGTACAACAGAAAATTGAAAAATGGTGCAGGAACGAGCGTTTCGTGCGCTATGCAAATGAACGCATAAGCGAAGAACTCGTTTATGCGCCTAACCACCGAATTGATCCGGAATATGAAGAACTGGACGAAGCCATTACATGGGACAACCGATATATCGTCCCTATGATGACTTACCTTACCTATCGTCTGCAACTGGTCAAATTGCAGAAAAATGCCAAGAATCGAAACCGCCGTATCTGGTGGATATTCGTGCATGTAATCATGCGGGAAGATTACACACAGCTCTTTGACGGGAAGTTCGAAAAATTTCTGACGGAGTTGCAGGATACAGTCATGACAATGTTACATGACGAATACACACGATTGTCTAACAAGAAAAAATAAAGGTATATGGTCATCAAGCATTTGGAGAATAAAATCCGACTGGTGGGCATCATCTGCACTGTTTTTCTTGTAGGGTGTATCATCATCAGTGTGTCAAGTATCTGGACTGCCCGGACAATGGTGACGGACGCACAGAAAAAGGTGTATGTGCTGGACGGAAATGTACCTATACTCGTAACCCGCACGACGATGGACGAAACGCTGGACGTGGAAGCCAAGAGCCATGTAGAAATGTTCCACCATTACTTTTTTACTCTCGCACCGGACGACAAATACATCCGCTATACGATGGAAAAAGCGATGTACCTGGTCGATGAGACGGGACTGGCACAATACAATACCCTCAAGGAAAAGGGATTTTACTCCAACATATTGGGTACGAGCGCGGTGTTCTCGATTTTCTGTGACAGTATCTCCTTTGACAAAAAGAATATGGAGTTCACCTACTATGGTCGGCAGCGAATCGAACGTCGGAGTAATATCCTGATGCGCGAACTGGTTACGGCAGGGCAACTTAAACGTGTGCCGAGAACGGACAACAATCCGCATGGACTGCTCATAGTAAACTGGCGTACATTGCTGAACAAAGATATCGAGCAAAAAACAAAGAGTAACTATTAAATCACCAAAGATATGAATATCAAAGGATTCAAACGGATGTTGTTCGGCGAGAAGATGCCGGACAAAGATGACCCGCAGTACAAGGAACGCTACGAGCGAGAGGTGCAGGCCGGGCACAAATTCGCCAAGGCGACACGCATCGACCAAGCGGCGGCCAAGGTGCAGGGCTTTGCCAACGCGCACCGGACGTTGTTTCTGGTCATCGTCTTTACATTCGTCATCGGAGCTTTCGCATGGAACGCCTACCGCTTGGTAACTGTGTACAGGCATAGTCCGGCAAGTCGCACGGCAACGGAAATGCAGGATCTGTACTTCGGGAACGGCACAAGCTGTTGCAGGAAGTCGAAATAAGGGAACATAAAAACAGAGGGGACAAACCACAGTAAAAGAATGCTTATGAATACACGGTTTGAAAAATCAGTCCGTTCGTCAGACGAATGGTACACGCCAAAGGAGATACTGGACGCATTGGGCAAATTCGACCTTGACCCTTGCGCTCCTATCCGTCCGTTGTGGCCGACTGCCGAGTCATGTATGACCAGAACATAGACGGGTTGTCCCAGATATGGGAAGGACGTGTGTGGCTCAATCCTCCCTATTCGCGTCCTCTTATCGAGCTATTCGTCCGGAAACTGGCAGAACATGGCAACGGCATTGCATTATTATTCAACCGTTGTGATTCCAAAATGTTTCAGGACGTCATCTTCCCAAAAGCAACGGGAATGAAATTCCTACGCCACCGCATCCGATTCTACCGACCAGACGGAACGCGAGGTGAATCTCCCGGTTGCGGTAGCCTCCTGTTAGCTTTCGGAGAAGACAACGCAGAGATACTGAGAAATTGTGCCATTGAAGGCAAGTATGTACAACTCAATTAAAAGATGTATAATGAAGATATTGGAGAAAATCAATTTTCGCCAGCCGAAATATATGCTTCCCGCCATCCTTTATTTCCCCCTGCTCGGCGCGTCTTATTTCATCTTCGACCTGTTTCAGACAGAAACGATAGAAATACAAGACAAGGCGTTGCAGACGACGGAGTTCCTGAACCCCGAATTGCCGGGGGCACAGATCAAGGACGATGGCATAGGCAGCAAATACGAGAATATGGCGAAATCATGGGGTAAGATACAGGACTACTCCGCAGTAGATAACATAGACCGGGAAGAACCCGATAAAAACAAGGAAGAGTATGAATCGAAATACACGCAGGACGACATCGACCTGCTCACGGAAGAACAACAGGAAAAAGCTGCGGCAGCGGAAATTGCCTCTGCCAAGACACGAGAACAGGAAGCACTTGCCGAACTGGAAAAAGCACTCGCAGAGGCGAGACTGAGAGGGCAAAACGCGACTGTACCCCCGGCAGAAACGGACACGGCCAACATTGCTCCACCACAAGGAGCAACAGCCTCCGGAACCATCAACGAAGAGAGCCGGGCTGTGAAAACGCCATCTGCGGACGAACCGCCCAGCGAAGTGGTACGCAAGGTGAAGACAACCTCGGACTACTTTAACACACTGTCGAAGAATGTACGTGAACCGAAACTCATCCAAGCCATCATTGACGAGAACATCAAAGCGGTGGACGGCTCGCGCGTGAGGTTGCGCCTGCTTGACGATGTGGAGATTGGCGAGTGTGTGGTAGCAAGGGGAACGTACCTGTACGCTACAGTGAGCGGATTCTCATCCGGACGCGTGAAAGGTAATATCAGCAGCATCCTCGTGAATGACGAACTGGTGAAAGTGAGTCTGTCACTCTATGATACTGATGGCATGGAAGGCTGTATGTACCCAACAGCCAATTCCGGGAAACGAGCAAGGATGTAGCAAGCGGGGCAATGTCGGGAAATATGAACATGAGTATGGGAAGTACAGGAAACAGCCTTGCACAATGGGGAATGCAGGCGGTGAACAATGCCTACCAGAAAACAAGCAATGCCATTAGCAAAGCTATCAAGAAAAACAAAGTCAAGCTGAAATACGGAACTTTCGTGTATTTGGTGAACGGACAGGAAAAAAGGAACTAAAATGATGATGACATGGAAACAGATTTATCAGAATATCACAAAGGTACGGATGGGCTTTATTATGCGGACTATATAGCCCCCAATAAAGCCGAGACATTTATCGGAAAACTTGTGAGTGCCGAGTGGTGGCATCACAGAGGGCAGTTTGCCCTAATATGCAACTTCCGGACAGAAGACAGACGGAGGATTGCCTTATTCGCTTTTCAAAAACATACCGGTTTTTACGGACCAAGATACGGAAATGTGAATTTCAAAACAGTGGAGAAAGGCACTCTTTGGCAGTGTGAACTCCAAATGACCCGGACGGGGCGTTGTACATGGGTACGTGCCAAACAGGTAAAGAAAGAGGAGAAATAAGGGAAAAGAGGAAATAAACGGAATAAATATAATGAACAACATGGATATGAATTGGAAGAAAATCGCAATGTCATTTCTTCTGGCGGCAGGGCTGCCGCTGGTGCGGAACGCACAGGCGCAAACGACCTATGAGGAAATGGAACAACTGACGGTGAACGAACAGATAACAACCGTCATAACGGCATCGGAACCGGTGCGTTTCGTGGATATTTCCACTGACAAGGTGGCGGGCGATCAGCCCATTGACAACATCATCCGCCTAAAGCCCAAGGAAAGCGGACACGAGGATGGTGAAATACTCGCCATCGTCACCATTGTGACGGAACGGTACCGCACACAATACGCACTGATTTATACCACAAGGATGAAAGAGGCAGTAACGGATAAGGAGATACTGCTGCAAGAACGTAATGCGTACAACAATCCGGCAGTCTCAATGTCCACTGCCGACATGACACATCATGCACGGCGCATCTGGAACTCACCTGCGAAAATCCGCAACGTAGCTACCAAAGCACACCGCATGGTGATGCGTCTGAACAATATCTACTCGGTGGGTGACTACTTCTTCATAGACTTTTCCATCGAGAACAAGACGAACATCCGTTTTGACATTGATGAGATACGGATAAAACTGACAGACAAGAAACTCGCCAAGCAACCAACGCACAGACTATCGAACTGACACCTGCCCTGGTTCTGGAACCGGGCAAGACGTTCAGACACGGCTATCGGAATGTGATTGTCGTGAAAAAGATGACCTTTCCCAATGACAAACTGCTGACCATCGAAATGACGGAGAAACAGATTAGTGGCCGTAACATCAGCCTGAACATCGACTATGAGGATATACTGGCGGCAGATTCGTTCCATGCTGATTTATTGGAGGAGGAATGACTATGAAAAAGACAATCATCCTGATAATTACCTGCGTGTGTGTCGCTGCAAGTGCGAATGCACAACAAGGTAGCGGACGCCTTTCGCTTGGCACAGGGCTACTCTACAAGAACGGCATGGATATAACGCTCGCCTACGAACATGAAATGAACTACCGCCATGCGTGGGAGTTTTTCGTCAACGGCTACCTACAATGGGCAGAGTGCGGTTCGTGCGGTCATATCTGTCCGGAATCATTTTGGCGAAACTACCGCAGCTACGGTTTTGGCGTGGCCTACAAGCCGTGCATGACGCGGGGACGCAACCACTATGGCAGTCTGCGTATCGGAGCTTCAGCCGGAAGCGACATGAATAAGTTCCTCGGCGGCCTGCACCTCGGTTATGAACACAACTATGTGCTACGGGCCGGATGGACACTGTATTGGCAAGTGAAAAGCGATGTGATGATAAAAGGTGCGGACGTGCTGCGTGCAGGTGTCGTACTGGGTGTGAAACTACCTATGAAATAGGGAAACAAAAAAGAAAGCAATATGATACGAAAGATACATTTGGTGGCAGCGGTAACGGCTGCCGTGCTGTGCGCTGCCTGTGACACGCACATAGACGTACCTGATACAGCGGTCCGTCCAGGACATATCCTCTGCGAGGACGGAACGGCCTTGCCTTATGCACAATATGAACAATCGGGGAAAAAAGCGATAGCGGTTGTTCGATACCGAAAAACGCGGAGATACGGAGGGGGGTGGTTATGCAGTTTACCTGTGGGACATTGCTCCACAGGCATTCGCCGACAGCCTCGGCATCGCACAAGGCACATCGTCCGACATCATGGCTTATGATGGCAACGAGAATACATTCGCACTGTACGATACACGAGAAACGGCTTCGCCAATGGCAGAAGCGGTTTTCGACCTATGGCGGTACGGGCAAAGTGCCTATGTACCGTCCGTGGCAGAGATGCGGCTGCTCTACACCATGAGAGAGATAGTCAACCCTGTCATCGAACAATGTGGCGGCGAGCCGTTACCGCTGGATGAAAACGACTGTTGGTACTGGACATCCACAGAAGTCGAAAAGCAGCAGACAGCCAAGGCGTGGCTCTACTCCATGGGGAGCGGCGCAATGCAGGAAACACCTAAAGTACAGGCGCACAGAGTACGCCCTATAATTACCATAAACGAATAAAGGATAGAAAGATATGAAAGATACGGATATACTTTTCAGCATAGCGTTGATGATATTGGGAATTGTCCTCATGTATAAGTCCATGAAAGGTAATTCATGCCGGCAAAGACTGGCAAAACTCGCAGATTCCATAGCATCGGATAAAGAAAATATTAATTTTCAAATTAAAAGGTTCGGCTACCTTTTGGACGAAATGGCTGCCGATAATGAAAAAAATTCAATACTGAAGTGTCATGCCGACAGACTGGAGGAACTTGTCACGCAATTGGACCGCACACGAAACGAACTTGAAATAAGCAATCTGTCAATGGCGGATATTAATGGAGAATTGAAAAGAAGTAATGCCGAACTTGTAAAGAGAGCAACCCAGTTACGCGATGAAATACAGCAAGACGAGCTTGCCATCCAAAAGATGCAAGAACGCCTTGATTCTCTCAAAAGAATCAAAGCGGGACTTGAAATAGCCTTGAATAACATTCAAGCAGAAGAAGTACACTATCTCTCGGAGCCGGTATTCAGTTTGGGTATTACCCCATCCATCAAAAGCCATCTTGAATCTCATGGAATATTATATATCGGAGACCTGATTCATCTTAACGAGCAATATCTCATGGAAATCTGGGGTGTCGGTCCGGTAACACTCGAAAAGATAAAAACAAAACTAAACGAGAATGGTGCATGGTTCGGTATGGATGTAATCAGAGTAGGCAATCATTGGTATCGTATAAAACAGGGATTAATAACAGACTGACTTATGGAAGAAAGTAAGGAATTGCAAGGGTTCTATAAGATATTCCGCACAGTGGTATATGTGTCCGTACTGCTGGAGTTCTTTGAATATGCCATTGACCCTGCAATGCTCGACCACTGGGGTGGCATACTGACCGACATTCACGGACGCATCAAACAATGGGTGATTTACCACGACGGCAATCTTGTGTACAGCAAAATTGCGACGGTACTGCTTATCTGCATCACTTGTGTCGGAACGCGGAACAAGAAGCATCTGGAGTTCAACGCACGCCGGCAGGTGGTGTATCCATTGACGAGTGGGTTGTTGCTGCTCGTAATCTCCGTATGGATGTTCGGCCATACGATGGGAACAAGGCTTTATACCTTACCTTTGAATATCATTCTCTATATGATTGCCTCCATCGCTGGCGTAGTACTGGTACATATTGCATTAGACAACATTTCAAAGTTCATCAAGGAGGGACTGATGAAAGACCGTTTCAACTTCGAGAATGAAAGTTTTGAACAATGTGAGGAAAAAGTCGAGAATGAATACAGCGTAAATATCCCTATGCGGTACTACTATAAGGGTAAATTCCGTAAGGGATGGATTTCTGTAAGCAACTGCTTCAGAGGAACATGGGTAGTTGGAACACCGGGGTCGGGCAAGACCTTCAGTATCATAGAGCCGTTTATCCGACAGCATTCGGCCAAAGGTTTCGCCATGGTGGTGTATGACTACAAGTTTCCGACATTGGCGACCAAGCTCTACTACCATTACAAGAGGAACGAGAAACTGGGCAGAGTACCAAAGGGTGTAAGTTCAACATGATTAATTTTGTGGATGTGGAGTACAGCCGTCGGGTGAATCCAATTCAGGCAAAGTACATCAACAACCTCGCGGCGGCCAGCGAAACGGCGGAAACATTATTGGAAGCTACAAAAGGGTAAGAAAGAGGGCGGCGGCGGAAGCGACCAATTCTTCCAAACCTCGGCGGTAAACTTCCTTGCCGCTGTATATACTTCTTCGTGAATTATGAGCGTGAACCCTACGATGCCAACGGCAAGCCTCTATATGCGGAAAGACAGCAAGATCCGCAAACCAAATTCTGGAAACCGACAGGTATCGTGCGTGACCGTGAAGGCGGCAATATCGTGGAACCTGCCTACTGGCTGGGAAAGTATTCGGACATGCCACATATTCTGTCATTCTTGAATGAAAGTTATCAGACGATTTTCGAGGTACTGGAAACTGACAATGAGGTTGCTCCGCTACTTGGCCCGTTCCAGACAGCTTTCAAAAATAAGGCAATGGAGCAACTGGAGGGTATGATTGGCACGTTACGTGTTTATACCTCGCGTCTGGCAACCAAAGAGAGCTACTGGATATTCCACCGGGATGGCGATGACTTCGACCTGAAGGTGAGTGACCCGAAGAATCCGAGTTACCTGCTGATTGCAAATGACCCGGAAATGGAGTCCATCATCGGCGCATTGAACGCTCTTATCCTAAACCGCCTCGTTACCCGTGTGAATACCGGGCAGGGGAAAAATATTCCTGTGAGTATTATAGTGGACGAGTTACCGACACTCTACTTTCACAAAATAGACCGTCTGATAGGTACGGCGCGAAGCAATAAGGTGAGTGTAACGCTCGGCTTTCAGGAACTACCGCAACTGGAAGCCGATTATGGTAAGGTAGGTATGCAAAAAATCATTACGACGGTAGGCAATGTGGTAAGCGGCTCGGCACGTGCCAAAGAAACGCTGGAATGGTTGTCCAATGACATCTTCGGCAAGGTGGTACAGGTCAAAAAAAGGCGTGACCATTGACCGGGACAAAACAAGTATCAATCTCAATGAAAATATGGATAACCTTGTGCCTG
>ENA-OQAZ01000089-OQAZ01000089.1-human-gut-metagenome-genome-assembly--contig:-NODE-89-length-44099-cov-3.871941_pt1 | contig 44099 bp, 51 predicted proteins | sample MGYA00242737_ERZ504531 | MGnify/ENA primary metagenome ERZ504531 (study PRJEB26092, sample SAMD00036244) | human gut metagenome | host: Homo sapiens | study: EMG produced TPA metagenomics assembly of... | reverse complement strand
TTCCAATCTACTACAATTTCAACAACGTTCATCATATGCGGCATCCTTCATAGCCTCAATGGCAATCAGAGAACCGTTGATCTGACTTAAACCTAAATATTCAATAGCCATAACGGCTCCTCCTTTACGCATTTTTCTCGATGACTTCATCGTAGAATGTATCAATATCTTCATATACTGATCAAACATATCAAGACGATCATTCGGCACATCATACTTGATATTGATGACACGGTCAAAGATGTTGCTCTGCTTTAAGACGCTCATCGGATGACCCATCGTTACTAGTGATCTAGCACGGTCGTATAAGTAGAGAATGACACGCATCTGCGCTGCCTGCTTTTCAATCGGCACGCATGTATCATCCTTGTGGAATGCATTCTGCTGCAGATATCCCAGACGAACAACTCTTGCGATCTCCAGCGTCAGCTTCTGATCATCAGGAAGTACATCAGAACCGATCAGCTTTACGATTTCCATCAATGCACTTTCCTGATTTAAGATTGCCATCAGGCGATTTCTGTTTGCAATGAAATCCTTCCAGCCTTTGCATTATACATGGTGCCAGATCCTGTACATACTCACTGTATGAGGTCAGCCAATGGATAGCCGGGAAATGTCTTGCATAAGCAAGAGATTTGTCCAGTCCCCAGAAGCAGCGCACAAAACGCTTTGTGTTCTGTGTAACAGGCTCTGAGAAATCGCTTCCTGCGGGGAAACAGCGCCGATAATAGTAACACTTCCGACACTTCCATTTAAATTGTGCATCATGCCGGCACGCTCATAGAATGCAGATAGCTTTGATGCTAAGTAAGCTGGGAAACCTTCCTCGGCCGGCATCTCCTCCAAACGTCCTGACAACTCTCTAAGAGCCTCTGCCAACGTGATGTAGAGTCTGCCATGATGGCTACATGGTAACCCATATCTCTGTAATACTCAGCCAGTGTCAGTCCAGTGTAGATACTTGCCTCACGCGCTGCAACCGGCATGTTGGATGTATTTGCAATCAAAACAGTTCGATCCATAAGTGGATTGCCGCTCTTTGGGTCAATAAGTTCTGAAAACTCCTCAAGAACCTGAGTCATCTCGTTTCCACGCTCACCACATCCAATATAAACAATAATATCGGCATCAGACCACTTTGCAACCTGATGCTGAGTCATCGTCTTTCCTGTTCCAAATCCACCAGGAATAGCTGCGGTACCACCCTTTGCGATTGGGAACAATGTATCAAGAATACGCTGTCCTGTAATAAGCGGCTCTGATGCTGCATAGCGCTTATTAGTTGGTCTTGGCACACGAATTGGCCACTTCTGAGTCATAGACAATTCTTTCTTTGTTCCATCATTCTGAATGATCGTTACAATAGTCTCATCAATGGTGTATTCACCATCATTTGCAACGCTCTCTACTGTACCCTCAGTGTCAGGCGGAAGCATACACTTGTGTACAATCATTGGTGTTTCTTGAACCTCAGCGATTACTGTTCCGCCAAATACATGCTGTCCTGGCTTTACTGTAATATGTGCCTGCCACTTTTTGTTGCGGTCAAGTGCGTCTACACTTAAACCTCTTGTGATATACATACCACCGGCCTTTGCGATCTCGCTCAGCGGTCTCTCTATACCATCAAAGATGTTATGAAGGATACCAGGTGCCAGTGTTACAGAAATTGCTGCACCTGTTGAATATACCTCATCGCCTGGCTTTAATCCTGTTGTCTCCTCGTAAACCTGAATGGTCGTTCTTGAACTGTCAAGACGAATGACCTCTCCTACCAGTTTCTGCGGTCCAACATAAACCATTTCACCCATACGAAAAGCAGTCTTTCCTTTAATATAGATAACTGGTCCGTTAATACCGTAGATGATTCCTTTTACATCAGCGGCCATCGTATTCACCTCCGTCAAACTGGAACTCATTTCTAACCTCAGCAATTCTTGAATCCATTGAATTGTCTATGAGTATGCTTCTTGCTGGAATGACAGCTCTCATGCCGCCGCCAAAGGAATACTCGCTCATCGTCAAGGTGCACTTTGTTTCCTCTTCAAGGTCATGCTTTTTAGATGCATCAGCTGGATCCAGATAAATAATAATGTCATCATTTTTTGCAAATGATTTTGCATCTATAATCTGCTTTTTGATCACCTGAACATACTCAGGTGTCTTTTTATAAGCTTCTACAAGAGCAGCAACCTCTTGAAACAGCTTATCTTTAAATTCGGTTTCCTTCTGGCTTAACGCACGTTTATTAACCAGATGCTCATGTGCCAGTTTCTGATTTCCCTGTCTCTTTACAGCTTCCACTTCAACCGCAAGATCTTTCTCTTCCTGAGAAAGAATCATAGCTTTTCGCTCCTCAAACTGCGCATCAAGCGCAGCCTGATATTCCTTAAGCGAGGCATCCATTTCCATTGTGGCATCCTGAACAGATATTTCCATAAAATGGTTTAATTTTTCTTCCAGTGTCAATTAAATCACCTTCCATTCTTTTTCACATTACATCATACTATGGATTATAACTTTAATCCTATTGCTTCGTTTACGTAGGAAGTAATGAAATCTGGCTTGCGGCCTGTTCCATGACGATCAGGAACCTCAATGATCAGAGGCAGCTTGTGATCCAGCTTCACTTTATTGATCAATTCTGGATACTCTCTTCCGAACTTTTCCGTCAGCAGCAGGATTCCGATCTCCTTATCTTCCAGCGCATGGTCTATTGCTTTCTTTAATTCACCCTGTTCGTGAACGACGCAGCCTTCAATTCCGGCCAGACGCATGCCCACAAGTATCTACATTGTCACTGACCAAATATATTTTCATATTGAATATGCCTTTCCTGATGTTGTTTCTACTTCTTTACAGCTGACCAAGAATCATGAAGGAAATGATCAAACCATACAGGCAGACACCCTCTGCCAGACCTACGAAGATCAGGGACTTACCAAGAATAGAAGAATCTTCACTAATTGCACCTAATGCTGCGCTTGCTGCACTTGCTACGGCGATACCACCACCGATACAGGAAAGACCAGTTACAAGAGCGGCTGCCAGATAACCCATACCAGTGGAAAGGCCGCCTGCTGCCTGTGCTGTCTCTGCTGCTGCCTCTGCTGCCTGTGCGTTTCCGCTGAACATGAAGCCGCATGCTACTAACATAATTCCGAAGAATGCTGCTGCATTTGTGCCAATTGTGAGCTTATAACGTGCCTTATTCTTTGTTCCGCTTAAGAAATATGCAAATGGAACGACGATGCTTAATAAAAGTGCTGCAAATAATGTAATCTTAACTAACATAATAAAATCCTCCTCTTATCTTTGCTTTGTATTGTGTTTTTTTCAAAAATGTCTTATATCCACGACTGCCTTTGCAGTCTTTTGGATTTCTATTTTTACTGCTTTGTGTTATACGGTTCAAACTCTCTTCCATCACCTTTGTAGAAACGGGAGAACATCTCGTAGTATTCCAGACGAAGTACCTGAATACCAACGATCAAACCTTCCATACCGCATACAAAGAGATTTCCAAGAATAACAACAAGAATATTCGGTGTGCCGCTTTCTGCACCTGCAAGCATCATAACAACCTGCATCATAGCTGCATGGCTGACAGCAAATGCTCCGATACGGACAAACGAAATAGTATTTGAAAAGTAGCTAAGCAGTACCTCGATTAACTCAAACAGTGCCTGAACAACAATCATAACTGGACCTGTTTTCTCCGCTGGCTTTTTCTTCTCACAAAGATCAGTCAGCTGCTCCTTAAATGCAATACACAGAAGCGGTATAATAAACAGTACCGCAAGCAGTGCACCGCCTGGAAGGCTGTGACCTGTCATCAGCATTACGATGGCAAATACAAGCAGTCCGTAGAATACAAGACCGGCAATTCCATTTGTATCAAAGCACAGATCACCGAGACTGTGATTTTTTGCCGCATTGATAATGTGGATTATCATTGTCAGAAGAATCATTCCCATACCAAATGCAACTGCTACAATAAATACCGTATTCAGTCGTCCGATCATAGGAAGATCAGTCATCTTTGACATTGGTCTTAGCCAAATCGGTTCTATTACATCCTCAAAACCAAAGATACTTCCGAACATAAATCCAAAGAAGGTGGAGAATACACCTGCCATACTTATGATGGCTGCAAGATTCATCTTCTTAAAGTGATACAGCAAAAATCCTCCGATTACGAGCACTAAGCCCTGTCCGACATCTCCAAACATCCATCCAAAGATAAAGGAATATGTCAGTGCAACGAAGATGGTCGGGTCAAACTCATTATAATTTGGAAGACCATACATACGAATATACATCTCATACGGCTTAAACAGCTTTGGATTGCGAAGCTTTACAGGCGGCTGTGAAACACGATTTTTGTTGTCATCATGGATAAGACAAATCACATTTGGATCACTTTCAATCTCTGCCTTAAATTTCTTTGCGTCACGCGCTGTCATCCAGAAGCATATAATATAGAAGTTTTTCTTATCTGCACCTGTAACAGCTGCCAATCTTCTTATATCAAAGTTCTTTGAAAACTGCTTAAGCTTTGCCACTGCAGCAAGGATCTTTTCCTTCTTTGAAGAAAGCACATGATCAATCTCGCTCTGCTTTTCCTTTATCTTAGCATCAAGCTCACCAATATGCTTTGTCAAGAGTGCCAGTGCCTCCTCTGGAGTACCCTCATACTCATCCGGAAGGCGAAAACGTTCAAAGTGAAGTGCCTTATAAACAGCATCAATCTTTGCAATCTCATTCTTTGGGCTAAAATATACGCCCCATACATAATCCTGATCCTTTTTGCATTCGTAAAAGATCGTATTGACATTATCGTACGTGTACTGCATAAGCTTTTCCACGTAATCGACTGGGATTCGTCCGAAGCGATACTTTACAGACTTAAATGCAAGCAGCTTGTGAACATCATATCCCAAATTATTAAATGGAACAATCTGATCCACTAATGCCTGCAGCTGTGTCTTTTCCTTGTTCAGCGCTTCAAGAGACTTCTCTGCTTCCTTGATCTTAGCATCTGCATCATCAATTAAAGCTACAGCCTCTTTGACATCCATAGAACTATCCGTCTTTGTTTCCTTTGCTCCCATTGCGGACATAAGCTGTGTAGCTTTGTTTAAGGTCTCGCGGTACGGATTGATCTCAATGAACGGCTTAAGTCCAGTTGTCTCAGAAAGCTCTGTCATTGTACTTTCCAACTGAAAATCATACTTGGACAAATGCTGTTCAATTGCTCTGTCAATATCATCTTTGGGTCCCGTAATGCTTAAGAATTGCATTTTTTCTATCATGGTTACCCCTCGACTTTCCTAAATAAACTTACTTTCTGCACAAAAATGACAATCACTGCGTTACTGCGTATTTCATCAGTTTTGCTGTTGGGATTCCATAGCGTATTCCCTCGATAATTGATGTAATACGTGCAATTTCATGCTCTTTGCGGTACAGCAGCGCATTGAGCGGTGCAACTGAGTATGGATTTTTTCTACCGGCAAGCTCAAAAATATGCTCTACCAGCTCAGTGTACATCTTTTCCACAAAACGAATCTCAGCAAAATCGTCTGCGTACTTCTGACCATAGTAGCCGTTTACAATGAGTAATCTCGCTTCCTCATACGTAGGCGCCTCTACAATAGCGTGATGTCATCTGGTTTTAAATGATAATAGCTAGGAACAACCATCGCATACAGCTCAGGTGCTGTCATTCGATAGTTTTTCTTTGCACGCATCAGCCACTGGATATTCAGCAGATCGATTCGTCTTCCATAACTGTCCGCAATGATCTGTCTTTCTTTTCCCTTAAGAAGCTTATCTTTCTGCTTCCAGATATAACTGAAATAATACACGTCAAGGCTGCCTCATAGTCGAACAAACTTGGCTCTTCAGTATGGCGTATGGCGTCAAGCGGATGATAAAACGGTGTATTTTTTAATGCATCAATCAACTCATCCACCGTTGTGCTATTCTCAATCGCATCTGTATCCAAATGCGAATGACGCGCAAAAAACGCGCTGCGGTATGCCTGATCCTCTTGGATACTCTGACCGGAAATGACTTTTCGAAGACAACCCTTAAGATATGCCGCCTCATAGTGCAAAAAGTAAAAATCCAAAAACGCTCTTTGCTCTCCTCTGGCGAAACTGTACAGACGATTGTAATCATTGTAAAGCGATCCCATAAGCGTCGCCTCAATCATTCCTCTGTGACTGTCATGTTCATCAAAGTCCCTCAGCAGCGGCTCATATTCGGAAAACTGTCTCAAATAGCCAACTGCTTCACCGACACTCGCACAAGATGCCAGCTGTTCGTACTGCTCCTTCTTTAAGAGCTTTCCTCCCATGGCACGGGCTTTTGCACTGATACCGCTGTAAGATAAGATACCAGAAATAATAATCACCCCTTTTCGTAAGATTTTTTTGGCACAACACTAATGATACCATAAAAGTTATTGCGCCACAATCTTTGCCAGCAACTGTCTGGCGATCGCCGAATGGCTTTCCTCATAAATACGGTCCATATGAGCAAGCTGTTTTTCAAGCTCCTCCTTCTGAGCTTCAAGTTCTTCAGCGATCTGTTTTTCAAGCTCTGCCTGCTGAGCGCTGATTTTCTTTTGTGTCTCTTCATGAACCTGCTTTTCAAAGGCTGCAATTCTGGCATCCTGGTCTTTGGCCATCTGCTTCTTCTTTGCACCTGCCTCCTCAATAATTGAAGATGCTGCAGTTTCTACTTCACTTAATCTTTGAATAATCTGATTCATCTGCATGCCTCCTTTTTCGCACATTCATTATAGTATGATGATACAAAATTGTCATTGGCGAATTGTTTTAAAAAACTCAAATAAATTTCATATTTTTTTTGTTAATTTTTTGTCATACTGTGACGTTTTTCTCTCGTTTACGATCGTTTTTGACGCGTTGACTTTTTAGTAACTATCATATATACTTCTTATATAAGAAGCTTTGTGGTTTGCAATTCCATTGTTTTTTGATTTGCAGACCGCTGCAATTAAGTTTGAGGGAGGTTGGAATATGAAACATTTTGCTGTTACCATTACCAGAACCTGCGGTGCCGGTGGTACTTCCATCGCAAAGATTCTTTCCGCTCATTATGGAATTGAATACTATGACCGTATGCTGCTTCGCCTGGCTGCCGGAAACAGCGGCATCAATGAAGCAGTCTTTGCTGCAGCCGATGAGGATACAAAGAAAAGTCCACTGTTTAACGCCTTTAAGAAGGTCTATAACGGAGAGCATATCCTTCCGGAAAAAAGCGAATATGCGACAAGTGATGACCTGTTTGCCTATCAGGCAAAGGTTATGAAAGAATTAATCAAGGAGAACTCTTTTATTGTAATCGGAAGAGGCGGAGATTATGTATTAAAAGATTATCCGTATTTAGTTCGTGTATTCGTTCACTCTCAGTATAAGGATTGTCTTGCGCATGAAATGGAAATTATGCAGTGCAGTGAAAAGGATGCTGCCGAGCGCATCGCAAAGACAAACAAATACAGAAGTGATTATTACAAGCATTTCACCGGAAGAGAATGGATGGATGCAAGAAATTATGATCTTGTTTTGGATACAAGCCGCTACACCTACCAGCAGTGCGCAGAGATGATTGAAGCAATCGTTGCTGAGCGCATGAAAGACTGAGAGGTCGGGGATGAGATTACGCAACGTCAGAGGCGCACGTGAGGAAATGCTTGTAAATCCCTACGTGATTCAAGAGCCACAGCAGTACAAAGGACATGTTGCTGTTCAAATTTTTGGCAACAACAATCCGATCTTCATTGAGGTTGGAATGGGCAAGGGACAATTTATTACATCGCTTGCTGCACTTCATCCAGAAATAAACTACATCGGAATTGAGAAATACTCTTCCGTTTTGATCCGTGCCATTGAAAAGCAGGAAGAGCTTCAGCTTCCGAATTTAAAGTTTCTTCGCTTTGACGCAGAATATCTTCCTGATATTTTTGCACCAGGCGAAATTGCTCACATTTATTTAAATTTTTCCGACCCATGGCCAAAAGACCGACATGCAAAGCGCCGTCTTACAAGCAGCCGATTTTTAGGGCTGTATGACCAGATTTTAGCAGACGGCGGTATTGTCGAATTTAAGACCGATAATCAGCCGCTATTTGATTTTAGTCTGGAATCTGTAAAAGAATCTGGCTGGACACTTCTTATGCAGACACGCGATCTTCACCATAGTGAGTTTGCTAATGGCAATGTCATGACAGAATATGAAGCAAAATTTTCTGCCATTGGAAACCCAATCTATAAATTAGAAGCCGTTCACGATAGAAAAGCTTAATTATGCAAATGATCACAAAATGCTCCTGCCGCATATCTTGTGGCAGGAGCATTTTATTTGGAGGTCTCCATGCATTGTCATCATTTTCGCAAATTTATTATTCGTCACAGCTGCTGTCCTTTTTTCGACTGCACTCTGTTACATTTATATCGCTGTTTTCAAACTGCCGCCAAAGCCTGTGCCCACTCAAAGAAAAAATGTTCTTCAAAGCGGCCTTGAAAATATTTTTAATTTTTTCAAAAAAACTGTTGACAAAGCAATTGAGCTATGATATTATATAGGAGTCGCGTGAGTGACAAGCAAAAAGAAGCGCCTCTAGCTCAGTTGGTAGAGCACTGACTCTTAATCAGGGTGTCCAGGGTTCGAACCCCTGGAGGCGCATGATTTAGAAGCATCCGAGTTAATCGGGTGCTTTTTTTGTGCTATCGCAAAACGTTCAGTTTCAAGACGTAAAAAAAGATGGCACAGCTACGTACCATCTCTATTTGATTAAACCTCATCTTCGTTTGTCAGCACATCCTTCTCTATAAAAATAGGACGCTGTTTTCCCTGAATATACATTCTTGCTATATATTCTCCCATAATTCCCAAAATTAAAAGTTGGATACCTCCAATTAAAAGAATCAATGCGACAATTGTTGCATATCCCGGCACATCTACACCGCAGATCAGCCGCTGCAAAACAACCACAATAAAATAGATAACAGCAAGAAGTGACGTGAATGATCCAAGCACAGTTGCAATTTTTAACGGTGCAGTTGAATAGCCAATGATACCCTCAACCGCATACTTAAACAGTTTCCAGAAGCTCCACTTTGTCTTTCCTGCATGGCGCTCCTCGGCAACATAGGAATATAGTAAGTATCAAAGCCAACCCATGAAAAAATCCCCTTTGAAAAGCGATGATATTCTGGCATGCTTAAAATTGCATCAACCATTTTTCTTCTGCACGTACGAAAATCACTCGCGCCATTTACAAATTCTACCTCGCTCATTTGATTAATCAGGCGATAAAATTCGCGTTTAAAGAAAGACAGACCTCTTCCTTCATTTCGCTCTTTTTGAAAAGCGGCAACACAGTCATACTCTGGATGCTCGTCCAATATCTGAACCATCTCGCGCACAATTTCAGGACGCTGCTGCAAATCAGCATCAATCAATGTTACAAGATCACCCTTTGCATGCTTCATTCCTGCCAGGATTGCTGCTTCCTTTCCAAAATTACGTGAAAACTGAACGATTGTGATCGGTGTTTCTTCTCTTTTCTCATAAAACAGCTTTTTTAACTCAATCCCGGTATTATCCCTGCTTCCATCATTTACCATAACAAGCTCATACTCATAACCACAGCCCAAAAACGCATTTACAGCTGCATCATAGAATGCCCGGACATTATCCTGCTCATTATAGCATGGAACCACCAGTGATAATTTCATCCTACTACCTCCTGTCTTGCCTACTTGTCTTTCATATTTAAAAACCAGATTTATCATCCATCGCAATCTGGTCGGATAGCCCCACTTTTTTACTTCATCGCCTACTATAACACAATTATGCCCTATTGGAAAGTATATTTTACGTATTTCCTTTTCTTTTCAGCATTTTTATGTTATGATAAAGGTCAGTCTGACTGACTTATCAATGTTTCACGGTGCAAAACTGTGCCCATTATGGAAAGGTGTGAATATTGTTTATGAAACTGTTTTACGTTCTTCTTTTTCTTTATGCCTGTGCATATGTCTTCTTTTACTGCCATGCCATGCCACAAGTGCTGCAACAAAGGCTGAAATTGACACCATGCAGCACATCTGCCTGACGAATGGCCTGATGCGCCTGAAATCACAAGCGAGGCCGCAATCCTCGTTGATATTGATACTGATACAATCCTATACGCAAAGAATGCGACAAGCTCCATGTATCCTGCCAGCACAACTAAGCTTATGACAGCTTATCTAACTCTGTCTAACACTTCTTTGGATGATATTGTCACATTTTCAAAGAACTCTATTTATAGTCTTCCAAGCGGCAGCAGCCACATTGGTATGCATATTGGGGAATCCTTAAGCGTTAGAGACTGTCTGTATGGTCTTTTACTTCCTTCAGCAAATGAAGTAGCAACTGCACTTGCTGAACATGTCAGCGGCTCTGTATCTTCCTTTGTGGAGCTAATGAATAGTACTGCTGTAAGTCTTGGCTGCGTAAACACAAACTTTGCAAATGCCAATGGTCTTCAGGATCCTAACCACATGACATGTGCTTACGATCTGTACCGAATTATGCTTGGCTGCCTGCAGTATTCTGATTTTATCTCAATTGCATCCACACCAGCCTATTACAGAAAAGCTGATTCTATTCTAGACCGCGATATACCTATGGGTACAACAAATAAACTTATCAAAAAGGATTCTGATTACTACACACCGTTTGTCGTCTGTGGAAAAACTGGATGGACCGAGGAGGCTGGACGATGCCTCGTTACGTATGCTTCAAAAGACGGACGTAATTTAATCTGCGTTACAATGAACACAGAAGATCCCAACCAATATAAGGATACCATCCAGCTTTTTAATTATGGATTTGACCATTTCAGTGTAGCAAAGGCTTCTGATCAGGATCAGACATACAGCACACAGGCGCTTATATCTAACAGCCCTCTTGGTCTTTCTGAGCAAAATTCTTCTTTTCTGACACTAGACAGTGCGTCACGCGTCACCGTGCCAGATACTGTTTCGCTAAATGATCTGACACGCCGTCCCATTACAAATGAAGATGGCACTCATATGCTCTCATATGAGCTTCATGGATATCCTCTTGGAACTGCAATGATTATTAATCAAGTATCACAGGATACAAGTGACCTCTATGTGGCATCTGGTAATTCATTGTCTGACGTGCTTCAGACAAAACCTTTTCACGAAATAAAAATCTGGCTTGCTGCATGCATGCTTGCTGTAATCATTTTGATTATTCTTCTCGTTGTCTTTTTAATTCGCTACAAAAAGATGAATAAAAATAAAAACAATCGGCAGACACCGCCAAATCACCAATATCGTATGCAATAAACATTTTATAATACATGTAATTAATCAGAAAAAGGGCTGCGCATTAGCTTGTGCGCAGCCCTTTTTCTGCCGCCTTATCCATGCGGCGTTTTTTCATTAATTCTGATTTTGCCTTAATCTTTCTGGCACCCTCTGCATCAGTAAGTTTCATTGTTTTTATCATAAAAACCTGCCCGTCACAGTGCTTTACCCTGATTTTTCCTTTTAACCATCCGTGTCTAGGACAATATGCCAAGCCAAAATACTTGCGGTTGTTATCCGAAAACCAGTTCATTCGTCTTGTGACATTTCGCCCGCATTTATAGCAGACCATTGAACTGACATTTCTTGCTTCCATTGCTTCCTCACGGCTTGGATAAAGCTGTGAGACAAACTTTGAATAACGCTCAAAAACAAGATATATCTCCTCCTGTGCATTTTTCGGAGGTCTATAATAATCTACTGATACCATGCTCTGCCAGCTCTGCTTTTCAAGCTGACTTAACACGCAGCCTGTATAAGCTGCATCATACACAGCACGATGAAACGGCCATTTCTTTGGCAGTGCCAGCGTCTCAATCACACTCTCAAGAGATGCACGCGCGTGACCATCCAGACAATACAAACTGTAAAGCTTTTGAACATCATAATAAAACAGAGGGAATGCAAACGGATTTTCCATTCCAAAATAGGCAATGTTTCGCTGCAGCTCCGTCAGATCCATGTCGCCCCACGTAAAGAACACAGGATCCTTTCCACACCATTTCCAGAAGCGTTCCATCGCGTCCAAAAACGGTATGCCTTCAGCTTCTAGCTGTTTCATGCTAATGCCAACCACTTCCCGCACGCGGTAAAACAATTCTGTGTACACGCACGGCCGGATCAGGCAGCTAAAGCTGTCTGTCTGGTTTCCGTGCTCATCTAGCGTACCGCGCCAATTTCAATCACCTCAAACGTAAGTCCTGGTGCTTCCCTATCACGCGTCTGTGCCTGATTCCATTCTAAATCTAATACAATTGAATTCATAAATAATAAATCTTTCTAATATATGCATTATAGCCTTACAGTTAAGCCTCTGCTCCTGGCACAAGCATTTCCAAGCCTTCTACTCCTTCTACTGCATCGCTTATGGAGCTTGCCACATGACGAAGCGATACAAGTCTTGAGTAAAATTTTGCGTAGCCTGGCTGAACCTCACAGCCGCGGCGGCCATAAAAATAAACTTCTCATCATCTCCTCTGCAGCCAGTGTGATGCCGTTTCCTGCGGCCTGATCCATCGCATCCAAATATAGCTCTTGATCTGTCTGTGCCGCCAGGCCAAGGAGATATTCACCCACTCCATACATTCCGCAATACTCTGCACACAAAATGCTGATCGTATGCTGCAGATTTTTTCTTTCCTTTTCATCTAATGTCTCAGATAGCACCTGATGCAGCTGATTCATTTGTGCAAGAATCTCTGTTACTGCCGGCACCATTGTCTCATAAATCTTCTTTCCATTCTTCTCACTTGCAAGAAGCGGTGCAAATACAGCCATCTCAAGCATTGCTGTACTTGTAACGTCCTCACCTGCAATCTGTTCACACCGTTTTTTTACCTTCGTTACAGCAGCCTCATCAAAATGATTCAGATATAGTGAAGCCAGTTCCTCGAAACCATCCTCCAAAAAACCACACAATACATTTTCCATCAGCTTTGCCGTATCATTCTCTCCATTTTTTTCCATATCAAGATCAGGATGCAAAAGCGGCAGCAATTCATCTGTAACCATCTGTGTATTTAAAGAATCCTGTGCCTGAAGATATTTCATCACGCGTGAAAAATTCAGATACAGATATAAAAAGCTTTCCGTTAACAGCAGATGCTTTGCTTCCAAAATATCTGGCTCATAGCCGCTGACACTATTTTGATCTGTCACCTGTGACACAGGTGCAAACTCCCAATAAGACCGTAAATGAGGAAAATCAAGTCCCTGCTTTTCACGATACTGTGCCTGTGGCAAACGCTCGATGCATCACGGCGCATCTGCATCAGATTTTCACGATATTTATCTGGCTGGCCAAAACACTCTTCCTCAAAATAATCGAGCACATCGGTGATTCGGTCATCACTGATATCAGCAGCCTCATTGCTGTAAAGCCATACAAAATCACTTACAGCATCTTTTAGACGGTGCATAGAATGCTGTGCATGCTTATACATCACCTGATCTAACGCAAGCTTCAGTACAACAGCAGCCTTCTCATAATTCCCCTTTGCAATCAGTCTGTTTCCCTCTTCCTGAAGTGCACGAAAGTCCCAGTTTTCATCATTATACTCCTCGTACCACAGATCTGTCTTACAACTGGGACAAAAATGAGGATTTCCCCAAAAATGTGTATGGCAATTCCTGCATCTTCCCATTTGTATCACTTCCTTTCTTATTTCTTCTTTATCTTGAATAGTCACATTTTAACACAAATGAATAAAAATAGCAATGTAGCCACTTTCTATTTAAAACGGATTGTGCTATTATGATGACAGTTCATATGTCAACCCATTAAGATGTCAATTTGATATCAATTTTAGGAGGTAAATTATGCAATTGAAGGAAATTGAAAAGCTGGCAGCTTCTGTCATGGAAAAGGCAGTTGATGCAAAAGAAGTAGCTGGTGTCAACCTGCTTGTTTTAAAAGACAAAGCGCTGTATTGTCACTTCATGCAGGCTACGCTGATCTGGAAAATAAGGTTTTAATGGAAGACGATACTATCATGCGCCTGTACTCCATGAGTAAACCAGTTACAGCAGCCTGCATGATGATTTTAATGCAGCGTGGTCTCGTTGATTTGAATGATCCGGTATCAAAATTTATTCCGGCTTTTGCAAATCAGACTTACGTAAACGGCAACACACTTTCCCTTGTGCAAAGACAGATGACCGTACATGATCTTTTATTTATGACATCCGGTCTTTCCTATGGAAGCGATTCCGCTGCCGGAAAAGCAACGTCTGATCTTTTTGCAGAGATGGATACACGTCTTTCTACAGAGGATGCTATGACAACACGTGAGTTTGCTGACCGAGTTGGAAAAAATCCACTTGAATTTGAGCCATCATCTAACTTTATGTACGGTGTTTCCGCTGATATTCTTGGTGCACTGATCGAGGTGATCTCTGGAATGAGCTTTGCTGAATTTTTAAAGAAAGAGATCACAGATCCTCTTGAGATGCCAGATACAGGTTTTTTCGTTCCTGCGCAAAAGCAGTCTCGTCTTTCTAAGGTTTATGCACGCACAGAAAATGGATTAACGCTTTATACAGGAGATCATCTGGCAATCCAAAATAAAATGGCTACCCTTCCGGCATTTCAGTCAGGCGGTGCCGGTCTTGTTTCTACATTAAAGGATTACGCAAACTTCGGCACTATGCTGCTTAACGGCGGAAATTTTAAGGGACACCAGATTTTAGAGCCAGAAATTGTACGCTATTTCACGCAGGGAACACTGCAGCCTTGGCAGCAGGAGTCACTGTCTCGCGGCTGGGGTGGTCTTGAGGGCTATAGCTATGGCAATCTTATGCGTGTTATGAAGGATCCTTCTAAGGCGATTATGTACACAACACTTGGCGAGTACGGCTGGGATGGATGGCTTGGACCTTATTTTTCCAATCATCCAGGCTGCAATATCACTTTCCTTGCTGGTATTCAGCTTACAGATGCCGGTACTACACCAACTGTAAGAAAGCTTAGAAATGTTGTTTTACCAAATCTTATAAATAACAGGTGATGGAATCTATGGATGAACTGATTTCACAGGCTGCTGATTTTATTAGCAGCCTGCTGCCGTTTCTCAATAATATAAATATTGTCGGTCTTATTTTATCTTTTGTCTCACTAGTATTATCAGTACTTTTATGCTTTTGGGCTATCGCCTATTTACCTGCTTTACAGCCGGCATAGGCTTTGTAACCGGCGCCTTTTTAGGATTTTTCCTGTCTGGTCATTTTACAGATGAGTTATGGATTATTCTTTTAAGCGCACTGATTCTTGGTCTTATACTTGGCTTTTTAGCAACCAGGCTAATTCTTTTGTCCACATTTTTTGTCGTCTTTATTCTTGTTTCAGTCTTTTCATGCGGTCTTCTTGTTTCATTTGTCCCTTCACTTTCAAACGTGATGGCCGGCATAATCAGCTTGATTCTTGGAATTGTCGCTGGTGTGATCTGTATAAAACTGCAAAAACCTATCATAATTCTCGTCACTGCCTTTTGCGGTGCACTCGGCACGGTACAAATTTTATTTCAGCTTTTAAAATTTGAACAGATTACAATCTTTTACGGTGCTTTCTTATCACTTGCTATGATCGGAAGCATTGTCCAGTTTTTAAGTACAAGGCGAGACGCATAAAAAAGTGCGCGTAAAAAATGATTTTTTCATCTTTTACACGCGCTTTTTAATATGCAGTCTTTTAGTCTTTTTCCAACAAATATCCTACATTTCGCACTGTGCGGATCATCGAACCTTCCTCGCCAAGCTTTTGACGCAACGTCTTAATATGCATATCAAGCGTACGAGACTCTCCTTCAAAATCAGTTCCCCACACACGTTCCATAATTACCTCTCTTGTCAGTACCATGCCGCAATTAGCCATAAGAAGCTTCAAAAGCTCATACTCTTTAAATGTAAGCTCGCAGTTTTCTCCCTTTACCATCACGAGATGACGCTCATCATCTAATACCAGATTTCCAACCTCAAGACGCTTTGTCTGCGCACCTGCACTACGGCGAAGCAATGCCTTCACACGCGACAGCAGTTCCATAATGCCAAATGGCTTTGTCATATAATCATCTGCTCCTATGTCAAGCCCACGCACCTTATCAAGCTCTGTAGTCTTTGCCGTTACCATCATAACTGGCAAATGCTTTGTCTGCGGCATTGCCCTAAGCTTCTTTACAATTTCTAAGCCATCCTCATCCGGCAGCATAACATCAAGCAAAAAAAGATCTGGCGTTTTCTTTTCCAATCTCTCGTAAAGTGCTTTTGCATCCTCAAATTCTTCAATTTCAAAACCGCCGCATTTAAGTGCATATGCCTCAATCTGACGAATATCATTGTCATCCTCTACAATAAAAACTAGTGCCATCTTATTACCATGCCTTTCCGCAAAATTTTGCTTATCTTTTGTGCTTTTGCTATTTTACTTTGACATCATTAAGTCACTACTATACTGCTTCTTTTTTAATTCTACATCTTTTTTTTGTAAATTCAAGGTAAACTTTCCAGCTTATTATACATTACTTTGAAAGACCTGCTTCAAATGTCTCCTCGTGAAAGCCATTTACCTTCGGGCTCTGCTGTAAATATTGAACGTTGCATGAACTGTAACTACAGATGTCAGTCTTTAAAATGTAACTCCCGTATGAATACGTGCAAAGTGCGATGGTCTAAAGAAATTTGTACACTGTACAAAGCGTGTTTGGCTGTATGAGGTATTTCCATTTGTCAGTGTCAAACGAACCTCTATGATATTATCTGGTTCTTCTTCTGTTCCATTCCACCTAAATGAAAGATTATCAATCCAAAAGCCCTGATAGAATTTTTCATCAAAAGTCCAGTCTGTGCCTTGTGACGAATCGTTCTCCACAGGATAGTAGTATAGCGAAAAACGTCCCTTTCCATCACCAGAAGTTTCACTTTCAATGCGCACAGGATTTCCATTTGCTGAGTAAAAGCAGATTGTTTTCCACCAATCATCACCACTTGATTCACCACCCAGACAAAGTAATGCTCCATCTGCACTTGCTAATGAAAGCTCTCCTTGTGCCTTATCAAGAATTGTGTCACTGACTACAATTGCCCTTGATAAAGATTCCATCCTGTAAAACGCATTCATTGCAGCAGAAACTGCAGTTGTTGCTGCCAGTAAAAACATACCAATCAGCGCAAATGTAACAATAACCTCAACAAGTGTGCTTCCGCGCCTATTGTCTTTTGTCTTCTTCACTGCTCATCACCTCCATCTGACATGGCTGATGAACGATTTTCATATCCAGTTGTTCCATCTCCAAAGTAAAAGATTGATGCATTTTGCCTGCTGTAGCTGCTCCATTTAGTATTTAATGTAAAGCTGCCATCTTCTCCAGAAAAAACACAGCTTACAGATTCCGTATTTGTCGGGCTAGTCCTGTTTTTATAATAGTCTCCTATTAGCTCCTGTTCTTCTTTTCGTATATCTACAGAACGCGCAATAAGATTTCCCGAAACTTTCAAAGACTTTTGAAACATCAGCATTATTATCATCAGTAGCAAAAATGCCACGATGACGCCTACTAAGCTTACACCCTTTTTATTGTTTACGCATCTTTGACTTAGTCGTTTATACTTAGTCTGCCTTCTGCCTGTCATTTTTTTAATCATATCCCGCATCACCTACCTTCGCTCTGAGCGGATCCAATAAAGAGTATCCTGCACATCCTCATTTTGATTCTCATCATCCGTTGCATAAGCAGTATAAGCATTATAGATTGTAGTAACAGAAAATGGCATGTTATGATATATGCAGTGCACCGTTATATAAAGTGATGCATCCGTATAGCCATTTTCTCCCTCCTCCCAGCTAAGCGTTGCCTGCGCTGACAGCTCATTTGCCTGATTCAGTGCACTGCTGTCCAATGAAAATGTCTGTTCTTCACCAGATGGCCAGCTTCCTGAAATGATCTTGCTGTTGACAAATTCTAAGATAGTTCCACTATCCTGTGTTTTTTCCTGCTGTGATGGTGTCACCGTTAACTCTTTTTCCAGCTCATCTGCAAGCGATACAGCAAGTATTCTTGACTGCTCCTGATCCTTTACTCGTCCCGCATTTTGTGTCATAACTGAGGAGGCAGAAGAAGTGCAAGCGACATCATAACAAGAACTGCCATAATACACACCACAATAATCATCGCTATTCCCTCTTGTCCATTTCTTTGTCTGTGCTGTTTCATGGCAGTCTCCTTCCCCAAGCTTGTATATCGGTATCTTACCACTATGAAGCATCTGCTGTCAATCAATCTACATAAACGCAAATAAAAACCAGTGGGGACAAACAAAATATTACTGTTCTTTGTGTTACATCCACTGGTTTTTCATGCTATTTAGTTTTATTCTACGTTTTTCGCGGCAATATACACACTTGCTGTCTGCGGTCCTACAGTCACATGAAGAATACCATCCTCGGCACGCTCCATAACTTCACCGACATTGTAGGTTGACTGTGTTGTCTGGATCACACGCTTTAAACATGCATTTTCCAAAATACCAATCTGCCATATTGGAAGATCTACTGTAAGCGTCTCTCTTCTGTTATTAATAAGAATAACTGCCTGCAGCTTTTTATTAAATCTGCCATAGCAAATCCAGTGAGAACCGCTTGCAATCGACTTATAGGAACCACTTCTAAAGCACTCATATTTTTTGTGGATACGAATCATATCCTTATGAAACTCTATAAGTTCCCAGTCTTGTTTTCCCCACGGATAAGATCTTCTGTTGTCTGGGTCAGTCCAGCCAACCATACCAGCCTCATCTCCATAATAAACAGTTGGTGCGCCTGGCCAAGTCATCTGCATGACAACTGCCTCGCGAAGAATGCACTTTTCCACATTTTCATTTGCGGCTTTAGCGCCCTTTGTCGCAATACGTCCGACAGTGCGGTTTGTTCTTGTAAGGAAACGAGAATGATCATGATTTGACAGCTCATTCATAGCAACGTCTAGTGACTGGCGCTGGAACTTGCTCATATTGTGTTCCATTGTACGGAAAAACTTGTCTCCATTTCCATACCATTCAGCCTGAAACTCATCACTATGCTTTTCCATACCTGTCAAAAACCAAGTGATTGGCTCCATAAATGCATCATAGTTCATGACTGTATCCCATTGATCACCGCGCATCCAGCTGCTTGGATCACCATAGTGCTCAGCCAAAATAATTGCCTCTGGATTTGCTTTCTTGACAGACTTTCTAAAATCCTTCCAGAACTGGTGATTAACACCAATACTATGACCAAGATCTGCTGCCACGTCAAGACGCCAGCCATCTACATTATAAGGTGCACTGACCCATTTTTTTCCTATACGAAGAATATAGTCATATAACTCCTTTGAACCCTCATAGTTAAGCTTTGGCAGTGTATCATGTCCCCACCAGCCTCATAATTCTTATTATACGGCCACACGCTCCAGTAAAACCAAAAAAGTCATGATATGGGCTTGACTCAGATACATATGCACCTGGCTCATATCCTTTTTGTCCTTCATAAATACACTCTCTGTCAAGCCATTTATTGAAGGAACCACAATGATTGAATACACCGTCAAGAATAACCTTCATGCCTCTTGCATGAATTTCTTTTACAAGCTCTGCAAAATATTCATTTGATGCCTCTAAATTTTCTTTAGAGGTAACACGGCAGATATAACGACTTGCCTTTTTGTTTTCCTTCTCATCCTCTTTAAGAAGCTCGCCCTCATCCTTTTTGATAACTGCAAAATGCGGATCAATATAATCATAATCCTGAATATCATATTTGTGATTAGACGGAGAGACAAACAGCGGATTAAAGTAGATGACCTCAACGCCAAGCTCCTGTAAATAGTCAAGCTTTGCGCGCACACCCTGAAGATCACCTCCGTAGAAACGTCCAATATCAAGATTTGCCGGAAGACTATCCCAATCAGTTACGCGCTCACTCTGTGATCCTACATAGTAATACTCACCTGAGAGAACATCATTGGAAGGATCTGCGTTGTAGAAACGATCCACATAAATCTGATAAAATACTGCACCCTTTGCCCACTCTGGCGTATGAAAGCCCGGTGTGATTCTAAATGCATACTTCTGGCGCAAATTCGTTGTACATCCTAATTTATTATAATAACAGATATCTCTGCCTTTTTCGATCTCGAAGTAATATAGATAAGACGTACTTCCAACGCTTATCTGTGTCTCATAAAAGTCAAACAAACCTTCTGTTCTGACCTTTTCCATTTTGATTTCACTTTTTCTTGAAATCAAATAGACATTGTCCACGTTATTGGCCAATGTCCGAAAGCGGATGACAACAGAGTCGCCCGCCTCCGGCTCTGCCGGAGTACGGTAATCTTCTGTTTCATCACAAAATAATGCATTTTTTACTAATATATCACTGAACTGCATTTTTTTCGTGGCTCCTTTAATCGTGCGTTATTATCTGCCTTCTGATGGCATACCTGACATGAGAGATGTCTGCTCTGCACCCGGATCTGGAAGCTCCCTTCCATCAAAGATCGCCTCAAACTCCGCGTTTCCAATTTTTTCACGCTCGATTAATACCTGTGCACAGCGGTGAAGCACGTCCATATGCTCAGTAATAATCGTCTTTGCCTGTGCATATGCCTCATCAATAATACGCTTCACTTCTATATCAATTTCTCTGGCAACATCTTCACTGTAGCTTCTTGCATGTCCCAGATCTCTGCCGAGGAATACTTCTTCCTCACCGCTGTCCTCATAGTTGATGGTTCCAAGACGTTCTGACATACCATATTTTACAACCATTGCACGGGCTGTCGCTGTCGCCTGCTTGATATCCTGTGATGCTCCTGTTGTGACATCGCCAAATATCAATTCCTCGGCAACACGACCACCAAATGCTACGATAATATCTTCTTCCATGCGCTTCTTTGTCATAAACATCTCATCCGCCTCTGGAAGCGGCATTGTGTAGCCTGCCGCACCCATTCCAGTTGGAATAATTGAAATGGTGTGTACCTGACTTTCATGCGGCAATACATGGAACAAAATTGCATGGCCTGACTCATGGTATGCTGTGATGCGTTTTTCCTTGTCGCTGATGACCTTAGAGTGCTTCTCTGCACCAATTCCCACCTTAACAAAGGACTGCTCTATATCGCGCTGGCTGATGTAGCCCTGTTTGCTCTTTGCCGCATTGATCGCAGCCTCATTCATCAGATTTTCCAGATCTGCTCCGGTAAATCCTGCTGTTGTCTGCGCAACACGTCTTAAGTTTACATCTGAGCCAAGCGGCTTATTCTTTGTGTGTACCTTTAAAATTTCTTCTCGTCCCTTTACATCTGGACGTCCTACTGCCACCTTACGGTCAAAACGTCCCGGACGAAGGATAGCCGGATCAAGAATATCGACACGGTTTGTTGCTGCCATAACGATGATTCCCTCATTGACACCAAAACCATCCATCTCTACGAGCATCTGGTTTAATGTCTGCTCTCTCTCGTCATGACCGCCGCCAAGACCTGTTCCTCTTCTTCTGGCTACAGCATCGATCTCGTCAATAAAAATGATGCAAGGTGCATTTCTCTTTGCCTGTTCAAACAAATCTCGTACACGTGATGCACCGACACCGACAAACATCTCTACAAAGTTTGAACCAGAGATTGAGAAAAATGGCACGCCTGCTTCACCGGCAACTGCCTTTGCAAGCAATGTTTTTCCTGTTCCCGGAGGGCCTACTAAAAGGATACCCTTTGGGATTCTAGCGCCAAGGCTTGTGTACATATTTGGATTTTTAAGAAAATCCACCACTTCCTCAAGTTCTTCCTTCTCCTCTTGAAGACCGGCAACATCCTTAAATAAAACTTTCTTGGAGCCGCCTGTTTCCATAACAGCTCTGCTTCTTCCGAAGTTTGCCATGCTCTGACCGCCTCCGCTGCCACCTCCCGGTGCTGCCATACGGCCTGTCATTGCTACGAACACAAAGCTTATTCCTATGACTAAAATAAGTACAGGAAGAAGTGTATTTAGGAAATAATTTTCTTTAACTGCTGTCAGGGTAACTTTTATACCGTTATCCTGTAAACGGTCTAACTCAGCATTGACATCTGATACGAATACACGATATTCTGTCGATGAACCACTGACAAAAAACAACACACTGCCCGTCGGCACCTTCGCATTTTGTTCAATCTGTGCCTGAGCGATTTTTTCTTCTTCCACAAATGAACGATACTGCGAGTATGTTACATTAGTCTGCGTATAAAGAGAACGCTGAAAGAAGAAAATTAATGCAATTACAATTGCAATAATAATGGTATATGCGATTATTCCATTTGACTTTTTCAATTTACTCCTCGTTTCTGCAAATATTTACTCAGTCTCAACCACACCTACATACGGCAGATTGCGGTACAGCTGATCATAGTCTAATCCGTAGCCAACTACAAACTCATCCGGTACCTGAAAACCTGTATAGTCGACATTACATCATCAACCTCGCGGCGCTCTGGCTTGTCAAGAAGAGTACACAGACAAATGCTGGATGGCTTTCTCTCGTTTAAGATCTTCATCAGATGGCTGAGTGTTCTTCCAGAATCAATAATATCCTCAACTACCAATACATCTCTTCCCTCAATAGACTGATCCAGATCCTTGACAATCTTTACGATACCGCTTGACTTTGTACCAGCACCATAGCTTGATACGGACATAAAATCCATAGTTACTGGAACGGTAATTCTCTTTGCAAGTTCACACATAAAAAATACGCCGCCCTTTAATACACAAATCATGTGAACCGTCTTTCCCTCATAGCGTTTGCTGATCTGCTCTCCCAGCTCGCGGATTCTCTTGTCGACTTCTTTTTCAGAATACATTACACGAATCTTATCTCCCATTTTTGCACTCCTCTGCTTTTTTATTTTTATAGTTTTGAGTCAATTTTCTGACTATCGTATGCGATGATCACTGCACTGTTCTAACTTCAAGCACCAGCCTTGTTATGTTTGGTGATTTTACAATCTTCGGCCATGCGAACTCCTGCAATCCACAAAACACGGCTTCCAGATGCCAGAATAGGAATCTGATCCCGCTTTGCAGCAGGAATTTTAGCATTAATCATGCAGTCGGAAAGCTTTTGCGTATTACCCTTTGTATCAATGCAAATACGGTCTTTCGGCCTTCTTCTACGCATAAGCAATCCTTCTTTTATTGTATCATAATCAAACCAGTTTACACAACAAGTTTGTGGAATTTTTTTCTCACAAACGGGGAAAATTGAGTAAACAGCCTTACCAATTTTGCTGTTTGGCGATTGTAAATCCTGATTTTCTTCTTTATGCTCTGAAAAGCTCTCTTTTTCTATGATTAAAAACTCATATTGAATACGTGCCTTACGTCTTTGCGGCAGATTTACCATGCTTCCTGTGCGCTTTGACAACAGCCCTATAACAGATTCAATATGTGTCCTAGTTATATCTTTTACTCCTCCTGTATGCGAAATTGCCTCCTGAATCAGATATCGCTGTAAAATTGGTTTTTGTTTCTTAAGCTCTTTTACAGGAAGCATCATTTGCTTATGCAAGACACAATGCCATGACGAAATAAGTGCCTGTGCCTGATCTCTAAGATATTCCTCTGCCTCAGAAAAATCACCCGCTGCACATGCTATGTGCTCAGCAGCCTGCGCATTATATTCACTTGAAAGAAGCGGCAGAAGCCTGTTTCTGATACGGCTTCTGAGATAGTCATCTGTTAGGTTTGTCTCATCAATGCACCATCCCTGCCCATTTTCTATAAGCCATGCTTCAATCGCCTCTCTTCTCATACCTAAAAGCGGACGCACGACAACGATATCTCCCTTGTCTGACAAGCTGCGCTTACAAGGTATTCCGCTACATCCACGAATCCCGCTTCCTCGCAGCAGATTCATTAGCACTGTCTCAGCCTGATCATCCATATGATGTGCCACTGCAATTACAGATGCACCGCGTTTTTTTGCTTCATACTCAAATGTTTCATAACGGACACGACGGCCGGCCTCCTCCTCAGTCAGATGATGCTTCGCTGCAAGAGCCGGCACATCACATCTTTTTTCAACAAACTCAATTTCTTCTTTTTCGCAAAGCTGTCCTGAAAACTTAAGATCATGCTCTGCTGACTCACCACGTATGCCGTGATGAACATGAATTGCTGTTATTGAAAGATTATATATTTGCTGCAATCGTTTTAGTACCAATAAAAGACAGACAGAATCTGCGCCTCCTGACAAGCCTATGATGACATGATCACCGAAGGAAAACAGCTTTTTTTCATCAATGTATTGCTTGATTTTATCTATAAATTTATCGTGTGGAATCATTTTTATCTCCTTTATTTTTTCCAGAAACCAGCTACAAGCACTGTTCTGTCATCTCTGGCATTTTTTGTATTTCCTGCAAATGCCAAGATTTTTTTTGCAATCTCCTTTGGATTGTTCTCGTCTAGCTTTTCACAAAAGCGACACATCGTCTCCTCCTTATCGTAGCCAGGTATTTCTTCTAGCACACCATCGCTAACCATAATAATAATATCTCCATCCTTTAGGCGAAGTATTTTTTCCATCGGTGCGTGCTCCTGCAATATTCCTGCCGGCATACTGTCTGCACCAACCTGCATCGTCTGTGTGCCGCGCTTTAAAAAAGTAACGGCTGCACCGGATTTTGTAAGCTCGCATATACCGTTTGCACAGTCAATAACTGTTAAATCAATTGTGACAGGATGTTCCTTTGCCTGAATCATCAGTGCACTGTTAATCACACGAATGAGAAGTGACGGCGAATAGCCTGCCTCGCAAAGTGATTCTGCAAGCTCTGTGACTCCCGCACTTTCCTTTCCTGCAACACTTCCGCTTCCCATTCCATCGCATAAAAGAAGAACCTTTTTTGCATTTGACAGCTCCATGCACGAAAAGCTGTCTCCTGAAATATCATTTCCGCTTTTACAGCTAGATGCAGTGCCAAAAAGCACAAAGTATGGACACTCCTCTTCAAAACGAACCCAACGCGTCACTGATGATACAAGAAGCGGCTGATTTGCACACAGCACCATGCGTTTGCCAAGAACCTCTTCAATTCGCTCGCAGACAAGCTTCATTGAAATACAGCGTGCACTTTTGGCACTGAGCGCCATAATTAGCTGTCTGGCTCCATTTTTATTTTCAGTCATGTAGATTCGCTTTGCCTCTACACCTGCCCATAGCAGCTTCTTTTCCAGATTCTCACGCACAGCTCCAGACAATTCTTCTTTTTCCTGCATCTGCCCGACTGTTTCCAAAAGCATCTGCGCACACTCAAAAAATTGTTCTGACAAAAGCTGACGCAGTTCAAGATAACGCATGCGCCAGTCAGTTTCAAATGGATCCTTTGCTACATCTTCTTCACGATACATAGAAGAAAGCTGCGAAAAGGTCTGCGCCAATGCCGGCAATCCTTCTCCTGCCATATCTTCTACTGCAGCCTGCCACACTGGTATGCTTTCTTGTTCATTAAATCCACAATCTTCCTTAAGCAAATTTTGTTTTTGCGGACATGTAAGTTTTTCAGGAAGCAATAAAAATACAACACCAACTGCCAAAACAGATTCCATCGTCTGAAATAAAATAGCCGGAGAATATACAATTCCAACGCCAAAAGCTGCCGCTGCACATGCTGTCACGCTGGCCATCCTGCCTAAACTGCGAAATGCACCGGAGAAAATTCCAAGAAGACACAATATGCCAATCTGCGCTGCCTCACCGCTCACAAGAGAAAGCATAATTCCACTTATGCTTCCAGCAATTGCACCTGCTCCTGGTCCAAACCTATATCCGAAAAAAAGTGCACTAAAAAGCAGCACTACCTGTATAACCAAATATGTTGTCTGCCCACTTCTTAACACAACAAAAAGCATTCCGCCAATCATAAAAAAAAATCAGGCCAAGCCGCCCTATTCCCATTTTTTTTACCTGATTATTTTGCCATCTTTCCAGACCTTCCACTTGCTTTCGACCTCCATTTCTGAAAACACAATTGTTTATCAGCTGCTCTTTTTATCATAGCTTAGTTTTTTTGAAATGTCTGTCGAAAAGACGGTGCGATTAAAAAAAGTGCCGCTTCGCGTTTCCACGATACGGCACATCATTCACCCTTAAATATGATCTCGTTTTTATGGATCAAGCCTAACTTTTCCTTTGCATACCATTCAGCAAATTCATCGGTTTTCATGTACTCGCTGTACTCATCGAGTTCTTTGCTTCGCGCCTCTTCCTCGGCAATCTTTTCCTCGAGGAGCTGCTGCTGTGCCAGATTCTGGGCGTTTTGCTCTGCCAAACTGTTTCCACCAATCCAGGTCATCACGCTTAACAGTACTACTGTCACAAGTGCCAGTGCGATCCATTTGCGATTGGCTCTCCTTCGGGCTGCCATCTTTCCTGTCAATATTCTCACCTCTCTTATTGCGGCTATGTTTATCCTTTTCTTTTATCATACTTTCTTTTTGTGTCTTTTTCAACCTCTTTTTTTCCATTTTTTCGCCTCTCCAGACGTTTTTTTTCGCCATGCGTGGCATCTTCTTTGCATTTTAAGTCGTTTTTTTCTAATCTTACAAAACAAACTGCCTGTCAGCTTTGCCGGACCAAGCTGATACAATGCCATCCCAGCTGCAATTCCAATCAAAGAAAAGAGTCTCGGTGTTCCATTATTCTCCCGAAATAAAAGACCAAACATCAAAAAACTACCAAACGTCCAAAACAATACATCCTGCACGTCCAAAAGAAGCTTTGGCTGCCGAAATACACGGCGAAAAAAAATAATCGGCTCGTAGCCAAGCCGCATCAAAAATCCCAGCAGAAATGACCGCATAAAAAACACAAGCTCGCCTGCAACACCTCCGATTACCTTAGCAGCCTCTTCCAAAATGATTCCCCCTGACTCTGGCCTTTTTGCTCCTGATATTCCAGACTGTTCACACAGCCCTCCACCTCAATGATCCCCTTGTCTAATGCCAGCTGCTTCATATGAAGACCATCACCACGTATTTCTAGTGCCTTGTCTGTCGTATTGATTTGTATGATATGTTCGTCATACGCAATCACATCAGTTACACCGGTGATTTTTAAGCTCCTTCTGTGCTCTAAAATCAGACAGTGTTCGCGCTCAATATATTCCTGATCTTGATTTTGTTCCAAAAAAAGACCCCCTAACAATCGGATTTTCCGGTATACCGTTCTATTCCAATATATTAGGGAGCCGCTGATATTATGCTATTGCTCTTAAAGATATTCAAACATTTCCTTTGCATCTTCTTTACGGATTGTCTCCTGCACACTCGTGATACGCACCTTAACTGTTTTATTACCAAAGGCAATCTCTATAACATCTCCAACCTTCACGTCTGCGCTCGCTCTTGCCACTTTATCGTTAAGCATAACGCGTCCGCTGTCACAAGCTTCATTAGCTACCGTTCTGCGCTTAATGATGCGAGATACTTTCAGATACTTATCCAAACGCATATCAATCTCCTTCTAGTTAAAATTCCCCCTACAACGCAAATGCCTTTTAGGGGGGAATTTTTGCACGTTTTTCGCTCAGATTTTAAAAATCATTACGCGTTAATTGCATCCTTTAATGCCTTTCCAGCCTTAAACTTCGGGTTCTTAGATGCTGCGATAGTCATGGTCTCACCACTTCTCGGGTTTCTTCCCTCTCTCTCTGGACGCTCTGCTACCTCAAAAGTTCCAAAGCCAACCAACTGCACCTTATCTCCAGCCTTTAATGCACCTTCTACTACTGCTGTGAAAGCCTCAATTGCCTTCTCTGCGTCAACCTTCTTTAATCCAGCCTGCTCTGCAACTGCTGCTACTAACTCCTTCTTGTTCATTTGAAACTCCTCCTTACATCTCACACGGTAAGACCAGCAAAATATCCTTTAGCTAAAACTGACTTTTGCTTTCTCTTACACGCTTTTTTCCTCATTTTGCATATCTTTTTTAATGCTTTTTTACTGTAACACACGTTATAAGGTTTTTCAAGTCCTAAAAGAAAAAAGTTATGCAGCGGTTCACCTTAATCACGGTGCTATGTCACGAAAGCCCTATGGTGCCTCACCCCTCCATTTGCTTTCCCAAGAAGGAAGCTGCACAGGCAGCTGCTTTATATTCTGTCTCGCTAAAATGAGTCTGATTTTCGCGGCTATATAAAATGACAGCACCTATACAGTCTCCCTCGCAACAAATCGGATAGATGGCCTGTGCACTGTAGCTGTCTTCGTCTCCGCTTATCAGCGGAATTGTCTTTTTATCTAATCCGGCCTGGATGCTGTTTTCGCGATTGATGATCATTTCTTCGAGCTGCCTACTTATTGTTTTTCCAAGAAGTTCTCTTTTTCCGCCGCCTGCCACCGCAATGATCTGATCGCGGTCAGACACTGCTACCTTTTGATTCATGGTCTGCGCAACAGACTCCGCATATTGTTTTGCAAAGCTGCCTAACTCCATCATTGGAGAATATTTTTTTTAGAATAATCTGCCCTTCCCTATCTGTAAAAATTTCAAGCGGTGTGCCTTCTGCAAGACGCATAGTTCTTCTGATTTCCTTTGGGATCACCAGTCGTCCAAGTTCATCCACACGGCGCACAATTCCTGTTGCTTTCATATTTTCCAATTCCTCCTGATTTGTATTTCTAATCATTTTAACTATTCCATATTTTGCGTTGTATGGGTAGTATATGGAAAACAGGAAATTTTATACGCAGCAAAAATTACACTGTGTTCATGCACTTCTCACAAAATCATTCTAACAGATCCTCTGCCTTACAGCCGAGTACTCTAGCTAATGCAAACAAGTTACCTGCACTTGCTTTGTTTATATCCTTTGCCCGCTGTTCATACTGCTGAATCATTCGTAGTGTTACTCCTGATTTTTCAGATAGCTCTTTTTGCGAAAGGCCAACTGCTTTGCGTACAGTCTGTAATTTTGTTGCTATGTTTTTACGTTTCAGTATAGAGTTTGCTACATCAACAAACTTTTCCTCTGACGCTTCATGCAACGTGGGATATAATTTTTGAACAACCCCGCCCGACGGGTCGGACGAGGATTCCGTTGCAGCCGTCAGGATTTCTCACATTGGGATGCATTGGAACCGCGATTTAGTCCAGAGTTACGCTTTTCCTAACTTCGCCGACATCTTGCGGTGCTTTGTAAGTCAGGAACAGGATTGCCCTAGTGCCGTCCGTCCACCCCCACATTGTATCATACGATTGATACACATCCAGAAAGTGGTGACAAAAGGGCAAGATTTACAGTTACAAATCTATATTGTTTTCGGGTTACCTTGATTAAAAAGTTTATAGATTACTCAAATATTGGCATATACCGTATTTTCATTTCAGCGGCTAAAGTTCTTAAACTTGGTCGCTTTCTTTCTTCTAGCACCTCATACGGAATGCTTCGGTAGAAGAAATGTTTTCGAATACCTGAAAATGTATTTGTGATCCTTGCCCAGATATTCTTGTAGGTTTCTTGTGAAAACTCTGGTACGACACCTTCTTTTGTTTTCAGAAGATTCAGCATCCGCGAGTCTGGTACCAGTTTCTCATACAAACCGAGACCTACCAGACCAATCGTATATGCCGCAGCTTGATGAATGGAAATTCCATACTTTCGCATGAATAGAAACTTCCCCATTTGACTGGTATAAGCCGGATCAATCTTGTAAAAGGCAATTTCTCGTTTTAAGCTCTGATTTTCAATGCTTGATGCAATCCTCTGATAAGCAAACAAGGTCATATGATGATTTCCTTTTCGGTTTCCGTATTTTCTGGATGCCAGTTTGATTGTTAAATCAATGTCTTCCACAATGAGACGTTTATCCTTTTCTGCACACCAATCAAATATATCCTTCACTGCTGCTCCCAAAATATTTGTAACCTGACCAGTAGATTTGTTCATAAGGTCAAATCGAATTAACTTCTGGTCAAGCAGTTTTCCGGTTTCATCCAGTTCTGCCAATGCAAAATGATCATAATTAATATCCATAGAAATTGCACCATTCCCGTAATAACTGTTTTCATATGCTTTTAGCTTCATAGTAACGGAGACGATCAGATACTGCTTATTTTCCTTATCACGCTTCAAAATGAAATTGTAGCAAAGTGACTGTCGATCTTCTGGCTTGCAGGTAAAGTTTTTCTGAAAACTTTCTTCGTTTCTTGGAAGCTTAAAATCATGAAAGATCGTAACAGAACCATCTATGCAGGTAACAGACAGATCTTTCCCATCATATTTACACAGGAAGTTTCCATACTTTGACGTATGTCTGCCCGGAAGTGACATACTCTGGTGGCGCTTTTCAAAAAACTCTTGTCTCCATTTATTAGATGCCTTTTTCGAAGTTTTCTGGTCCTTATCATTTGATGAATCATCGGATTTTGTAACTTCAACTACATCTTTCTCAGAATACAACTTCTTTCCACCAAACACAATCCGCTCTGGTGGAAGTTTTTCAAGGTTCTCCAGTTTCTTCGCTTTGCGTTTTCTTGCTTCTGTTACCAAAGCCAAACGCGTCTTTAACTTACGAATATCAGCTTCAACCTTACGCTCATACTCATCCAGATTCACCATCATCTTATTAAACAAAATGATCTTAAATCCTCTAACCTTCGACTGGCATTTCGGATATGGTTTAATCCATTTTTTTGTTTTTATATAGAGACGAATGGAGTTTTTAATTGCTCTCTTTTTATCCAACTGTTCTTTCACAGACTGAATCTTTTCATCACGATTCTTTAAATCTGCAGCGATTGTCGTTTTATAATACTTTTTTAGTTCCTTTTGTGAAGAAATCTGTCCAGAAGCTGCTGTATAGATTGCTGCATTATAATAATCATTGGTTTTGTATTTTTCTTTCAAAAAGACAGGATAGGCATGGTCAAGTAACGGCCCTGCATTTAAATATTTCTGATCATAGAGTGCATTGTACAGATCCATTTTGGCATCATTAAATACACGCATCGTCTCTAGAAGCGATGCGGCATTTTCAATGGTTTTCTTATCTAAATAGTAACGCTTATCCGAATTGATTGTCCTTGATAGTTCCATGCAAATTACCTCGGTTGAAAAATAGGTTAACTGTTGCAATATCTCTTTAAATATGCTATTATTATAGCACATTTAAAGAGATATTGCAAGTATCGATTGTAAAATGAATGGAGGTTTTTTATGGACGATTTAAACAGAAAACGACATGCCGTTTACAAACTCACTTATCATGCAGTGTTTGTCATTAAATATCGCAGAAGGGTAATGACAGAACCCATCATTACACACATGAGACAGTATGCTACTCATCTGATTGAACAGTGTTATCAGGGAAAGCTTCTCGAACTAAATGGAGAACCCGATCACATCCATATCCTGTTTGAACTTCCTGCAACAGCAGCACCATCCGTTGTTGTGTGCAGTCTTAAGACCCAACTTTCAAAAGAAGTTCGAGCAAAATTTTGGGATGAGATCAAAGATAAGCTCTGGAAGGATAGCTTCTGGTCAGACAGTTATTTCATTACCACTACCGGAGGCGCAAACATTGAAACACTGGAAAGATATATCCAAGACCAAGGGATTGAAAAACCAAAACGAAAATATACCAAAAGACAAGCAAAGAAAATGTGAAAATACCATTGCACTTGATATTGATTTATTTTTTCTGCGGAGAACTGGATAAAATTTTCTTTTTTCGTTGAAATTTCAACCGACAATCTTTGATTATTATACTATACTTTGTCCATCACGAAAAGAAAAATTACACGACAAACTTTAGGAGGATTTAAATATGAGCCAGAATACAGCAAACACAAATGCAAACGCAGCAAACAGCATGTTTTGCTTCCAGTGTGAGCAGACCGCAGGATGCACCGGCTGCACTAGAGCAGGTGTCTGTGGCAAGTCCGCAATGACAGCCAAGCTTCAGGACACGTTAACCGGAGCCTTAATCGCCCTTGCAAACACTGCTGCCTGTTCAAGCAAAAATTCCAATAACAATCTGACAGCAGTTTTGATGGATGAAATCAATCATCTGATCTTAGAAGGACTATTTACTACAATTACAAATGTAAATTTCGATGATGCTTCTATCAAAAATCTGACCGCACGCATTCACGCAGCTGCTACAAAAACAGCTAACGCTTGCAATGTTTCTATCATTCTGATTATGATATGAACAATATCTGGAATGCAAACGAGGACATTCGCTCCTTAAAGTCTCTGATTCTGTTTGGTGTGCGCGGTATGGCAGCTTACGCATACCATGCAATGACACTCGGCTACACCGATGCTTCTTTAAACCAGTTTTTCTTAACCGCACTCGACTCTCTGTCTAAGGATTGGGGCATGAACGAGCTGCTTCCGATTGTTATGGAGGTTGGCCGCTTCAACCTAACCTGCATGGAGCTTCTTGACCGTGCAAACACAGAGACCTTCGGAGATCCGGTACCGGTATCCGTTTCCCTGACTGTTGAAAAAGGCCCATTCATTGTTGTAACTGGTCACGATCTTGAAGATATCAAGCAGCTTCTTGAGCAGACAAAGGACAAGGGCATCAATATCTACACCCACGGCGAGATGCTTCCGGCTCACGCTTATCCAGAGCTTAAGAAGTACCCTCACTTGAAGGGCAATTTCGGTACCGCATGGCAGAATCAGCAGAAGGAATTTGCTTCTCTTCCGGCACCGATTCTATTTACAACAAACTGCTTAATGCCGCCAAAGGCTTCCTATGAAGACCGCGTTTTCACTACCGGCGCCGTTGTCTTCCCTAATACACCATTTATTTCATCATCCACAGATGGTCACAAAGACTTCACTCCAGTCATCGAAAAGGCACTTGAGCTTGGTGGCTTCTCTAAGGATCAGCACTTTACCGGAATCAATGGTGGTTCTAGCGTGATGACTGGCTTTGCACGCAATGCTATACTTTCCTCTGCTGGCGAAATCGTCGATGCCGTAAAATCTGGCGCAATCCGCCATTTCTTCCTCGTTGCCGGATGTGATGGTGCTCGCGCAGGCCGCAACTATTACACCGAATTTGTAAAGCAGACACCGTCTGACAGCATCGTGCTGACACTCGCCTGCGGCAAATATCGATTCAACGATCTCGACCTTGGTACCATAGGAGCCTTCCCACGCCTGATGGATATGGGACAGTGCAACGATGCCTACAGCGCAATCAAGGTAGCTGTCGCACTTGCCGATGCCTTTGGATGTGGCGTGAATGACCTGCCGCTTTCCATGATACTCTCCTGGTATGAGCAAAAGGCAGTCTGCATCCTCCTTACACTGCTTCACCTCGGTATCAAAAACATCAAGCTTGGACCGACACTTCCAGCCTTCCTCTCTCCAAATGTGTTAAATTATCTTGTTGAACATTTCGCAATCGCACCTGTTACAACACCAGAGGCTGACCTGAAGGAGATTCTGGGGTAATTATTCTAGCTTCCTTAAATTTCCTATAAAAGAGAAAAACGTAAGCGCTCATGTTGTGCTTTACGTTTTTCTCTTCATTTTTTATCTGTTTTTTTCAATTTCTAAATTCTCATTTAAGTCACTTTACGATTTTGTTTCAATTTCTTCCGTTATGGTTCGAATCCACTTTTTATCTACAAATTGGAACGCTGCCTGTAACTCACGTATATGCTCCCATTTTCCCTTTGCGATTAACCATGGATTTACTTCATATGAGCCTCGATCTTGTGTTGAAAAAAGAATTCCCTTCTCACTGCACGTTTTATGTACTTTGCGGTCATATTGTCACCAATATTACAATACTCAGAAATAGCTCGGCGTGTTGTTTTATTATTGTAAAACATAATCTTATCTCCATTTGTAAAACCAATCTGTGCGCTAAGTGCTAGCAAAAAATCAAGAGGAATTTCAGAAATAGCATTTACAGCCATCATAGCCTTATAATGCACTTTGATAAAATCAGGTTCAGTACTTGTTTTAACTCTTGTACTTTTCTCTTGATATAGAATTTCACCACTCTGAACATCCGTAACCATATTATTAGATTCATAGACAGCAATATTTTTTGCTCTTAAAAAAATCTCCTCAGTCCCCTCTTTGTTCATTAATCAATTCCTCCAATCGCCTCTATAATTCATCTTTTAATGTAATATATATTACATTAAATAAAAAGTCAATATGCAATGTTAATATAATTTAAATTACTATATTACTGTAATAAAATTACAGCTAGAATGTAAAAATATTACATTCAAAAATAAAGCCAACTTTCTCCATTTCTCCACTGCTCTTTCTATGATATAATTTCAGTATCATTCATATCATAATAGAAAGGCGTTATCATGAGTTTTTCCTTCTCACAAAAGAAGCATTCCTCCGGTGCCCGCTGATGACCGAAGGAAACATTGCCAAGCAGCTGATTCTATTTGCGCTTCCACTCCTTGTAGGAAATCTGTTTCAGCAGCTTTACAACACTGTTGACAGTATTGTTGTGGGCAATTATGTCAGCAAGACGGCACTCGCAGCAGTTGGCTCTACTGACTGCATTATCAACACCATAATAGGATTTTTCTCTGGTTTATCCACTGGTGCAGGCGTTGTTATCTCCCACAATTTTGGAAGCCGCGATGACAAAGCACTTCATTGCACCGTACATACCACAATCGCACTGACACTTGTGCTTGCTGTCTTCTTTACGATTGCAGGACTATTTTTGTCACCATTTTTTCTTCGTTTAATGGATACACCAGAAGATGTTTTGCCTGAATCTTCCAGATATCTGACAATCTATTTTGCTGGTGTTTCTGGTCTTATGCTATACAACATGGGGGCTGGAATTTTGCGCGCAGTCGGTGACTCTACACGCCCACTTTATATTTTGATTGTCTGTGCAGTCACAAATATCATTCTCGACCTCGTTTTTGTAATTGTTTTTCACATGGGCGTATCTGGTGTTGCCTATGCAACAATCATTTCCCAGTGGATATCTGCAATTCTTGTGCTTTCCATTTTGACAAAAGAGACGAATGCTTACAAGCTTGTCTGGAAAGATCTTCGCATTGATAAAGCAACCACTTTGTCGATTCTTCGCATTGGTTTTCCGGCAGGACTTCAGATGGCTGTTACATCCTTCTCAAATGTATTTGTTCAGTCATACATCAACCACTTTGGATCTTCCTGCATGGCAGGATGGACCACATACGGAAAGCTCGACAAATTCTGTCTGCTTCCAATTCAGAGCGTCGGCCTTTCTGTCACTACCTTTGTCGGTCAAAATCTTGGTGCCGGCAATATGAACCGCGCAAAAAAAGGCACTACCACTGCGCTTATTATCGCAATCGGTACTGCCATAATTTTGATGTTTCCAGTTCTTTTATTCGCATCTACTGACATCCCTTTTCACACAGGATGAAGAGGTACTTGCATTTGGTGTTCGCTTCATTCGACTGATGATGCCATTTTATATTGCAATCTGCTTTAATCAAATTTATGCCAATGCACTGCGCGGTGCAGGAAACTCCACCGCGCCAATGGTCATTATGATGGGAAGCTTTATTGTTTTTCGTCAGATTTATCTGTTCATCATCTCAAAATGTTTTAACACCATTACATCTGTTGCCTTAGGATATCCATTAGGTTGGATTCTTTGCAGCGTGCTTCTCTTTATTTATTATCATAAAGTAGGTTTGCACAGTAAGAAGCAAATTTAATGCTGATGGCGAATTAACCCAAATGCCTTAGAAAACTCCATCACTAAAATTGGAATTAAAACCATTCCTAGTGCTGTCAGATACATATTTAAGGAAAGCAATTCAAGTCCAAACGGAATGCGAAGTGGTGTAAACAGTACTGCAAGCACAAGCACAATAGAAAGAAGCGCTGCCTGATTTAACTTTTTATTTGTAAACATACCAATCTTAAACAGCGAATGCTCTGAACGCATGTTGTACGCTTGAATTACCTGTGACAATGCTAACACAGCAAACGCCATTGTTTGACCCCCTGCCACTGTTCCTGTTGATTTTTCACCAATCATAAATGCAAACAATGCAAGCAATCCAAACATCACACCTTGAAGAACAATTCTCACGCCAAACCCATGAGCGAATAAACCTTCGCTTTTGGGTTTGGGTTTTTGTGTCATAACCTCAGACTCTACTGCTTCCATACCAAGTGCAATTGCCGGCAGACTGTCTGTTACAAGATTAATCCATAAAAGCTGCATAGAAAGAAGCGGTGTCTTATGCCACAGCATCATTGCAGTAAAGACGGTGATCACCTCTCCAATATTTGTACCAAGCAGGTAGCCAACTACTTTTTTAATATTGGCATAAATTCCTCTGCCTTCTCGCACTGCATCTACAATTGTTGCAAAGTTATCATCGGTAAGCGTCATATCAGCTGCTCCCTTAGCCACATCTGTTCCTGTAATTCCCATTGCACAGCCAATATCAGCAGCCTTCAGTGCCGGTGCATCGTTTACACCATCTCCAGTCATCGCTACTACTTGACCTTTTCGCTGCCAGGATTTTACAATACGGATCTTATTTTCAGGTGACACGCGAGCATAAACAGCAATGTTTTCCACCTGTTCATCCAATTCTGAATCTGTCATTGCATCTACCTGTGCACCTGTTAAAGCGCGGTCGCCCTCTCTCATAATGCCAAGCTCTCTTGCAATCGCGGAAGCTGTCACAACATGATCACCTGTAATCATAACTGGCTTAATTCCCGCCTTGCGACATCGCGCAACTGCTGCCTTCGCCTCTGGTCTTGGCGGATCAATCATGCCGACAAGTCCACAAAAATGGAGATCTCCTTCAAGAGTCATCATTGATTTTTCATCTGGGATCTTATCAATTTCCTTATAAGCAACTGCAAGTACGCGAAGTGCACGCTCACTCATCTCTTCCATTACCAGACGTGCCTGTGATAAATTTCCTGATGTGCAAAGAGGTTCCATAACATCAAATCCACCCTTTACAATTGCAATAAGCTTTCCATCCATACGACAAACAACTGTCATGCGTTTTCTGTCGGAATCAAATGGCAGCTCTGCCAGGCGCGGATACTGCTTTGCCAAACTTTCCTTTGGCATTCCATTTTTATGTGCAGCAAGCACAATAGCTGTCTCAGTCGGATCACCGATATGCTGTTCCTTATCACCATCAAATACAACAGCACCATCACAGCAAAGTGTTCCCAGACGAAGAAGTGTCTTTACTTCCTCAGATGGCTTTGTTTCAAGCTTATTAGCCTGTGTTTCCCCATCAAGATATGTTTCTACCAAGTCATTCGATTCTGTGTCAGCGTTCCCGTTTTATCTGAGCAAATGACGGATGCACTTCCCAATGTCTCAACTGCTGGCAGACGACGAATAAGTGCATTTTTCTTAACCATTCTCTGTACACCGATTGACAATACAATTGTAACAATTACAGGAAGTCCCTCTGGAATTGCAGATACAGCAAGTGATACAGATGTCATAAAGATTTCCATCACTTCAAGTCCGTTTGCAAGACCAACAACAAAGATAATTGCACATGCTGCTAATGCCAAAATTCCAAGATATTTTCCGAGCTGTGCCAGACGCTTTTGAAGAGGTGTCTGTCCATCATCGGCTCCTTCCAAAAGATTGGCAATCTTTCCCATCTCAGTATCCATTCCAGTTGCTGTCACAACTGCTACAGCAGTTCCATATGTGATGCTGCAGCCTGAAAAAACCATGTTGCTTCTATCTCCTATCGGTGCGTCTGCCTTTGGACAGGCACCTGCATCTTTTTCTGCCGGTACTGATTCACCTGTTAGCGCAGACTCTTCACTCTTTAAGCTGACACTCTGCAAAAGCCTTGCATCTGCCGGAACAAAATCACCTGCTTCTAAGCGTATGATATCACCTGGCACTAACTCTGATGCATCAATGATTGACTCTACCTTGTCACGAAGAACACGTGCATGTGGTGCCGACATACTTTTTAATGCTTCTAGTGCTTTCTCTGCACGGCTTTCCTGCATAACACCCATTATCGCATTTACAACCACTATCAGTAAAATCAGCAATGGTTCAAAAAAGCCTTCCGGATCACCTTCCACACATGCTACCACAAAAGAAATTGCCGCTGCTGCAAGTAATATCAGAATCATTACATCTTTAAATTGCTCTGCAAATCTCTCCCAATTACTCTTTGATTTCTTTGCACGCAATCGATTCTCGCCATATTGCTCCCGGCGCTTTTTCACCTCCGATGACGAAAGTCCTGTTGATTCCTGCACATTAAGTTCCTGTAAGACTTCTTGTTTTTCCTTATTATGGTACGTCATACAAAACCCTCCTTCTGCCAGTTTTCTTTTTTTATTTCAGAATCAGTTTTTGCTTTCTATCGCTAACTATGCAAAAAGACCCATGTATGCCTTATTTATTAGAAAAGCACACATGAGTCTCATTCTTTAAGATTTGCCAGGCATATGCCGAGTCTGTTGACAAATCACGCAGTCCGCGAACTACTCCCTCACAATATTCAATTGTTCAGAAAAACGAAAGCAGTTTTTCTCCCACTCTGATAGAGTCACTATACCACACCATGTCTAAAAAAGTCAACCCTGATCTTCCAATAAAATCGGAAGAAAATAGCGAAGTTCACGAAACCACCAATACCAGTCGTGTGAAACATCGCTTCCCCAGAAATCACACCACGCATTAATTTTCTTTTCATCAAAAATACGTTTTAAATTGCGAAGTGTCTGTGCACCGTCATATTCCCAAGCACCCTGTCCCACACAGAAAACTATTTTTTTCTGATTATAAATCCTTATATACGGGTGATCAGCCGGCATATTCTCTAAAAAACGCTCTGGCGAGTTCTTATAAAGATTTTCATCACACCAGCCGTGAAAAAAGTAATCACTGTTGTACACACCTGAAAGCGCAATCAGTCCGCTAAATAACTCTGGGCGACGCAAAAAAGTAATAGCGGCCTGATTAGCACCTAAACTTGGGCCTGTTACAATTGGCAGCATATTCGATGTATTTTTTTGCATCAGAATCGGATACACTTCATCAATAATATAATTATGATATTGCTCTTGTCTCGCTGAACGCCAAGAAAGAATACCATTTTCGCAAGACCAGCTTTCTTCATCCACAGAATCCACTGTCACTATTTGAATGCGCCCCTGTTCAATAAAATCACTCAGATGGTAAATGATTCCAAAATCCTCATAATTGTGGCAATTTGAATCCTGCGTTGGAAAACCAAGAAGCGGCACCCCCGCATGACCATAGATACATAGATGCATCTGTTTTCCCAGACTGTTACTATAATGCTCGATATACTCTTTTTTCATCGCATCTGCCAAGAAGAACTCAAAAATTTCTATATTCCCCTTAGCTTCTCCTTCCTGTGATTCAACCATCCGGCTGCCCTAGGCAACTTCCTGTCTATCTGTATTATAGCGTGCAAAACTTCTGATGTCGATGTTTTTTTCATCTTGTGTCGCTTGTGCATTTGCGTATTTCAAATTGTTGAGTACGGTATCTGAAAACAAAACTGTATCCTGCAACACAATTGCCACATTTTTTCGGAGTGTTCCGCTTGCAATCTCACCAAAATCTTGATTGCTAATCATAATCTTTCCGCTGTCGATATCATAAAAACGCATGAGCAGATTCACAATCATTCTCGATATTGCCTCATGACTTTTTCCATATAATTATTGTTTGTACGCTCCGTAAAATTACGAAATGCTTGTGTACCCCTCGGCACAGTTTGGCGTTGTGCACTTGCATTTACAATATCTTTTTCAACCAAACTCTTTAAGTAAAAAAATCTACTTCTTATCCTTCCTCCCTCTGCCCTTTTGTCATTTTCAACCCTTATTAACTTGGCGATTTTTTGCATCATATAAAGATTTCTAGAATCTTTTTCACTGTCACCATCTGGAAGTTTCGATTTCGGAACCATTGCAAGTAAAGCTTCAAGTTCTTCAATTCGCTCATCTGAAAACTTGAAGCTGTTTAGTTTTTCTTTCCAGACTTCTATCGTTCCATTTGCATTTGCATTCGCTAGATTCTCAATCTCAATGATATCGCTTTCAACAGTTTCAACATTTTCTAATTCAGGAAACGATTTTACAGTAAACTGGATACCTACAACTGTTTTTCCCTCCTTCATGGCATATAATCATACTCAAAGTTTGCAGCCTGCTTTATTTCCTCTTTTGCCCGTTTTAAAATTCGTTGATTAAAGTATTTGAACTCGCTGTAAAAATCCTTATTGCAACGTAATAAACTTTTTAAATCGTCCAGAGAAATCTTCCATGTTCCCTGATATTTATTGTCCCATAAGTATAAAAAAAAGGATGTATGTATATCGACTATTCATGTTGATGATACATTTGAGTCTGTACCTTAAATATCCAGCTCCTCAATATTAAAAATATATTTTTGCGCAGATTCGGTACACATCAGTTCAACTTGCCACATGCCATAATTATCTTTTTTAACAACAGCTATTTCAAAAAGTGCGATCCGCATAAATCCATCTTCACCATCTGGATCAGGTATCTTAACTGTCTTCATTAAATGATCAAGCCGTTTGTCAAGTATTTCGGGTTTAATTTGTACCTCGCCAAAAATATTCTCAAGTTCCCCCTTCCGAAACACAACAGATCGGTGTTCTTTATCATACTATTTATTCGTCCCAGATATACATCTAATATTTTAAGCTCCTGAAGAGAAAAATCTGACTGCCATAATGATAATAATGGTCGACTTTTTTGAACAACTAAGTTGTCCACCCCTGATAATTTCTTTATTTTATCCATTCCCTGATTTATTTTGAGTGACACTCCCATCCATAAAGTATGGAAATGTCACCATTTTCTCCTTTATTTTTTCTGTTATTATAACATTCAGGTGACTTTTTGTCAACTTTTAAAAGTCACTCGAATTGGATTTCATAGTCACTTATATTGGATTTTAAGGCCACCTATTTATTATTTCATAGTCACTTATGTTGGATTTTAAGATCACCTATGCTGGATTTCATGGTCACCTATATCTCTCAAAAAATAAGTTTTAAGCGGTTTGTAGGTAATGCCGTAATCAAGAGAATAATCAAGAATATAATCAAGAGAATAATCAGGCTATCAATCAAGGAATTAGAATGACAGATTTTGTAGATCTTTGAAACTATTTTCCTCAAAATGATTCTTTTTGTTATTGGCATGGATCTTTTTTCAATTTTAAATCTAAGTCAATACACTGGATTTCATGGTCACCTATTTCAAATATTATAATTTTAAGAGCTTGATAATAATACTCTTACAAAGATAATATTTCACTGGATTTTATGGTCACCTATAATGTTTAAAATTAAATTATTAATTATCGAAATCACCTCATAAATCCAGTATTTATGCAAGTTTCGAGTAAACAATCAACCTATTTCGGCACTTCTTAACTTGAATACTATAAATGTAGGTTTTCATTGGATTTTATGGTCACCTATCCAACAATTATGAAATTAGAAAAGCTAGCAAACGAACACCGCCTAGTATCCTCATTGTTTACCATTTACTAGACCACGCACCACCTCCAAACTTAGCTAATGTCGGCATTGCTATCATTTCTTTCTCCTATTCTGGCTATTTAATAGTATGGTTCACACTAATTAGCATGAACCTGTGTTTTGTCAATAGAAAATCCTCAAAATCAGAAGGAAAATTCCCCATTTTCAGATCGGGAAATCCCCATTATCCGAAAGAAACATGTAGAGAGTTTTCGTTTTTTCACTTATCTAGTAGGAAAGAAAGCAGCATTCACTGCTTTCTGCCCAATAGGGTAATACGTGTTCGCTTGTGTCAAAAGCTGCCTGAACGCTTTGCGTTCAACGTACTGTCCTTTGATTCAGCTCCCGCGCCTGGTTGACGTGCAGTCTGTTTCATTAGAGCATGTTCCATACGATAACTGTTTCCTTCAAAAAGAATCAGGTGTCCATGATGGACAAGTCGATCAATCATAGTTGCTGCCATCTGATCATCCGTAAAGATGCCTCCCCATTTAGAGAATTCTAAGTTGGTAGTGAGTAGAAGACTTTTACTTTCATAGCTGTCGGAAATTACCCGAAACAAGAGCTGAGAACCGTCACGATCAACAGGAACATATCCCCATTCGTCAAGAATCAACAGATCAAGTCCATTTAGATCATTACGGAGCCGCTCTAAAGTACCGTTTTTTCTAGCCTCGGCTAACTTTAAAACTAGTTCTGTTACTGTGTAAAAGCGAACCTTATAGCCTTTCATACACGCATTCACTACAATGGCGATTGCCATATGAGTTTTGCCAATGCCTACAGGTCCATAAAGTACAAGATTGTTTTTCTCTTTTATAAAAGAGACACTTTCCAGTTCTTCTTTGCATAGTGCTGGAGGTAGTTTTACACAACGGTATTCATAGCCTTCAAAAGTTTTATAAATAGGGAAACGGGCTCTCTTAACCAGACGAGCTCTCTTATTCTCGTCACGGCAAGTGATTTCCTTTTGCAGAGCGACAGCAAGGTATTCGATCTGCTTTGGAGTACCATCCTGTTTTATCAGCTCTGGTATCGCGGAGGTCAAAAACAGTGACTTGCAGCAGGTAAGAATACTTTCTTCAAGCTCTGTACGAGTAGATGTGGGAGTCATGATAGGATCGCCTCCTTTCCGTCACTCTTAGATGGAAGAAAAACCTGATCATAGATGGCTAATGAGGGACCCGGTTCTGGAGGGGTATCAATACCATAACCAGTGATACGTGCTGCAAGAGCTGCTGTATTTGACAGACTCACGCTATTACTTTTAATCGACAGGGTGAGTGCATCAATAGCTGCCTTATATCCGTACTGTTTTGTTAAATCACTAAGAAGACGAACACAAGATTTGCGAACACTATGGGACTGATTATCAATATATTCTCGGATTAGCTCTGGTGCATCCTTGCGGAATCCACTGTTGTCCCATGCTCCGATATTTTTTGAGAGCATTTCAAGAGAAGTGCTGTAATCACTGATGTCTGTTCGAGTATTCCCATACTGACGCATATGGCGAACAAGCAAATCTCCATTCGGCTCTAATATATCAATGTAGTGAGCGCGGATACCGACCATAACTCGCTTGTTATGATTTTCAGGCTTTGTCGAATAGAAGTGTTTACCGTCAAGACAGATCTTTCCATATCCATCAGCTCTGCAAGTTTCATAGCGACATACCTGAAATGGCTTTGCTGGAAGCAGAAAGAAATGCTTTCGATCTTCCTCAAAGAGTTCTGATATTACGTTTCCTTTTTTATAATGAGATTCAGAAGCTTTTTTTACATGTTGATCAAGAAGCGTCCGATTGTAAGCTTCAATGTCATGGTACGTTGGTATGGGAACGAATAAGTTTCTACGAGTTGTTCCCACTTTATTTTCTACATTCCCTTTCTCGTAACCAGCATACGGATTACAAAAGCGAATCCGAAAGCCATAGTGAGCGCGGAAGCGAGCAAACAGTTCAGTTTCATGGATCTGACCCATGACTCGATGGCCAACACCTGTTGCGTTATCAAACACTAATAGAGTCGGAACACCACCGATGTAATTAAAGATATCCATAAGCCCCTGACAGACACATTCAGCAGTTTCACCACGGAATAGCTGACTGTAACTGTCATTACTATAGGGAAACGAAAACACAAGATATTTTCGTCGTACACAAGTGGTATCTTCATTAAAATCAGCTTCTCCAAAATCAACCTGTGCACATCCGGTTCCCATATAAGTTCCTGAGAACCTTTGGATTATATATTTGTGCGAATCTTTTTAACAAAACTTTTGGACAGAATCATAACTTCCAGTAAATCCGTACTCTGTCTGAAGACGTTCATGAATTCGCTTGGCTGTATGTCGTTGCTTAG
>ENA-OQAZ01000088-OQAZ01000088.1-human-gut-metagenome-genome-assembly--contig:-NODE-88-length-44114-cov-2.273331_pt1 | contig 44114 bp, 51 predicted proteins | sample MGYA00242737_ERZ504531 | MGnify/ENA primary metagenome ERZ504531 (study PRJEB26092, sample SAMD00036244) | human gut metagenome | host: Homo sapiens | study: EMG produced TPA metagenomics assembly of... | reverse complement strand
CGATAATACGCAAAAAAGAGAAGACTCTCATCTTTCTCTCTTGGCTTATAATGCAGTTGAGGGGACTTGAACCCTACCCAAGCTACATGGACATGAACCTGAATCATGCGCGGTATGCCAATTCCGCCACAACTGCATATTCAATTTTGTTTTTTCTAATGATATGCATTAGAAAATGCAGTTGACGGGACTTGAACCCGTACGAGCTAGGCTCACAAGATCCTTAGTCTTGCGCGTATGCCAATTCCGCCACAACTGCATATTTTGTTTTTGTCTGTTGAGCAACTTCGTTTGTTGTTTCTTTGTTTTCTCTGTTGCTCACCTGACGATATATATATTATCACATGGGCAATGATTTGTCAACACTTTTTTCAAAAAAAATCAAAAAAACTTTTTGTAGGTGCCTTTTTGTGTCTCAAAACTAAAAAATACTCCCAAAAAGCAACCAATAGTTTACTTTGTGGGAGTATTCGTGTTTTTTCGTTCTTTTGTTACAATCTCCTGTGTCAATTACAGGCCAACTGCAAAACCAACAATTAAAACAATAATACCAAGTGCTATACGATAAAGCGCAAAGCTGTTGAAATTGTGACGCTTGATATACTGCATTAAGAACTTAATTACAATCATAGAAACACCATAAGAAACAACCATTGCCAGCAAAACAACAAAGAACTGCTCTGCTGAAAAACCGCCGCCTTTACAAGGAACTTAACAAGCTTCAGACCGCTGGCACCAAACATAACAGGAATTGCCAGATAGAAGGTATACTCTGCTGCAATAAAGCGGGAACATCCAAACAGCATACCGCCGATGATCGTGATTCCTGAACGAGAAGTTCCCGGGATCAATGCCAATAACTGGAATACACCTATAATAAATGCTGTCTTATAGCTAAGCTGTGTAAACTTTACAATTGATGGACGAACCTTTTGATTTCTCATCTCGATTGCAATAAATGCAATTCCGACTACAATAAGCATAATTGCTACTACAAGCCAATTCATCAGGTATTTATCAATAAGATCATTGAACAATATACCAATCACACCAGCAGGGATACAGCCAATAATTACCTTCTTCCACAGTTCGATAGTATTGTGCTTCTGCTCTTTTGTCTTTCTGGCCGAAAATGGATTCAGCTTATAAAAGAACACCGTGACAACCGCTAGGATCGCACCAAGCTGTATAACAACATCAAACATTTCTGTAAATTCAGCAGTAAACACCTCTGGTGCACTCGTCTTCCAGAAGGCATCTACCAAAATCAGATGTCCGGTACTGCTGACAGGAAGCCACTCGGTAATTCCCTCTACAATGCCAAGAAAAATGACTCTCAGCCACTCAATAATATTCATTTTTTAATTTTCCTTTCTGTTATTCCCTCTTTACATACGATTTTCAATCTGCCAGTCAATTGGCGCAAGACCATTTTCTTTTAAGTACTCATTTGTACGGCTAAATGGTCTGCTTCCAAAAAATCCTCGGTATGCAGACAGCGGACTCGGATGCGCTGATTCAAGGATCAGATGCTTTGAATTGTAAATCATCGGCTTTTTTGACTGTGCCGGTCTGCCCCACAAAATAAACACCATCGGGCGATCCTGTCTGGCAAGTGCTTCAATAGCAGCATCTGTAAACTGCTCCCAACCAATCCCCTTATGTGAGAACGCCTGATGTGCGCGGACTGTTAAAAGAGTATTTAACATCAAAACACCCTGCTTTGCCCATTTTACCAGATATCCATTGTCTGGAATATAACAGCCTAAGTCTTCGTGCAGTTCTTTATAAATGTTGACCAGAGAAGGCGGAATTTCTACGCCCGGCTTTACAGAGAAAGACAAACCATGTGCCTGACCTGGCTCATGATACGGATCCTGTCCGAGAATGACTACCTTTACTTTGGAGAGCGGCGTTAAATTAAACGCAGTAAAGATCTCATCGGATGGCGGATACACCACATGTGTGGTATACTCTTCGACTACTTTTTTATAGAGACTGGCATAATATGGCTTTTTGAATTCTGGACTGAGAGGTCCTAGCCAGTCATTTGCGATTGCTCCCATTGTTTTCCTCCACAAATGAATTAATTGATACGCACGCTAATGCCGCGTTCCTTCAAATACTGTTTTAAATCGGCAATCTCAAGCTCCTTGTAATGGAACAAGCTTGCCGCAAGCGCAGCATCTGCCTTTCCATCTGTGAGTGCCTCGTAAAAATGCTCCTTCGTGCCTGCACCGCCTGATGCAATTACAGGAACACTAACTGCCTCTGATACCTGTCTAGTCAGCGCAATGTCATAACCTGTCTTCATTCCATCACAGTCCATACTTGTTAGAAGAATTTCTCCTGCACCCATTCTTACAGCCTTTGCTGCCCACTCTACTGCATCAAGTCCAGTATCAATACGGCCTCCGTTTTTATAAACATTCCATCCGCTGCCGTCTGCTCTTTTTTTTGCATCAATCGCCACAACTACACACTGACTTCCAAATTTATCAGCTGCATCACTTATAAGCTGCGGTGTATTGATAGCAGATGAATTGATTGATATTTTATCTGCGCCCTCACGAAGAAGCATACGAAAATCCTCTACTGTACGGATTCCGCCGCCTACAGTAAATGGAATAAATACCTTCTGTGCTACCCTGCGCACCATATCAACCACAATGTTTCTGGAATCACTTGACGCTGTAATATCAAGAAATACCAGCTCATCTGCACCTAGCGCATCATAAGCTGCCGCTATCTCAACTGGATCTCCGGCATCCTTTAAATTCACAAAATTAACACCCTTTACAACTCGTCCGTTATGTACGTCCAGGCAAGGAATAATTCGCTTTGTAAACATTAGCCTTTCCTCCTTTGCGCCAAGAAATTTTTAAGAATCGCAAGCCCTGTTTTTGAACTCTTCTCTGGGTGAAACTGACAGGCAAAAACATTTTCTTTTTCTACCGATGCGTGGATAGTAACACCATATTCTGCTGTTGCTGCTACAATTTTTGGGTCTTTGGCCTGCAAATAATATGAATGTACAAAATACACATAAGGTTCCTTTTCCAGTCCCTTAAATAATGACGCTCCCTCGCGTACATTCAGGGAGTTCCATCCCATATGTGGAATTTTAAGACCAGGACCTTCTGGAATGCGCACAATCTTTCCCTTAAGAATACCAAGACCAGCTACGCCTGGTGTCTCCTCACTGCTCTCAAAAAGAAGCTGCAGACCCAGACAGATACCTAAAAATGGAATTTTTCTGTTTATTGCCTCATTGATAACATCAATTAATCCAAACTTATTTAAGTTTTCCATCGCATCTCCAAATGATCCCACTCCCGGCAAGATAATATGATCTGCCTGAAGAATTACCTCAGGATCTCTTGTCAAAACAGGTGTCTCTCCCATTGACAAAAGTGCCTTTTCTACACTTTTAATGTTTCCTGCATCATAATCAATAATCGCTATCAACGTGCCACCCCCTGATTCATGTGTAAAAACAGCTTGATATATCATATGATTATTCATGTGACAACTGTTCTGCTATTTCTTTTACAAATTGGATGCAATTTTCCTTCACACCAATACCTCTGCCATTTAAATCGGCCGGCACCTGATACAGCATCGGATGTACACGAATCAGCGTTGCTTCTGATGCATGGACAGCACTTTCTCAAATGGCCAGCGCATAACCATCGGATCAGCAAAGCCTCACCAAGCTCTAAATCGTAAGTTCATGCGTCAATGAGCAGCTAAGCCAGTTCATATAGGCTTCCCACTGCTTTTTCTTGTCCTTCCACCTTCGGTGCTGCCGTCAAAAACTTAGAAATTCGCCCATCTAACAGCTTTTGATCCGTATTTGAGGTAATTACAAAACAATTTCTTCCTTTTGCTAGCTTTGCCAGCGTATCATATACCTCATCAATTTGTTTTTCATTATCCTCTTTCACTGACAGCTGTGTGCCGATTCCGATTAACAGCATTTCACTGTTTATTATCTTATTCCATACTTCCTGTGTCATTCTCATTCTCCTGTACATCTGTTTCTTCTTTTGGCGCTTTTTTTAAGCAAAACCAGAATGCAACGCCTTCTGCTGTATTATATACACCAAACGGCTGCTTATGAGCATCCATAATGGCTTTTACAATAGAAAGACCGATACCGCTTCCTCCATATTCTCTTGTTCTTGCTTTATCGACCTTATAAAACTTGATCCATACTTTATCAAGGGAATCTTCTGGAATAGGATCGCCCGTATTGGCTACCGTTATCTTTACAGTATCCTCTTGTTCCTCTAGCGTCACACAAATACGCATGTCTCCATTTACATGGTTCATTGCATTGCTTATATAATTAGTACAAACTTCCTCAATTTTAAATTCATCACCAATCACCATACAGGAAGCAGGATACTGTTTTATCACCTTAATTTCCTTCTTTTGCATTTCCAGTGCACTTGAATTGAGAAGTGTTGTAAGCATCTCACAAATATCAAATGGTTCTTCTGTGAGCGCATCCTGCCCAAATTCAAGATGATTGAGTGTAAGAAGCTTTCGCACCATGCGGTTCATTTTTTTTGCCTCATCGACAATTACATCACAATAAAATGCCCTGCTCTCTGGATCGTCACTGATGCCTTCCTGAAGACCTTCCGCATAGCCCTGGATCAATGCAATTGGCGTCTTTAACTCATGCGAAACATTTGACAAAAATTCTTTTCGCACCTCGTCAATCTGGATTTTTTCATCAATGTCCTTTTTCAGCTGCTCATTTGCTGTCTGCAGCTGATTAATTGTACTCTCTAGCTGCTCTGACATTGAGTTCATACTGTTTCCCAAAAGACCGATTTCATTATTAAGATTGCCCGTATATTTGCTTGTAAAATCAAGATTTGCCATATGATCAGCAAGCTCAGCAAGCTGCAGAATTGGTCTTGTCAAACGGTTAGATATCACACTTATTACAATAAGTGCAAGCAGCATTCCTCCTAAGCAGGTAAACATGAAAAATTGATTGGAAATCTGTGCACTGTCCTGCACAGCTTCTAAAGGCGTAGACATTAAAAATAATGTTCCATTGTTCAAAGAACCATAACAGTCCATGTAGGATGTCCCTTCAATCGGATCATAATATTTTAAAATTTTATATCGTTCCCCTTGCTTTAATGTTGTGACCGTGTCCATGCGGTCCCATACCAAAATATACTGCATAAGACGATGACGAAGTTCGCTCGCCTGCATGTTAGATACACAGTTTGCACTCACTTCATCTAGTGACCAGTCTGATGTTGTCTGAATAAAAGAGATATTATCTGCATCACGCATGCTAATTAAAACCGCACTGACCTTACTATCATTTTCACTTTTGTTATTAGTCAGCTGATCAAGCTTTTCATAATAATGAACAACTTTTTCCTGTTTCTTCTGATAATAAAAGTCCTTCAGCAGTCCGTTATTTAACCCTATACACAACACCATTGTCAATGTAAGAATTACAATAAAGGCAGTTGTAATCTGTGTTCTTATGGATGATTTCATCATTCTACCTCAAATTTATAGCCCATACCCCAGATGGTATGAATATATTCGCCCTTAGCGCCCATCTTGCTTCTTAACTTCTTTACATGAGTATCGATGGTTCTCGCATCGCCAAAGTAATCATAGTTCCAGACATTGTTCAAAATCTTCTCTCTAGATAAAGCCAGTCCTCTGTTTTCCATAAAATAGGTCAAAAGTTCAAATTCTTTGAAACTAAGCTTCAATTTCCTTGCCATCTATTGTTACCTGATGTGCTGCTTTATCTATCACTATTCCGCCGCACTCTAACTTGCTTGATTTTACCTGATTGCTTCTCTTTAACACAGCTCCGACTCTTGCAACTAAAATCTTTGGGCTAAATGGCTTGCTGATGTACTCGTCCACACCCAGATCAAAGCCGTGAAGCTCATCCTGCTCCTCGCCCTTTGCAGTCAGCATAATAACAGGTACCTGTGAATATTCACGGATCGTCTTTAACACCTGCCAGCCATTCATCTTTGGCATCATAACATCAAGAAGGATTACTGCAATATCCTTATTCTGGAAAAAAATCTCTACTGCTTCCTCTCCATCTCCAGCCTCGATGACTTCATAGCCGTCTCTTGTCAAAAAGTCACTTACAAGCTTTCTCATTCTGCTCTCATCATCTACTACCAATACTTTTATCTTTTCCATTGCGTATTCCATCCTTTCTTTGTCAGCATAATTCGCGTTTGTAAACATTTTATCAAATAAATATGGCAAAGATGTGAACAAAACTGCATGAACAAAAAAACCGCCCCGGCAAATGCCGGAGCGGAAAATAATGTCTTGATTACATGATATCCTGATTTGCAATACCGTCCATATCATCGAAATCCTGATTCTCGCCAACCATACCCCAGATAAATGTGTATGCCTGAGAACCTGAACCACTGTGAATAGACCAACTTGGAGAAATAACAGCCTCTTCGTTTCTCATAACGATGTGACGAGTCTCCTGTGGCTCACCCATGTAGTGCATAACGAATGCATCTTCTGGCATATCGAAGTACAGATAAACTTCCATACGTCTGTCATGTGTATGACATGGCATGGTGTTCCATACACTACCTGGCTCAAGCTTTGTCATACCCATCTCCAGCTGACAGCTCTCTACCTGACCTGGAAGGATGTACTTGCAGATGGTACGATGATTGGAAAGCTCTAGAGAACCAAGCTCTACCTTATTCTCATCCTTTACGATGACAACGCCTTCCTCTGGTGTGCCTTTCTGGCTTGATCAAAACAGTCGGGCAGGTACGATGTGCCGGTGCACTGTTTAAATAAAACTTTGCTGGCTTGGAAGCATCTTCACTTGCGAACACAATCTTCTGTGTTCCCATTCCGATGTACATACCTTCCTTATGATCAACCGTGTATACCTTGCCATCAACTGTGATGTTCCCTTACCACCGATATTGATCACACCAAGCTCTCTTCTCTCGCAGAAATACTTTGCGCGAAGCTCATCTCCTGCAGTTAACTCGAGTGGACTTTCTGCCGGTGTTGCACTTCCGGTAATGATACGGTCGATGTGGCTGTATACCAGCTTAATCTCGCCCGGTACAAACAGTCCCTGAATCAGAAATTCCTCTCTGAGTCTCTGTGTGGTATAAGTCTTAACATCTCTTGGACTTACAGCAGTTCTTAACTCCATAAAAATCCTCCTTTGTTATGCGGCCATAGCAACGCCGCATCCTGTTTATTATCTATGCTTACTGCTGCTTACGCAGTGCTGCACGTTTACGAAGTGTTGGATCAAGAATCTTCTTTCTGATACGAAGGTTCTTTGGTGTTACCTCAAGTAACTCATCAGTATCAATGAAATCCATACACTGCTCAAGGCTCATCACCTTCTTTGGAACAAGGCGAAGTGCATCATCAGAACCTGAAGAACGAGTGTTGGACAAATGCTTTGTCTTGCAGACATTAACTTCTACGTCCTCTGCCTTACCAGTCTGACCAACAACCATACCAGAGTAAACCTTCTCACCAGGTCCAATAAACAATACACCTCTTTCCTGTGCATTGTAAAGACCATAAGTGATACTCTCGCCATCCTCAAATGCAATAATAGAACCCTGCTTACGATACTGGATATCGCCCTTGTACTCCTCATAACCATCAAAGATAGTATTGATGATACCATTTCCCTTTGTATCAGTCATGAATTCACCTCTGAATCCAATCAGACCTCTTGATGGGATAGAAAACTCCAGTCTTGTATAGCCGCCCTGTGTTGTTCCCATTCCGTGAAGTTCACCCTTACGGCTGGAAAGCTTCTGGATAACAGTACCGGAAAACTCCTCTGGAACATCAATATAAACAAGCTCCATTGGCTCTAAAAGACGATTTCTCTCATCTCTCTTTGTTAAAACCTCTGCCTTGCTGACTGCAAACTCGTATCCCTCACGGCGCATGTTCTCAACAAGAACTGAAAGATGAAGCTCACCTCTTCCGGATACCTTAAAGCTATCCATGTTCTCAGTCTCCTCAACGCGCAGGGAAACGTCTGTGTTCAGCTCGCGGAACAGTCTCTCTCTTAAATGTCTTGAAGTAACAAACTTTCCTTCCTGACCAGCAAGAGGACTATCATTTACCATAAAGTTCATTGCGATAGTCGGCTCAGAAATCTTCTGGAACGGAATCGCTACCGGATTCTCCGGTGAACAAATCGTATCACCGATATGAATATCGCTAATACCAGAAATTGCAACAATGGAACCGATATCAGCACGCTGTACCTCTACCTTATTCAGACCATCAAACTCATACAGCTTACTGATTTTTACGCGGCGCTTCATACTCGGATCATGATGATTTACAATAACACAGTCCTGATTTACCTTTACAAAACCATTGTCAACCTTACCAACACCAATACGACCTACATATTCATTATAATCGATGGTGCTGATCAAAACCTGAGTCGGTGCCTCTGGATCACCTTCCGGTGCCGGAATATGCTCAATAATGGTTTCAAACAATGGAACCATATTCTCTCTAGGATCATCTAAATTTCTAACTGCAAAGCCAGCCTTTGCAGATGCATACAAGAATGGACAGTCTAACTGCTCATCACTCGCATCAAGATCCATCAAAAGCTCTAATACTTCATCTACAACTTCCGCCGGTCTTGCCTCCGGACGGTCAATCTTATTGATACATACAATAACAGACAGGTCAAGCTCAAGTGCCTTGCTTAAAACGAACTTTGTCTGCGGCATTGGTCCCTCAAATGCATCAACAACAAGAATAACACCATTTACCATTTTCAGTACACGCTCTACCTCGCCACCGAAATCCGCATGTCCTGGTGTATCGATGATGTTGATCTTGCAGTCTTTATAAGTAACTGCAGTATTCTTGGACAGGATAGTGATGCCTCTTTCTCTTTCGATATCATTAGAGTCCATGACACGCTCCTGAACTTCCTGATTCTCACGAAATACTCCGCTTTGCTTTAACAGCTCATCTACCAGTGTCGTTTTACCGTGGTCAACATGCGCAATAATCGCTACGTTTCTTACTGTCTCTCTCTTTGTTTTCATATAGAAAAAACTCCTCTTAATGCTAAAAACTTAATTCAGTTACACAAATCCCCCAAAACCAGCATCTGTCTTTTTAAACTTTTCATCAGCAAAAGAGAGCTGCCGGTTGGCAACTCTCTTATTGTAGCACAGATAATATTCATTTTGCAAGTAGTTTTCAAGATTCTGGTGCATCCTTTTGCACAGTTTCAGAAAGTGCAGTCAATGTTCCTGCAATCGAAGCCAGATTTGACGGCACAATGATCTTTGTTGCTTTACCGTCAGCTGCCTTCTCAAAAGCCTCCATACTCTTAATCTGAAGAACGGCTGCATCAGCCTTTGCTTCCTTAATATAAGCAATTCCATCAGCCTTCGCCTGAGAAACGCGGCGAATTGCCTCTGCTTCACCTTCTGCCTCACGAAGCATTGCCTCTTTCTTTGCCTCTGCACGAAGAATTGCTGCCTGCTTTTCAGCCTCTGCATCAAGGATTGCAGACTGCTTCTTACCTTCTGCGCGAAGAATTGCAGACTGCTTTTCACCTTCTGCACTAAGGATCGCTGCACGCTTGTCACGCTCTGCCTTTGCCTGCTTTTCCATAGAATTTTGGATGTCAGACGGCGGTGCGATATTCTTAAGCTCAACACGGTTTACCTTAATTCCCCACGGATCTGTTGCCTCATCAAGACTGCTTCTCATCTTAGTATTGATTGTCTCGCGAGAGGTCAGTGTCTCATCAAGCTCCATTTCACCAATAATATTTCTCAATGTGGTTGCTGTCAGATTTTCAATTGCCATCAGCGGATTTTCTACACCATACGCATAAAGCTTCGGATCTGTAATCTGATAAAATACAACTGTATCAATAAGCATTGTAACATTATCTTTTGTAATAACCGGCTGAGGATCAAAATCTACAACCTGTTCCTTTAAAATAACGTTTCTTGCAACGTGATCAACAAATGGCATCTTGATATGAACACCAACTGACCATGTAGTAAGATAACCGCCAAGACGCTCTACGATAACAGCATGTGCCTGTGGCACAATGCGGATACATGAACCAATGATACATAAAATAACAATGACAATAATAACGCCTGCAATAAATTGAGGACTAAGAATAGATGCTGCTAACATACTCATACACTCCTTTTCTCTTAAATGATATACTGCTTATTCTTTTAACTGTTTTCCTGTGCTGTCCTTGACGGCTCAATCTTTTCAACGATCAGTTTGACACCTCGTATACCTGTGACAACAACATGGCTGCCTGCTTCGATGATTTCATCATCCTTCTCGGCAGCTGCTGTCCACTCCTGACCACGAATTACAGCTTTTCCAAAGCCTTCCTGATTATGTATTCGAGCCGTAACCGTCGCATAATCTCCAATTAAACTATCGACATTTGTCTTGACCGTCTTTGTCTGAAGAAAGCGTCCAGCAATGGGACGAACCAAAATCAATAACAGCATCGACACAGCTAAAAAAACAATAAGCTGAATTTCCAACGATGTCGAAAACAGTGAAGTAATAAATGCTGCAACGGCACCGACAGCAAACCAAATGGTTACAAGCTGAAATGTTGCCATCTCAATCGCTGTCAATACGATAAATAAGATGAGCCAAACATAAACTTCGATACTGTCCACATCTAATCCTCCTTTCATCTTCGTTTTTCTTATGCTACCACAAAAATGATTAGTATTTTTCCGACTGTCATTTTTGCCAGATATTTTTGTAACCATTAAATTCTAAATCACATGATAAATCATCACTCTTAGTGTAAATACCTGCTCATCCCACATTGTCTCAACATTACCGTCTGCATGTTCTAAAAGTTCATGCATGATGCGAAGCCCCATTCCATGCTCCTGTGGATTTTCTTTGCGGCTTATAAGACGTCCATCCTGTGCTTTAAAAATGGTGCCATCATAGCGATTTTTAATTTCAATAAAAAGATTTTTTCGCTCAACCTTCATAAAAAATCTTCACAAGACGTTCCTTCTCACTAACTCTGTCGCATGCCTCAATTGCATTGTCAAGCGCATTTCCAAGAACACCGCATAATACAGAATCCGCCACCTCCATTTCTCTTGGAATGGAAATAGATCCTCCACTTCAATCTTCTTTTCTCTTGCCACGGCCTTTTCAAAGTCAAGCACCGCATCTACAGTTCTATTTCCTGTTGTTGATGAGTGCGGTGTCATAAGGCTCTGCTCCTCGTTCAAGCGGCAGATTAAAGAATCGAAATCTCCTTTTTTGGCAAGCATCAAAAGCTCCATATTGCGGTTTTTTCGCTCATGACGCTCCTTTCTCATGGTTTCCTGAAAATGAGAAAGAGCCTCATACTGCTTTGCATAGTACTGAAGCTGACGGCCTGTCATATATTCCCTTCGCCTTGTCTTTTCCTTCCAGGCTTCTTCCTTCTGGAACGCAAAAATTGTCTCGAACAGTAAAATAATCGCAGCAACTGCTGCACTAAATAAGCTTAGAACCCCTTTTGTACGAATCAGAATCAAACAGCACAGATTTAACACACACCATAAAAGAAAATGCGGCAAAAGGCAGCGCCAAGTTTTTTTCTGTTCTTCTTTTTTCAAAACTGCAAGATATTGTGATGTCGTATATAATGCAAAAAAATTGATCAATAATACAAGCAATAAATCTGTCATGTTTCGATCCCTCTCAATGTTTATTCTTACTCAGAACCCCATTCCCAGAAGCGGCTGCGCACATTAGCGCGTGTGCCTCACTTATACTTAAAATCGTGCCATCTCTAAGTGCAAGCTTTTCATACTGAAAGGCCTCAACGTGCTCCATATTCACAAGATACGCCTTGTGAATCCGTACAAAATCTGCACTGATTGCTAAAAGCTCTTCCTCTGCCTCATCAAGCTTATGATAATACTCGTATTCTCCACGCACAGTATGAACAATTACCTTTCGCTTGTTGCTTTCCAGATATACAATATCTCGGCAAAGAAGATTCACCACGTTTTTTCCAAAACGAATCGTAAACAACTCTCTGTGAAAACGGCTGATTCGCTCAAACGCCTTATCTAACACATTCTCAAGTTCTTCTTGCTTTAACGGCTTTGATAAAAAACGAAATGGCTCCGCTTCAAACAGCTGGCGCATATACTGATCATAACCAGAAACATATATAATAAGTGTCTGGTATGAACGTTCACGAAGCTTTTTTCCAAGTTCGATTCCATCCATTTTTCGCATCTCAATATCAAGAAACAATATTTCAAAGCCTGCACCGTTTTCAATTTCTTCTAAAAGTTCCTCCGCAGATGCAAATGTTTCAGCCTGCAGCTCTACTCGCTTTTTTTTTGCATAAGCCATTACAAGACTTCTAAGCTGCTCGGCAAACGGCAGTTCATCATCACACATTGCACATGTTATCATTACACTTTCTCCTCAAACAAAAGAAGTTCTTTTCCATTCTTAGCGTAGTACCCATAATCTTCAATCTCTGTCTTAGCACTGCCCTGAAAGCTCTCAAGAAGCTGCTTTTCCATGGATGCGCGCTCAGTAAGAGGTACAAGAAAGCGCACACTTACATCCTCTGCATATTCACTGTCTAATTGGCTGTAGCCTCGCTGTCCCAACAGATAAAGAAGTGTTCCTATCTGGTTATATGTCACCTTTACTAAAAACTGTACAGCTGGAATTTTTTCAATAACCTCACTTGCTTCAACACCAGCCTTTGCCGCCGCCGTATAAGCGCGCACCAGACCGCCCGTTCCCAAAAGAGTACCTCCAAAATAGCGCGTGACAACGACAACCGTGTCGCAAAGACCTGCCCCCACCAGCACATCAAGCATTGGCTTGCCTGCTGTCTGTGAAGGTTCACCATCATCACTACAGCGCTTTAGCTCCTGTTTTTTTCCGATACAGTACGCATAGCAATTATGTCTTGCATCCCAATATTTTTTGCGGATCATTTCAATATAGCAAGCGCCTCCTCCTCTGATTCCACATGCTCTAAGTTTGCAATAAACCGTGATTTTTTCTCTACAATTTCTGCTGTATCTCCAATATAAACTGTCTTGTATGCCTCTGACATTTTATTCACCTTATTCCTTTATACTTTTATTTCCATATATTAAAAGCATTTTCTTATTTTTCTCTGCTGCAAAATGCTTTGTAGCTAGTGTATCTTATTTTGCAGCTTCTGTAAAGGTTTGCTTTTTTTCTGGTATTTTTCTCTATTTTTTGATATACTAAAGAATAAATGTCAGTCCATGCTTAGAAATCGTTTATGCATGAATTTGACGGAAAGGCACTGATCTTTATGATTTTTAATAATGATACAATTAAAAAGGAGCTGTCAGGTCTTCTTGATACATCAAGGCAGGCCAGACGACACCATCTTATTTTTCTTTTAAAAATAGCACTGGCAATGTTTCTAATTCTTTGCTTCGCCGGCTTTGCTATCGGAATTGGATTTGTCCGCGGAGCAATTGATGCCGCTCCCTCTCTCGATATACTTGATGTACAGCCACAAGGATATGCTTCTCAAATTTACGACGCAGACGGCAATCTAATGCAGACACTTGTCATGGAAGGCAGCAACCGCGAAGAAGTCAGCTTTGACCAGCTTCCTGATGATCTTGTAAACGCTTTTATCGCAATTGAGGACAGCCGCTTTTATGAACATAACGGAATTGATTTAAAAGGAATTTTGCGTGCTGCTTATGTCGGTATTACAAGTGGACGATTTTCTGAAGGTGCCAGCACAATCACCCAGCAGCTCATTAAAAATAATGTGCTGCAGGGCGGCTACGAGACAAGCATGGCTGACAAACTGCGCCGCAAAATTCAGGAACAATTTCTTGCAACAAAATTAGAAGATCAGCTTGACAACAAAGAAACCATTCTTGAATATTATCTTAATACAATTAATCTTGGCGGCAACTGTCTTGGTGTACAGACAGCTGCTCACCGCTATTTTGGCAAAAATGTGTGGGAATTAACATTATCTGAATGCACTGTTTTAGCTGCTACCACTTCAAACCCATCACGCTACAATCCGCTTACACATCCAAAAGAAAATGCAGTGCGCAGAAAGATCGTTCTTGAAAAAATGTATGATCAAAATTTTATCACTTATGATCAGAAAAACGATGCACTTGATGATGATGTGTACAGCCGCATTCAGACAGTTGACAATGCCACTTCAGGCAGTACGGTCTTTTCTTATTTTACAGATGCTGTATATAATCAGGTTTGTGATGATCTGCAGTCAAAGCTTGGCTATTCTGCCTCACAATCTTATAAACTTCTCTACAGCGGTGGCCTACAAATTTATTCAACAATGGATCCGTCCATTCAGGCTATTGTCGATGAAGAAGTTAACAATGCAGACAATTACATCTCCTCTACTGGTAGCAGGCTTCTCGAATATTCACTTAATTATACGCTTACTGTATGCCATGCAGACGGTTCTGAAAGCACCTATACAGAAAATGATCTGACAAGCTATTTTCAGTCAGAAAAAAAGCAGGCAACAATTTGCAAATGTTTATGCTTCTAAAGAAGATATTTATCGTTCCATCCGTGAATTTAAAGCATCGCTACTTATTTCTGGCGACTCAGTTACAAATGAAACCATTACTCCTATTCTTGAGCCACAGGAATCTGTCGTTGTCATGAATCAGTCAAATGGTCATGTTGCTGCCATATCTGGTGGCCGCGGTGAAAAAGAAGGAAGCCTCACTTTAAATCGTGCTTTGCACTCTAACAGACAGCCAGGCTCTGCTTCAATGATAATCAGCACGTTTGCACCTGCTATTGACTCTTGTGGTGCTACTCTTGCCTCCACATATTATGATTCCCCTTATTCATCTGGAAATCAGCAGGTCTTAAACTGGTGGGGAAATCCGTATCTTGGCTACAACAATATACGTCAGGCTATCACATACTCCATGAATGTTATTGGTGCTAGGTGCCTTACTTCTCTTGTATCTGATTCTACCGCTTATGATTATCTAGAGCTTTTTGGTTTAGGCGATACTTCCGGGCAGGAAATTTCTTTTTCTCTTGCCAACACAAATTCATCATATACTGTCACAAATGAAATGCTTACTGCAGCATTTGCTTCAATTGCTAACGATGGAATTTACCAAAAGCCAACCTACTACACAAAGGTTTTAGACCGCCATGGTAATATTCTTCTTGAAAGTGTTCCTTCTCAGACAAGAATTATTAAAAGTTCCTCTGCTGCTCTTTTAACAAACGCAATGGAGGATGTGATTTCATCTGATTCCTCTTATTACTATCAATATGGAATCACACCAACTGGTACACTTTGTCAAGTTGATTCAATGACACTTGCTGGAAAGTCTGGAACAACGACAAGCGGAAGCGACGTATGGTTCATAGGCTACTCTCCTTACTACACCTGCGGCATATGGTCTGGATATGATGACTCAAAGGTACTTTCAACCGGAACTGAATACCACAAAACAATATGGCAGAAAATTATGGCTCGCATTCATACTGATCTTGATAACAAAGATTTCGTCTTTACAGATGAATTAGAATCTGCAAAGATCTGCAGCAAGTCAGGCCTTCTCGCAGTTGATGGCGTATGCAACAGCAGTTCAAGCAACGCTTCTGTATACACAGAATATTTTGCACCTGGCACAGCACCAACAAGCTATTGTGACCGCCACTATGCACTTCGTATCTGCACAGAATCAGGCAAAAGTGCAACAAAATACTGCCCCGATGATTCAGTCGTGCAGCGCGTTTATCTTCATATCGATGACAGTGATCTTTCAAGCGGCACTACGACAGACTCAGATTATCTGGCACCATCGAACCTTCAAAGCTGCGACATTCATACGGGAGATTCTACCCGGTAAGTTTACAAGTGGGCTTTTGTGAAGTTTTTGCCAGCGCCTATTTACTTTAAACATATGAAAACGGCCATACCATTTTGGGTATGACCGTTTTTTATGCTTTTAATAAAGCCGCCAAAATTACTTAAAGTACTTAACACCTGACTCAAACAGCTTCAGATCCTGCTCACCATAGATGTTGATTGCTACAGAATCTCCGATACGCTCTGAATGTGCCATCTTTCCATATACACGTCCATCTGGGCTTGTGATACCTTCGATTGCTGCATAGGAACCGTTCATATTCCACTCTTCGTCCTGTGCAAGATTGCCATTGTAATCAACATACTGAGTTGCAACCTGTCCGTTTGCGAACAGCTTATCAAGCCACTCCTTGCTTGCTACGAAACGTCCCTCGCCGTGAGAAACCGGGTTGCAGTAAACACCGCCGAGTGTTGCCTGTGCCAGCCATGGAGACTTATTGGATACTACCTTTAAGTATGCCATCTTGGAAACATGACGTCCAATGGTGTTTGTTGTCAGTGTCGGAGAATCAGACAGCTGGCTGTCAATAATCTCACCATACGGAACAAGTCCTAACTTTACAAGTGTCTGGAAGCCGTTGCAGATACCAAGTACAAGACCATCTCTGTTGTTTAACAGATCCATAACTGCTTCTTTGAGCTTCTCGTTTCTAAATGCTGTTGCAAAGAACTTTGCAGAACCATCTGGCTCATCACCTGCTGAGAATCCGCCTGGGAACATGATAATCTGAGACTCGCGGATTGCCTTTGTAAAGATATCAACAGACTCACGAATTTCTTCTGCTGTCTGGTTGCGAACAACCTTAACAATAGCCTCTGCGCCTGCGCGTTCAAATGCCTTTGCACTGTCATACTCACAGTTTGTTCCTGGGAATACTGGAATAAATACCTTTGGCTTTGCAACCTTATTCTTGCATACATAAATTGAATCTGCCTTGTAGATACCTGTATCAACCTTTGGCTGTGTCTTTCCAGATACAGACGGGAATACCTTCTCAAGAGTAGACTTCCAACTCTTTACAGCCTCATCCATGGAAATTACAATTTCACCATAAGTGAAGGTTGGCTCTGCACTTACTTCACCAATAACCTCACATGGAACCTCTAAATCTGCGATGCATTCTGCCGGAACTTCTGCGAGAATATTTCCGTATAATGGAGCAAAAAGGAGAATTCTTATCAAGCTGTGCATTGATAACTGCACCAAGGCCATTACCAAATGCCATCTTGCTTACTGCCTCTGCGATACCGCCTGCGCCAATTGCATAGGAGGATACGATCTGACCATTACGAACAGCCTCGTGAATCTGACCGTACAGTTTCTTCACCTGCTCATAGTTCGGAAGGTCATATTCATCCTTCTCAATAGCAAACAGAACAAGTTTATTTCCTGCCTTCTTAAATTCTGGTGTTACAACATCATTTTCAGATGCCACATCAACTGCAAAGGAAACAAGTGTTGGCGGTACATTTAACTCATCAAAACTTCCTGACATGGAATCCTTTCCACCAATTGACGGAAGACCAAATCCCATCTGTGCTGCATATGCACCAAGCAATGAAGCAAACGGAAGTCCCCATGTATGAGAATCCTCTGTCATTCTGCGGAAGTACTCCTGGAATGTCATACGAATCTTACTGTAGTCACCACCAGCTGCCGTAATTTTAGCAATAGACTCTGTTACGGCATAAACAGCACCATGATATGGACTCCATGAGGACAGGTATGGATTAAAACCATAACTCATCATGGTAACAGCATCAGTATTTCCCTTTGCTACAGGAACCTTTGCTACCATTGTCTGAACCTCAGTCAGCTGATTCTTTCCACCATACGGCATTACAACGCTTCCTGCACCGATGGAGCTGTCGAACATCTCAACAAGACCCTTCTGTGAGCAAACATTTAAATCAGCAAGCATAGAAAGCCATTTTTCCTTTACATCAGTAACTTCCTTTGATGCGAAGAAGCTTTCTTCCTTCTTTGGCATACTTACAGTAACATCTGTCTCCTGATGAGCACCGTTTGTATCAAGGAATGCACGGCTGATATTAACAATTTCTTTTCCTCTCCAGCGAAGAACAAGTCTAGGATCCTCACTCACAACTGCAACCTTTGTTGCCTCCAGATTCTCCTCAGCTGCATAAGCTAAAAACTGGTCTGCATCCTTTGGATCTACTACAACTGCCATACGCTCCTGAGACTCAGAAATCGCAATCTCTGTAGCCGTCAAGGCTGCATACTTCTTTGGAACCTTATCAAGCTCAACAACAAGACCGTCTGCCAGCTCTCCAATTGCTACAGATACACCGCCGGCACCAAAGTCGTTACATTTCTTAATCAGATGGCTGACTTCCTCACGACGGAACAGTCTTTGTAACTTTCTCTCAGTCGGTGCATTACCCTTTTGAACCTCTGCACCACATGTTTCGATAGAAGACTGTGTGTGAGCCTTAGAAGAACCAGTTGCACCACCGCAGCCATCTCTTCCTGTACGTCCGCCAAGCAGAATAATGATATCGCCTGGATCAGAATTTTTACGGATTACTGCACGTCTTGGAGCTGCACCCATAACAGCACCGATCTCCATACGCTTTGCCACATAATTTGGATGATAAATTTCCTTTACATAACCAGTTGCAAGACCAATCTGATTTCCATAAGAGCTATAACCAGCTGCTGCTGTACGAACAAGCTTCTTCTGAGGAAGTTTTCCAGGAAGTGTCTCAGAAAGCGGACGTGTCGGGTCTGCAGCACCAGTCACACGCATTGCCTGATAAACATAGGTACGACCTGACAGCGGGTCACGAATTGCACCGCCAAGACATGTTGCAGCGCCTCCAAATGGCTCAATCTCAGTAGGATGGTTATGTGTCTCATTCTTAAAGTTGATCAGCCACTCTTCTTCCTTACCGTCTACCTTAATAGGTACTACGATAGAACATGCATTGATCTCATCACTTTCTTCCTGATCCTGAAGCTTTCCCTGCTTCTTCAACTGACGCATACCCATAAGAGCCAAATCCATCAGGCTGATAAATTTGTCATTTCTGCCTTCAAACAATGTTTTATGAGCAGTCTCATACTCATCGTATGTCTTCTCGATTACCGGACGATAATATCCTTCCTCAAATGTAACGTTCTTTAACTCTGTCTGGAAGGTTGTATGACGGCAATGATCAGACCAGTATGTATCAAGTACACGAATTTCAGTCATGGACGGATCACGCTTTTCCTCATCGTGGAAATACTTCTGGATGTGAAGGAAATCCTTAAAGGTCATAGCAAGACCAAAGGAATCATAGAGCGCCTTCAGATCCTTCTCATTCATCTTGGAAAAGCCTTCCAGAATTCTTACATCTTCTGGCTCTGGATGTACCATGTTCAGTGTCTGCGGAATTTCCCCCGATGCTTCTCTTGAATCAACTGGGTTAATACAGTGATTCTTCAGCTTAACAACTTCCTCACTTGTAAGTGCACCGCTGATCACATATGTGGTTGCTGAACGGATAATCGGCTGTTCATCTTCCTTTAACAGCTTTACACACTGCTCTGCCGAGTCTGCTCTCTGATCAAACTGTCCCGGAAGATACTCTACTGAAAAAATAATATCATCCTTCTCAGTGAGGAAGGTGCCCTCATAAAGATCATCGACCGGCGGCTCCGAAAAAATAGTTCCCTTACTCTTTTCATAAGTCTCATCCGAAAGGTTTTCAACATCATAACGGATCAGCACACGCACCTTCTTGGCATCGTGAATGTCAAGATAGCTGCTCATCTCTTCCATAAGCTCCTGTGCTTTTACTGCATAAGGTTCCTTCTTCTCCGCGAAGATTCTTCTGACGCTCATATCATTCTCCTTTGATTTGTAATTACCCTTCACAAAACGCGTGAATTGTAAGTATATTCAATAGAAGTATATCATAGCTTTGGATTTGAAATCAACCTTTCATATTCCACAAATAATATAAAAAAACAGAGCGAAAAGTAAGTAATTTTCACAAAAACATCACAAAAAGGGAGAGCCAAAGCTCTCCCTGAATTTTTATACACAATATGCGGTTTGATCAACTGCTAATTAAGCAAGCTTGCTCTTTGCAGTCTCAGCCAGCTTTGCGAATCCAGCTGGATCATTAACAGCCATATCAGCCAGAATCTTTCTGTCTAACTGGATGTCAGCGCTCTTTAAGCCGTACATAAACTTGCTGTAAGACAGACCGTTCATTCTAGCTGCTGCGTTGATACGGGTGATCCACAGCTGTCTGAACTGTCTCTTTCTCTGCTTTCTTCCTGCGTAAGAGCTTGTTAATGCTCTCATAACAGACTGCTTTGCTACTCTATACTGCTTAGATCTGGCTCCTCTGTAACCCTTTGCCAGCTTTAACACTTTGTTGTGCTTTCTCTTAGCGTTCATACCGCCTTTAATTCTTGCCATATCTATCTCCTCCTAAACGATGAGGATTCTCGCGAATCCTGTGCAGAAATGTTTCCCAAACTTACTTATAAAATCACAAAATTATAAATAAGGTAAAATCTTCTTCATGTTCTTTACGTTGGTACTATCTGTCATAGCAGCCTTTCTAAGATTTCTCTTTCTCTTAGTAGACTTCTTTGTTAAGATATGGCTCTTGTATGCCTTCATTCTCTTTAACTCGCCTGTACCTGTTTTCTTAAAACGCTTTGCAGCTGCTCTGCTTGTTTTTACCTTTGGCATTATAATTTCCTCCTGTCAATCACTTGATATTTTTTGCCAATACCAGACTCATGCTCTTACCCTCTAACTTCGGCGGTTTCTCAACCGATGCGATATCCTTGAGGTTTTCAGCAAAGTCATCCAGTATATGTTTGGAAGCACCCATATGGGCCATCTCTCTGCCGCGGAAACGTAAGGTAACTTTTACCTTATCGCCCTTTTCCAGGAACTTTCGCGCATTGTTCACCTTTGTATTCAGATCATTTGTATCGATGTTCGGAGACAATCTCAGTTCCTTTACTTCAATGACTTTCTGCTTCTTCTTGGCTTCCTTTTCTCTTCTGGCCTGCTCATAACGGAACTTGCCATAATCAACAATCTTGCATACCGGCGGCTTAGCCGTTGGTGCAATCTTTACCAAATCTAAACCGGCATCCTTTGCCAGCTTCATGGCATCTCTGGAGGACATAATTCCAAGCTGCTGTCCTTCCTCACCAATTACCCGGACTTCTTTGTCACGGATCTGCTCATTAATCATTAAACTGCTAATTGTTTTGTACCCCCATCGAAAAATGTTGTGAACTGCTTTACGCAAAAAAATGATGGACCGCGACGATCCACCATTAAGATACACAAATATGCAAAATACGATATGTGAACTTAAATATCAACCCGAGACGCCTTTGCGCTAAGGTGAGAGTGAATCCTCTGCTTTCCTGTTTATTGACAAACACTAGCAGTATACCGCACTTTTTATCAGTTGTCAAGTGTTTTTTCAGCTTTTTTATTTTTTTGGGTGTTGTCAATAGTAATGCGAAAGATTTTTCAAAAAAATTTTCTAAGTGTAACATGTGAATTACTCTTAGAATGTATTTAAAATTTTCTGTTGTGTCACTAAGCTAAATTTGCAAGCTCTGCCTCAAACAGTTCCTTCGATGTTTTGAATTTAAAGAGTCTTCGAGGATAATTATTGATCCAGTTTTCAATGTACACAATATCATCAGCCGTTCGATCATCAAAATCAACGCCCTTCGGAATATGTCGTCTGATCAGCTTGTTAATGTTTTCATTTGTTCCACGCTCCCAGCTGGAATACGCGTGGCAGTAATAAAGTGCTGTTCTTTTTTCAGCACGCAGACAAGAACGCTCCAATCCAACAGTATCAGAAAACTCAACACCATTATCGACTGTAATCGACTTAAACACAGTCGAAAATAATTTTCCCCACTTTTCTTCCAACATATCCAAAGACGCGACTACAGAAGCTGCTCCCTGATCTGGCATCTTGATTACAATTTCATTTCTCGTTTTACGTTCTGATAAAACGAGTAAGCAGGACTTTGTGACACCGCGCTTTCCTTTAACAGTGTCCATTTCCCAGTGACCGAATTCTTCTCGCGTCATAATTTCTTCTGGCCTTTTCTCAATACTTACACCTGCGCTCGCCCGTTTCTGAACAGGTTTCTGTTTTTCCTTCTTTTTAGCTTTTCCTTTTACTGGAAGATGTGCATTCGTCAATTTCAAAAAAATTCCATCATCAATATAGCGATACAGAGTTCGCACACTAATACACATTTGTTCTCCCTCTTGCTGTAACGCATTTAATGCGGCTTCTGGGCTATATTTTTCATCCAGTATTTTCTTCTCTAGCTTTTCAATATACTTAATATCATTTTTTATTTTTAATGGACGACCTTTTCCGGTTATATACCAATCATGTGCCTGCTGGCCCAAATCACTACTATAACGTTCCTCTTCTGTATAATCAGAGTTACGGTGCATATATTTACCACGATTATACTCACGATATATCGTTGCTTGATGTACATGCAACTGGTTTGCGATTTCTTTCACACTATGTCCTGCATTTAACAATGCTTCCATTTTAATCCGATCTGAATGAGTAAGTCTTGCCATGATTTCACCGTTCCTTTTTGAAAATTCGTTTCGCTTTCGCAAATTAACGTGTTAACATCATCATAGCAAACTTTCATTCTTTTTTCAAGCCTCTGTTTACTGTTTTCAGCACTAAACAGGGGAATCTGCAATTCCCCTACGCTGCCTTGCAGCTACCCTTTTGCCTACGGGCCGTAAAGCAACATCCTTTCAGGATTTTCCTTTATGACCCGTTTCCATCTCTTTAATCAGACGATCTACCGTCGGGCGACTAATCTCCAGCTGCCTTGCAATTTCAGATTTTGTAACTTTGTGATCCCGATACCTTCCATATAATAGTTCAAAGCTATCTGGCTGCTGAATACGCTTCCCTCCCCTGATACCGCTTCTCTCTTTTTGCAATCGCGATTCCTTCCTTTTGTCGCTCCAGCAGATTGATCGTTCAAATTCATTGATTGCTGCGATCATCGTCAGCATCAATTTTCCGGTTGCTGTTGCCGTGTCAATTTGTTCCTGGCAGCTTATCAACTGTATTTCTTTCTGCTGCATTCGCTGTACAAGCCGTAGCAAATCCTGCGTATTCCTTGCCAACCGTGAAAAATCATGAATATAAATGGTATCTCCGCTTCTGGCAAACTCCAACATTGCTCCAACTGCGGGCGATTCGTATCTTTTGCTGATCGCTTCTCGCAGAACCATTTTTCTATCCGGTATTGTTTCAACGCTTCGCGTTGCCTCGCTTCATTCTGTTCTTCCGTACTGACACGCACATAAGCAATTCGCATTTCATACCTCCATTCAAAAAAAGTGTAAAAATAAAGCCTTGATTTTTCCTGCAAACTGCATTTTTCAAAAAATCAGACTCTATTTTTAACACTTATCTTTTACTTTTTAAGTGCAGAATAAGGTATACCCTATTCTGCATTAACTATATATTTTTACCATTCTTTACTGATCAAGCTCATCATCTGCTTCAATATCTTGTTCGTTTTCCTGCTTTTGATTTTTCAGCCAGTTCAACGTCTGATTTCGCTTTTGCTTCTTCTTAAAATCAGTTATAATACGCTCTACATTTTCCGAAGTTGTTGCGCCTGGATATTTACTTTCAAAGGAAATCAACAGTTCTTTATTATCCTGTTCTTCCTGACGAATTGCTCCATACGTTTTTGATATTCACCATTTTGCATAATCTGCTGAATAAACAGCTGAGAGCTTGCTGATATCTGCTCCCAGCCTCCGTATAGATTCGTAACCGCTTGCGTAATCCGATCCATTGTAATCGGCTCTCCACGCTTTTCATGTTCCGCCAAAATACCTGCGATATCTGAACGATCATTCTTATACAAACGACCGGAACGCAACTTCATTGCAATTAAATATTCAGCCTGAACAGTTCTCACACTCAGGATACCGCCAAACGTCCGATAATAGGTAGAATACTGATCTAATTTTGGGGAATAGGATGCAGTTCGCATAAAATCCGTATTTAGCCACCCATTTTGCAAGTGGTATTGGTCTCCAACCGAGTTGATTGCGTCTTTCATCACTGATGCTGCATGAATAATTGCATCAATGTCTGTTGTCATTTCACGAAAACCATAATTTGCAATTACTGCTGCTCCACCTATTAAGATAAGCTCAGCTGGCATAACTTTTCCGCCCATCTTTTTATATTCTTTTGCTACCGCTTTTAAATAATCATTTAAGTTTTCTCCCGTAAAGACAAAACTATCAGATGACATTTCTCACCTCACTCTCAACAATATTATGTCTTAAAAATTCAGGAATCGAATTTTTTACCGCTTCCTCTTTTATTTGATCATTTTTTAATACATTCGCCGTAACAATAACTCCTGCCGGATATACAAGTTTTTGTAACCGTTGTTGTCTCAGATCATCATACTCACTGCAAAGAGGCGCTCCAATCTCCCTGCTAATATAGTCTACCATTGCCAGCAGATAAAAGCACTCCAGATACCACTTTCGGTTATAATATTCCCGTATCATATCCTTTTCTAATGTTTCAATCAAAAAATCAATATCTCCGCTTTCTTTTAAGCGATGACACACATTGCTTTTAAAGAGTTCAAAATTGCAGCGCTTTTCCATATTCTGATCACCTTCCTTTATTGTTAGTATATCGACATCTTGTTATAAAATCAACCATTTAGTATGACAAATTTCTTAATTAACAGATTTATAATTTTACCATTCTTCTTCCTCATCAAACTCATCTTCAGAGTCTTCCCAGAAGTAATCCTCGAACAGCTCTCTTTTATTTGAGTGCTGCATCTGCTCAAAAATATATAAAGTTGCCCGGACATCTTCCAGACTATCATGCGCCCGAAAATGATACCCATAATATGCCGCAGCTGTCCCCAGTTTCTGCCATTTGTAATCGCAGAAAAAATCATTCCACTCTCCATATTCACGGGCAAATGCCATCATGACATCATACTGCTTCTTTCCTGTTGTCTGAATTCCCCATTGTTCCAAAAAATTCAGATCAAACTGATTATTATAAGCAACCAGCAGGTCAGCAGCGGCAAAAATCCCCTTTACTTTTGGGATTAGCTCATGTGGGTATGGTGCATTGGCAACCCGATCAGGTGTTATTCCATTCACACGCGCCGCTTCTGACCAGCTCTTTTTCCAATACGGATGTACCAATTCATTGATCAATACATTTCCCAATCCGTCAATAATTGAAATCTGAATAATTTCATCTTCTCTGGGATTCAACCAGTTGTTTCCGTATCAAATATAATGGTTTTTGATGCGTACAACGAATAGGGCTGTGCAGGCAGCTGTGCCGCCTGCGCTAACCGTTCTTTTCCTATTTTGATTGTATGAACATCTGCATCTTGACTACGTTTCATAGCACTCTCCTTTTCTTAGAAATCAATGTCTTCATCTGCATCTTCCTCTTTTTTCATCCTTTTGATGACGAAAACGAGAAAATCTTGATTGACGGATTCCTGTTGGTTTTGATATTTTCATAGTAGTTTTTTCATTATCTTCATTTTCCTGTGGCTCTCGTCCGGCATCTACATCAAGTTCCACTGCCAGTTCTTCCAAACGCTTCGTTTTTTCTCTCAGCTCATCTTCCTGCGAAAATGGTGTATTCAGCTGTTTCTGCGCATCCTCTCTCTGCTGATACAATGCTTCCAACTTGCCCTTTTCCAAAATCATTCGTTCTGGAAGCTTTTTCAGTACGGAATCCAAGCGTTTTAAGTTTAGGGCTGGAACATCGGATAATTCAAATGGATGACTTAGCTTTCCTTTCACAGCAATCTGGATCTCTGTCGTGATCACATTGACATATCCTTTCAGCTCAAATCCGCGATATGAGCCAATCCGTATTGACCTGGTATCCTTACAGGTTCTTCCTGCTTCTAAAAAAGCCTTTGCTGCTTCTTTCTGATCGGTGTACACTTTTCCCAAAATCTCCAGAAGATGGTATTCTCAGCAATGTGGATACTGTTCTGTTGTTTTTATGTCCGCATCCAGCTTTTGAATGATTCCTTCTTTTTCCCGGATTTGTTCCGGGAATGTCTTGAGCAGCTGATCTTCTAACCGATACTGCATCGATTGATGCTCCGCCTTCAGCATCCGCAATCTTGCAATATCCACTTCCAAATCCATTTTCTCTTTAATGCGATCATCGCCTGCACACAAGGCTTTGACTTCCGCATACGTCAGCACCTGTTCATCCACATCTTCACAGGAACGAACTGGCGATTTACTCGTCATAATCTGCGAAATAAATTTTTGCTTGTTTTCAAGCGTTTGCCATAAGTACGAATCGAATGTTCCCTCAGTAACATAATTATAGACTTGTACAACCGGATTCCTATTTCCCTGGCGGATAATCCTGCCATTTCGTTGTGTCATATCTGCCGGACGCCATCCCACATCCAAGTGATGTACTGCAATCAGACGTTCCTGCACATTCGTTCCTGCCCCCATCTTCTGGGTACTCCCCAGTAGAATCCGTACTTGTCCATCATTGACTTTGGAAAAGAGGTTTTTCTTTTTGACTTCCGTATCTGCATCGTGAATATACGCAATTTCCGTCTCCGGTATCCCTGCTGCAATTAGTTTTCCCTTTACATCATCATAGATATTAAAAGTATTCGGTTTTGGTACACTGTTGTCGCAAAAAATTAGCTGTGTAAGTCGGTTTTCTTTTCCTTCTTCCCAAATTCGTATCACATTGCCAACGCAAAGATTCACCTTGCTGGTTGTATCATCCGGCAAAAGCGAATTCATCAAACGCTGATCCAGTCCAATCTTTCGACCATCTGATGTGATTTTCAGCATATTATCCACAGTGGAGTTTACGGAACCATTATGTACAGCTGCCGCTCTCTCTGATAATTCTGCAACCATCTTCTTTTGCAGCTCAGACGGTTGCGCCACAATCGTCTTTGTCTCGGCTTCTGGTACTGGAAGATTTAACTGATCTTTTCGTTTTTATATCTGCTACCTGCTTAAACAAGTTCATCAGTTCCGGAAGGGTTAAAAAACTTGGAAAAGCGAGTCTTCTGGCGATAGCAGTTCCCTCCGGAGCCAACTCGCTTGCTGTCACTGTTTCGCCAAACGTGGATGCCCATGCGTCAAACTGAGTCAATCCACGTTCCTGAAGCGCCGAATACTGAAGATACCGCATCATCGTATATAGTTCTGTCATGCTATTCGAGATTGGCGTTCCGGTTGCAAATATAACTCCTTTTCCACCAGTTAACTCATCCATATATCGACATTTCATATACATGTCAGTAGACTTTTGTGCTTCACTTGCTGATAATCCAGCAACGTTACGCATTTTCGTATATAAAAAGAGATTCTTGTAAGCGTGCGCCTCATCAACAAACAATCGATCAATGCCAAGCTGTTCAAACGTGACAACATCATCCTTGCGCTCCTGAGCCTGTAACTTTTCCAGCCTGCTTTTCAATGATTTTCTTGTTTTCTCCATTTGCTTGATCGTAAAAAACTGATCTCGCTCACTCATAGATTCTCGCAGTGCATCTTCAATTTCATCCAACTGTTTTTGCAGCAGCCGTTCCTGACGCTCAATCGAAACTGGGATTCGTTCAAACTGGCTATGTCCAATGATGATCGCATCGTAATCACCAGTTGCAATTCGTGCGCAAAATTTTTTTCGATTCGCTGTCTCAAAATCTTTTTTGCTGGCCACTAACAAATTCGCTGCCGGATACAATTTTAAGAAATCGTTTGCCCATTGGAGAGTCAGGTGATTGGGAACGACAAATAAGCTTTTCTGACATAACCCCAACCGCTTACTTTCCATTGCAGCTGCAACCATCGTATACGTTTTTCCGGCTCCAACCTCATGGGCCAAAAGCGTATTTCCGCCATACAAAATATGGGCAATGGCATCCTTCTGATGAGTACGCAGCTGAATTGCAGGATTCATCCCATGAAATCGGATATGTTCTCCTGAAAATTCCGCGGGACGCAAATTATTAAATCTTTCATTGTATACCTGTTCCAGATGCTGGCGTCTCTGCGGGTCTTTCCAAATCCATCCGGCAAACGCATCTTTGATTGCAGCCTGTTTTTGCTGTGCCAGCATGGTTTCCCTCGCATTCAGAACACTTCTGGTTGTTCCCTCAGCATCCGTAACCCGATCATATACTGTCACGGTTCTCAGATTTAATGTTTGTTCCAGAATGGCATATGCTCCCATACGTGGTGTTCCATAGCGATTATACACACTAACATCATTTTCAAGCGCAAACGATTTTCCGCTGATCTGCCACTCACCTGTCACCGCCACAAATGCCAGTTTAATTCTCTGTCGCTGATAGTATGGTGTATGGAATGTTTCGTACATAAATCGCTTCTATATATTCCGCATCAATCCAGGTTGCTCCCAGTCGCACGTCAATCTCAGATGCCGTCAGATCTTTTGGCTGTGCTTCCTGTAATGCCCGTACATTTTCTTCATATCCGGCATCACGTTGAGCCGCCAGCTGTGCCATCCGAAGCTTATCTCTGACATTTCCGCTTAAATACTCATCTGCTGTTTTCCATGCCCGCTGTTCATCTCTCTCCTGCGGATCACGGAAAAATAACGCCGCTCAGCTCTCTTGCAATTTGTTCTTGTTCCTCTTCTCCTGCTTTTTCCAGAAGGCCAGCCATATATGGCAAGTCCACACGACCTTTTTCCCCAATCGAGATAGCCAACGCATCCGCAGGTGTTTCCACAGATGTTATTTCTTGTTGTGCGCGGATTGTTCTCTTTGTAAAGATATCTGCCTTTGATCGCAGGTTTCCATCTTTGTCCAAATTTTCAAGCGAACATAGTAGGAAATAAGACGAATCGCCATCCATCATTAAGGCATTTTGTCTGGAGTTTATCAGTCCATATCTTTTTGAAAACAGATTATATTCAATACCCAGCTTTCTTTGGGCGCGTTGAATTTCCTCATCTGTAGCATCCTCAACCTGAAGCTGTATCACCTGATTTAATGCATCCCTGATTTTCAGCAATCCCTTCGTCCGGTCTCTTGCTGCATCAGAACGGTCAATTTTTCGCATAGTTGAATTTTCCCGATAATATACTTCACCATCTACTAACGTGTATGAAAAATTGCGCACGGAAGGGTCTGCGGGAAGAACTGCATTTTGTTGTCGCCTGTCCGAAACGGACACACTTCTAGGTTCTGGCTGCGCCGTTGGTTCATAAGGCTCATAATGTCCTTGAATCTTCGTGACTGCACTCAAAAGCAACTTTGATAAGTCTTGATTCTGGTCAGCTTTTACGGTATATTCCTTTCCAAATTGGGTACTTTGCTCCTCCAATGTACCAAGATCATTTCCGGATGATCAAGAAAATAAGTATTGATCGCATATCCTTTATCAGTCTGGCCCAGATAAATCCAATCATCTTCCGTCTCCACAATATGTTCCCGCTTCTGAAGGAAAAGAATGTCTGCTACCACTTCTGCTCCCGCATTGGCCCGAAAAGCATGATCCGGCAAGCGGATCGCCCCCAGAAGTTTTGCACGTTGTGCCAGATACCGTCTGGCGGATGGATTTTTGGAATCCATTGTATAATGGCTGGTTACATATGCAATAATTCCCCCAGGACGTATTTGATCGAGTGATTTTGCGAAGAAATAATTATGGATCGAAAATCCCAGCCGATTGTACGCACGATCATTGACCTTATAATTTCCAAATGGGACATTGCCGACTGCTACATCGTAAAAATCACGCTGATTCGTGGTTTCAAAGCCCGCTACCGTAATATTCGCCATTGGATACAGTTTTTGTGCAATGCGGCCACTAATGGAATCCAATTCAATTCCATACAAACGGCTACCCAGCAGAGTCGTTGGCAGCATTCCAAAAAAGTTTCCAACTCCCATTGCCGGTTCCAGAATATTTCCTCCTTGAAAGCCCATCCGTTCCAGCGCCGCATAAATTCCCCGGATAATCGCCGGACTGGTAAAGTGCGCATTCAGTGTGCTTGCTCGTGCCGCTATGTACTCTTCTTCTGTCAGCGTTTCTTTTAATTCCTGATACTCATTTGCCATTGTGCTCGTTTCTCATCAAACGCCTCCGGAATACCTCCCCAGCCGACATATTTCGACAGAATTTCCTGTTCCTGCCAAGTCGCATTCCGTTCTTCTGTTTCCAGTTTCTTCAACATATGAATGGCATCCATATTAGCGCGAAATTTCTGCTTCGGACTGCCCTCGCCTAAATGTTCATCAGAGATGCGGAAATTGATTCCCGAGATACTATCAAGAATCGGTTTCTCTGGCTCTGAAAAAGCAATCGGCTTTTCATCGGCGTTCTGCCCAGACAAGATCGGTTCCTGTTCGACTGCCCCATTTTGTTTTGTGTCCGATTCGGACACAGGCTCCTTTTCGCTTTGATGTTCTATCAGAGATTCCTGCATTTCCTCTTCATCCAGATTTTCATCTAGCTCTATCTCATCATTTATTTCTGCATCCTCATCCGCTGTCTCTTCTGCTACAGGCTCAACTTCCACTTTCTCTGACTCTAAAAAGTATTGATCGTTCTCGATAAGCTGTCCGATTCTTTTTTCAACTTGCAGCCAGGACAACTTCACAACAGAATTATCCTCATCGTGAAATTTCTTAATAGAAAGACCTCTCGCATTCCAATCCACCCAGCCAGTAACTCCCTCTTCAAACTGAAATGTCCAGCCTCCAATCCCATATTCCTCTTTCAAAAACGCAGCTCGTTTTGCTGCATCCGATTCTTTTTGATAAAAAGCGGCAATGCGAATTTTTCCACCCTCAAATCCAGATCCTCGCTGAAGAATCCGTACAAGCTCCGATTCTGGGATAACAAAAGCAGCCGGTGTCTCTCCGGCTGCTTGCTCTGTCTGTTCTATTTGTATTTCTTCATGTTCCGCTTTTGGTGTGTCCGAATCGGACACATTCTCCCGATCAGTCGGACGAATCTCAAAATAATCGGATAGCGTTAACTGTACACCAGTTCCGTCAGAATAATTTCCTCCACCTGATGGTGGCAGGATTCCATCAGTCCCACCCATTTGAGCTGATCTTCTGTTTCAGTTCCTCGGTCACTCCGCGTCCTTGAGCAGTTGCGGTAATACCTGTTCCTTGATCCGATCCGCTGCTTCGTCCACCTTCACCATCTCCTGAAACAGTGTTCCATTCGCTACCAGACTCTCGTATACCTGAAGGTTGTTCTCCTTCAGATAATTTTTCCGCATCATCCCGTACTTCCGTAACTCCGGCTGATTCTCTTCTTTCTCCGGGAGTCCGATGTTCGGAACCAGGAATCTCCCTCCTGACGATATGTGATCCGTTTCCGAATATCTTCCATTGTCATTTCTTTCATGTTCATTACCCCTTTCTCTTACTTGTTCTCTCTGAACCGTTCGGACAAGTCGGGCTGTCCAACTCAAAATCGCTGAAGCCGCATTTCCAACTCCACTAAACGTCTCCATGTCCAGCTGATTCATGCATGAGAAGTCCAACGATTCTGCTTCCTGCGAGAATCCATACTTTTCCAAAAGCAAATACATTGCACTCGTTGCAGTTGCAATATAATAAGCAGGTATCTCAGTACTTTCGGACTGTGCCGCTGCCTGATCTGGTGACAGATTATAATATTCCTGTGTCATCGACAACGCAATCTGCGACAGTGTATGTTCCAGGTCACCATCAACGGGCAGAATCGGCAGCATATGCCGAATTTTCCCTGCTATATGCCGCATTCAGTTTACGGGCAAGTTCCTCTCTTTGCTCTGGTAAAATGGGTTTTGGACGATATTCAAACTCCTGATCTGGCCCAGTTGCTGTCACATCAAAAATATGACGCAGCTTACCGCGCTTTCCCGTTTCATCCAGCAGGACTATACTATGTTCTCCTTTTCGGACATATCGTCCAATCTTCTTCCACTGATCGAATGTGGCACAAGCGGTTGCTTTTGGATTCTGCACATAAATCAATATCTGATCAAAGAATTGATAATGTGTAAACTGTGTGGCAAATTTTAAAAATCCTTTCCACAGTGTTGTATCTTTTCGCAGCACTTCTTTACTGTCTTCCAACAGCTGATTATATTCTTCTATCCTTTGCATGGCACTCCTTTCCTTCTGAAAGCTTTGCCTTGCAGCCTAATTGTATATTATCTGATACAGGTTGTCAAGTGGCTACTTGCATTTTCTTCCAGATTGAGCAATCATTTTCGTGTCCGATTCGGCCACAAATCAATATTCCATTTCTTCCTGCTGTTCGTTTTCCAATTCCTTTTTCCTATGAAAACATCTCTTCTTCTGTGCTTCTGGTGATCTTTTTTTCTTCCTTTGGCGTTAAATCCCCTTGTGCTTTCAGTGGCTCCACAGTCTGTTTTACGTTTTTCGTATTTTCAAGATATGCTCCGTATTGCGCCATTAAAAAATCCGATGCTTTTGCTGCATCTGCACTCGCCTGAAACAGCACATTCGGGTTATCCTTCAGTAGACTCATCCAGTTCTGCAAATACGCCGCATGGTTTGTAAATTGCTTTGAGCCAATCTGAACACCCAAATCAGCCTGTACAAATACCGCCGAAAGCTCTGCGACGAGTTCCTCTTTCGCATACGACGTACTTCCAAAGCCACCGCTTATATCCCGTGCCAGCCGGGACGGATGCCCCGTACTGTGTCCCATTTCATGGATTGCGGTTCCTAAAAATTCTCCTGCGGAATAAAAATAATCCCGTGCAGGAAGATGAATCTCATCCCGCGCAGGACTATAATATGCTTCCGTTTCGTTTGCTCCTTCGATTACCGAACACACCGAAGACTTCACAAACTGATCAGCCAGTGCCAACTGTTCATCTCTCGAAAGCGGCTCTTTCTTTTCCTTTTCCGGTATTCCGTCAACCTGATCGGCATTGAACAGAATAAAATAATTTACTTTCGGATGTTCCAATTCCTCATAAACCGTTTCCTTCTCACCAGTAACGGGATCTTCAATTACTTTTTTCTCTTCAAAAATCCATTTTTCACATAATGTTCCCTTCTCACCGCTTTTTATTTTCCATCCCTTGTCTTTCGCCTGGTTAAATGTCACCCAGCGATTATCCTGAAACTGTCCAAAATGGGATGCAAGCATTAAGCGCAGTCGGTTATTTCCCTTATAGACCGCTTTTGTCACTGGATTATACGGTCTGGTTCCGGTTGTTTTCCATCCTTTCATCCACGGCAGCTCGCCCTGTTCCATTTCTGCAAGCAGTTGTTTTGTCAGTTCTTTTCTGGTTTCTATTACCCGATTATACGCACTTCCCATCACATATCCTCCGTAACAGGGTCAGATTCCTCCTCAAGCTGTTCTTCTGCGATATCGTTTCCCTGATCTGCATAACGTTCTTTTTGCAGCTTACGGATTTGCGGATCGTACTTTACGTTCTGCTGTTCCATTTGTTTCATCTTCGCTCCCTTCTTTCCATTAGATTACACGCATAATTCCGTTTAAATTCCAGCGTTTCTGAAATTCACGCAATTCATGCTTGTAATAATCCTCTTTTGTAACAATCGGATGATACAGCACCTGTCGCTTCTGCTCCACCGTTTTGTACAAATATTTCATTTCCACCAACCGATTTACATAAATCAGTGTCGTGGATCGGCTCTGCGGAGTTTCTCCATGCGCCCACCGGGTTTGCAATTCTTTCATTTTCAGTGGCTCATCCGCCTCCCAAAAACATTGCATCATTTCAAATTCCCGTTGCGATAATGTCTGTAATGCCTGCATTTCTTTCTCCTTTTTTATTCCGGCCCATTTTCCAGCCAGATGGCTTCATGGACATGCGCTTCTTCCTCTTGTAATTGTTGTTGCTGATTCCATTGTGCCTGACGTTGTGCGCGATCATACGCAGCCAGATTTTTGTAGTGGCGATAGCTATCCTCAAAATAACGTCCCAACCTTCGGATACGAAAATGAGGAATCCGGTATCCTCGTTTCTGGTATTTTAAAGATTGTTCCGTCCGATTGGCTTTTCTCTTCTCCTGCTCTGCACTTCGCAGCGTTTGCAACACAGCATTTCCACATCGCTTGTATAAATCCTTTTCCTGATTCATTCGATAGGTTTGCCTTCGTGCATTTTTTCCATATGCGCGCTCCTGTTGCTTTTCCAGTGTGTCCCAAGTTTCCTGAATCGCACTCCAATCCTCTGGATGTACCTGCTGTAGCCAACGATCCGTGATCGCATCAATATCCTTTCGGTATGGTGCCATATCCGAAATCCATACTTCCATTTCTGAAAATCAGGCACTTCCTGCTCCAACTTCGCAAACAGCTTCTCCAGATCATCCTGAAGAACCATTTCTTCCCCACCCTGTTCCCGAAGCGGCTTTACAATACTTTGCCGAATTAGTTCATTTAGCTGTTTCATTACCTGATCGAGATCCAGCAGTTCATTCACAGCAGCAGATTTTGCAGCGCGTAAAGAACGAATGCCCCATGTTCCTTTGGGTTCCCCAGCATATTTGCCATCTGGCACTCGTTCTCGTTGTCCAACCGGATCTACAATCGCCACGTGAACGTGTATGTTATCGGTATTATAATGTACCGCTGCCGTCCAAGATGCCAGCGTCAGTTGTTCCTTGTCCAGCAGCGTCTTCATAAATACCCGCGTCATTCCCCGTACACGGCTCTCATCCAGTGTCTGCGATGTCGGGTCATAAATTCCAAGTTCTTCCAGCCATTGATTATCAAAGCTGAGAACGGTCTGCCAGAGCAGCGAACCATTTTCCTGTGCCTGTCGGAATTGCTGCTTATAGATCTGTGCAGTGTCCTCCGATAACCGATCATAGTCCATGCTGAAAAGTCCGGTTGTTTTCTCCGGGTTTCCCATGTAGTTCTCCGAATAGGCACTATAATCAGGATGGATTTCGCCGCCATGTACCGCCTCATCCCGATCCATGTAATTGATGTAAGAAGCATATACCGCAGATCCCGGACGTACAAATTTTGTGACTGCTACCAGTCCCGGTGTCTTTTCCATGAGGTTCCATCCTATTTCTGCTTAAAATCTTTTGCCTGTTTGAAACGGGCAATCCGTCTTTGACGGTCTTTTTGGCCTCTTCTACCGTTGGATGTAACATTTGTTCCGTAGAGCGGTACTCATCAGCCGAAGCTGCCAACATAATGTATTTAAGACTTCCAGCAAAACCTGTCCATTCTCATCAGCACCATTGCTTGCCAATCGAATACGGGTCATTTGCTTTCGATTTTCTTCCCGCAGCTTTTCATTCTCTTCCTGTAGATGCGGATATTCCCGAATCAGGTAACTGATCGTTTGGGAAAAATTCGACAACCCATATTTCTCCTGAATGTTCTGAATGACAAGCAATTCCTCATCCGACAACCGGACGCCTTTAAATGTCTTTTCCCCACTCATACAATCGCTCCTTCCGATTCCTCTGACCAGGATTCCTTTTCAAGAAGTCCATCTTCCAGTCTGCAACAGGATTCTTCAACCTGCTCCATTCCCACAATCAAAAGACTAAGCTGTTTTTGCTGGCCTTCCAGACACTGAAACAGCTTTTGCAGCTGCTGCTCATATTTGCTTCCCAGCGCCCGGTCATCATAGGCAATCCGCTCCAAGCATTGACGCAGATATTCCTCTCTGCTCAGATCATGTTTTTTTGCACTGGTTTCCAGTGCCTTTACCACATTGCTGTTAATGCCACGAATACAGATATCCACTTTTGTTTCCTTTCTTTGTTGCCTTTTTTTGCGCCACGTGTCCGAATCGGACACGATTCAGGCGAAACCTTTTTTACCGCTTTGCGGTCAAAACTGCGTGTTTTCATCTTCCACCCGATTTCCGTGTGGAAGATGAAAAGAGCATAAGAGGTTTTGATATCACCCTGCGGCTGATAGTAGCAAAGCCTACAAAACCTTGATATCATTTTTGACCCTGTTATTTTACGCCTGTTTAACATAAAATCGCCTCAAAATCTTGATGTTTCTTATGAAACGCAATTTTTGTTTTACAAATGTTTAACGCAAAAAAGCGGTCATTTTTGCATAGTTCCTGTCTATTTCTTCTTTTGCCAAGCAAACAGTCCACTTTCTTTTTCCTCCGTTGCTGGACTCTTTAACGGGGTTCCATTCACCGACTGCTCGATCTTCTGTAGACGCTCCTGAATTGAGCGCAGCAGTTCATTCTTTTTGTGTTCCGCCTCCAATTCCTCTTCCAACTGGCGGATTCGAGCATTTTTTTCTTCTAATTCTCTGCGAATCATTTCCACCAGTTCTGTTACCTGGTTTTCTTTTTCCACCAATAATTCCTCCAGTTCCTTTATTTTCGGTTCTTTTTCTGGATACTGCCAGCGGATTACCCGCTCTCCTTCTTCCGTAATATACTTTGTATTTCCTTTCATAGTCAGAAACGGAGTTATCCAACTGCGCAGCGGTTCCCTTTGCAGCTGCTTTCTTAATGTTGCGTATGGAACCTCCAGTTCAGTCGCCATTTCCTGTATTGTTTTCAACTTTCTCTCTCACTTTTCCCTGCCATTTTGCCCCATACTTTCTGCAAAATCACATGCGGATTTTGTCCCAACGGCAGTTATTTTTTTGTCCCAATCCTGTTCCTGAAAAAGCGATTGTTTGGGACATATACTGGGACAAAAAACAAGCTCTGTAATACTACATTTTTTGTCCCAGTCTTTCTTCAAACTTTGTCCCAAACAGAAACAAACTTTCTTTCTATTTCAAGATATTCGGATAGGTTCGATTGTCCCAATTTCAGGCAGAAAACTGTCCCAAAAGAATTTATTTTCCCTGCTTGCTTTGGGACATACACTGGGACAAAGCAGGCGAATTTCTCCTGCATTTTTGTCCCAATCACAGTTATTTTTTTGTCTCAATCCCATGCGGTTAATCCGCATGGAAATAAATCGCTGTCATCGTCTCAATATCAGTAATCTGGGCAGCAGTTCCGTCTGTTTCCACGGTTGCCGCCAGCATATAGCTCTGATCATTGGCTTCTCCATTTTCGATTTCCCTAATTGTAAAAATGGCAAATGCATGGTATTGGCTATCCTCATCTTCCAGCTCTGTACAATCGCCCTGGTAATAAAATAATTCTCGTTCTGCCTCGTTATAATCCCGACTGTCCGACAATAATTCTATCGTTCTCCATGCATCTTTCGATACATACTCTTCACAGCCGGACAAAAGCGCCTCCCGGCTGTCCGGCAAAAGAAAATAGGCATTCAGAAATGCTGTTATCAGATCATTGACCTGTGTACGTTCTTCCTGTTCCTGCTCTGCCAACTCCGCTCTGGATATCGCCGCCGAATAATCTGCCCGCAATGCGTTGAGTTCCTCAGTATCCGTCCACTGTCCAGCAGATTCCAGTTTTTCTACTGTTTTCAGTTCCTGGACATATAATCCGGCAAAACACAATGTCGCTGCACAGGATACCGTCAGCAGACCCAACATCCGCTTTCGATCTGTTTTTTGTCTGGATTCTTCTTCCATACCTCATCCTTTCTTTTGTGTCCGAATCGGACACGTTTCTTATCGCTCCCAGTCTTCCTCTTCTTCCGGTTCCTCCCGTTTCTGTTTGACATGATGTTGTGCTGAAGAAAACTGCGTACCAGCCTCCCTCGGATGCTCCTGACGAAACACCTTCAAAATTTCTTCATGCAGCCGACCGTCTGAAAGCTCTGCTGCCAGATTATGCCATTGCTTGTTTTCATTACTTCCGCTTGCCTGTGCTGGATACATACAGGATAATCTTCCATCACTGCCACGGCGTATCCGTATCTGATGGACCTTCAAATCCTGCCCTGCCTGCATATCTGCATATCCAATCACAGTTCCTTCTGCTACTGATTTCGTCTGTACTTGAAATGCAGCACGATCAGCAAGATAGGAAACCCGGCATTGATCTTTTCCCTCATGTTCCATTTGCTGGTAGGCTCGCAATACGGCTGCCTGCAGCTGCTGTCCCACTGTAATCAAATCCATTCGTCCTCCACCCGGAACAAAATAAACTGGCACACTTAAACGGACACCTCCGCGTACCCTGCTTGCTACATATAATCCTTCTACTTTCAGATTGTTTCCCCACGTGATCGTTACATCTGCTTTTCGCGTTTTCAACTCGTGACGTGTGATCTGAATCTGGTAATCTCTGCGCTCCAATGGGCGGTCGGTAATATCTGGCTTCAGCAATTCATCCGATTCCTGATCCAACGAATGCTGTTCCATTTCCTGAGTCACAAGTTTCCTTCCATACTTCATGGTGATCTCCGAAAAAAGCTGAAATAATTCTTCGTTTGTCAGCTCAGCCTTAATTTCTTGCCCATCAATCCCGGTTCCTGTCACTGTGTAACCACTCATCTGCTGATCATTGCATCCAGCCCGAATGATCTTCGCTGCATAGGAAAACCAGGCATATTCCTTTTCTTTTTCCGAAAGTGTCAGCTGCACTCTCGAATATTGCGTAATCATAGCGCTCTCCTTGTCCGTTTATGTGCTGATTTTTTCTTTCTGTTTTCTTTTTTTCGTTTGGTTTCCTCTTCTGGGAACAGTCGGCGATACCCAAGCGCAAGATCTTCTTGATCTCTTGCAAACATATCTGGAATATATCCAGCAAATAATGGCATCTGGAAAAATGCTCCACTGACTGCCTCTACATCGGATATGTCAGCAAACGAAAGAATATACGCCGCATCTTTACACAGTGCATTTGCAAGCACATACTTTGTGTGCGTCCACTCCTGTGGCTTCGTCCCTGCAACAATCACACGCTGCATCCGTTCATCGAAAAATAAAGAAGCAGCAAACTGTTCTCGTTCAATGCTTCCAAAATCCAATACAAAATGCTCATAATTCATCTTCAGCATTTCTTGCATCGTTTTCCCGGTGTACATCGGAATCCCTGCATAGGTAATGCAGTCTCCGCTCTCTGCCGCATACTGATATGTTTCAAATAACTTCTGAGGAAAAAAATCTCCCGTTTCTTCCACGTAACATACTCGTTTCCCACAATCTGCAAGATATCCTGCATACTGAATTGCCTGTGTCGTTGTTCCAATCCTCGTCTGCGCACCAGCAAATGCCGTAAAATGAAGCTCTCGCGGCAACTCTGTATCACTCAATTCCCGATCCAGACGATCTGCATTGCTTTCATAAAAGTTCGTAAGGCACCGGGCAAACTTCTCTTTCTTTGCTCCATATGTCGAATCCAATACGAAATTAACATATCCCGCTTTGCGCAGTGCATCAATCACTGGCGTATTTTTGCCCATTCCAGCCGCAAGAAAAATTATCTTTTTCCCACCTCTTGACTGCTGGATGCTGTCAATCACCTCTACAATTTCAAGTGGATCATCATTTAATGGCAGCAGATCATACACCGCAATCTCTGCCTGAGATTCCAAAACCGGATTGATCGTTTTTTCAATCTGATCATATTCTCCTGCCTGAATTATCTCATATTCTTTTTCCTGAAGCACCTCAACAATATAACCGGAATCTTCCTTCAGGCTTCCGACAAATACACATTTCATTTCGTTTCCTCGCTTTCCTGCTCTTTTGTGTCCGATTCGGACACAGACGCTGGTTCTGATTGGCGTTCAAAGTCTCCAACTCCGATGATTCCAGCAGTTGCTTTTGTTTCTCCTGTTCATCAACCAACTCGGTAATTTGTTCAGTTGCTGCCTGCTGCTTTCCTGCATTCTGCAATCTCTTTTTTCCATGTTTCGATACTGTTCTCTGCATCAGTGCGCTGCTGTCTTGACAAATACGGCATACGTTCTGATGTCTGCGTAATCTGCACCTGATACGCTGCGATCTGATCATCCAGCTCTTGAATCTGCGCTTTTTCCGCTGCAATTTCCTGTTCCAATACTTCAATATTCCGTTGGATTCTAGCCTGATAATACCCAGTCAGATCTGGATAAAAATGCAGACGGTTCACCTGCTCAACCTGATCTATATTGGTATATAATCGCCGTGTCTGCCCCTCCACCATCACACGAAGCGAAATTGCCTGAAAATCCTCTGGCACGGAAGAAAGCTTCAACACATATGTTCCCGATTGAGCCAGTTTCACTTCAACAGGTATGGGATCTCTTGCCTTATCCACCGCGGAAAATGTAACTTCCGAACGGATACCATCCAAATCAAGCTCAACCAACATTGCTTCCTGCTCCGGTGCATATGCCCAGTACACCACCGATACCATACATGTGATTTCCCCAATTTCCTGCTGGATTCCAAGTGGGGTGTACTCCATGGATTTTTTCTGCCCTGGAAACCACAGTGCAGAAGACAGAAACAAAACATAACCGATAAAGGCAATGCCGGTTGCTGCCAGATACCGATTTCGCTTTCCGGCATGTGCCAGTCGAACCACCTTATAACTCATATGCATTCTCCTTTGTCCGTTCCTTTTTTGGACGGATGGTTGGTACGCAGTCCTCCATCCGGCAGGTATACACCGGAATATGCAGATTTTTTCCTATCATTTGGTATGGATTTTTTTGCTTCATCAGCTTTTCTGATACCCAGATTTCTTCCGCCGCGGATAAAACTTCGTAAAATATATCCCCTTCGGCGGTTGGATCCATCAATTTCCTCCTGCGTAATCACCAGGAATACTTCGTTTTTGCTCTCCCTCCATCACCGCTCCTTTCTTCTTTGCTTATTCGCCAAAGATCATATAAAAATTTTGCGGACGTTCAATTTCCGCCCATGTAAATTCCCGATTCACCGGATATTTCCCGGCCGGATCATTAACTAAAAACAGTCCATCATCCGTTACGCCGCGCAAAACAATAAAATGTCCCACTGGCGAAAAAAAGCTTCCCGGCTGTTCTCTGGCGATTATGGGATATCCATTTTCCAGTGCTTCTACGACACTGGCCTGATCGTGGACACTCCGGTATCCCACTCCATAATGCGCTGCCGCTGCTGGAAAAAATTCCCATGTGCTTCCGGTTGGTGCAAGGTATGTAGTTCCACACCATGCAATCATATCCGGCGGGGTTATCGTGTCACCCATAAGATACGACATTATCATTGCCAGACAGGTAGGCCACATCCTGACTTTGCCAAAGTCGTATCTCCCCATGCGACTGATGCATAATTTTCCTGCAAATATAACGGAATTTCCATTCCGCCAGATGGTTCCTCTGATATAATATTTTCCTCTGATTCACTTTCCTCTTCGTCACGACTGGAATTGCCTCCCATGTCACCGCCTTCCATGTTATCAAGATACATTTGCGCATACGGCAGGCGGCCGTGACCATTGCCACAATCAAACGACACCGATAAACAGCCGGATGCAGATGTATATCCATGATTATTACAGCCATCTGGGTATTCTTCCGGATCTTCAAAACAGCAGAAAAAAGCCATCGTTGCCTCATACAAATCGCCTTCCCAGAAATCCGCCTTTGTGACTCCGTAATACTTTCCCATCCCAGTATCATACCAGCCGGAATAAGGATTTTGGTTGTGCAGCGTGGCATCTATTGCCATGCATTGCAGTTCCAGATCATTCCATTCCATGCCCATCGAATCTGCATACCGAACCAAACTATTTGTCCCACTATAAGTAGTCCATTGCGCGATTCCCATTGCAGTTCCGCCTTTTTTTAACTGGGTAAAAGAGTTGTAATCCAATCGTGATTCCCATTCCAGATTTCCCAAAATTGCCGCAATTTGAATATCTGTATATCCGGCATTTGAAAAAAACTCGCAAACGGCAACTGCCGTTTCTGAAACAGAAACCGTTTCGGAAAAACTGACATCACCAGAAGAAGTGGATGATTTTCCAAACAGTGCGATTACAACGCCGCAAATAATTAAAATAAAAATAACAGGAGCCGTAAACAACGATGACAGCAAAAGCGAACCTGCCCATTTCAGGATTTTTTTTAGCGCTTTTTTATGATTCATTTACCGTCCTCCGGCGAACCTGTGGTCTTCGGTTTCTGTAATGAAAATGCGTACCTCTAAATTTTGGTCGCCTGCCGATACGATAAACGAACCCATATCCAGAGAAGGAATCCGATACAGTTCTGTTTCTGTGTACATGCCAGGAAACTTACCTTCCAAAACTGGAATACAAGTCGCAGTCTGTTTTCCAACAAACCGATATGTCGCCAAGTCAAAAAGATCTTGCACTGCCTTTTCTTCTGAAGATGCCTGATTCCCTTTCAAATTGTCCGTGATGAGTTGCGTTGCAAATACAACTCCTGAAAAATACTTTCTCATTTCGCGCGCCATAATGGTAAGCTGACGAACGCAATCCGCGTATTGTGCATTGAGAATATGATGCGACTCATCGACCACCACCATGCTGTGGATGATATCTCGTTCCGAAATCTGCTGTGCCTCATGCAGCGCCTTCATTCGGCTGCCAACGCGGACACAGTGATCCCAATACAGCATCAGGCATTGTACAGGATACCGGAGCAGATCGCCGCTTCCAGCTTTAACACAGTCGCAATGTTAAAGCATAACAACTGCACCTGGCTGATATTTCGGATACTGGTATGCCCATCCAGCAGATTGCCATAATTTCGCACCAGATTTTCATATGTACTTCGGATTTCATCTGCCTGAAGCAAAAATTTTTTGCCAAGTTCTCCATGCTCGGCATCTTCAGACGGCTTGTACTCCTGAATCCGCTTGTCAAGATAGTTCAGAAAGTCCGACATGGTTGGATACTGTTCTGGCTGTAATCCGCAGACAGGTGTCTGACTGGTGATCTTCCCATCCGCTGGCACAATACCGAAATCTATATAAAAGTCCAGTAACAGCTTGCTGTATGTATTCAGTTCGTTTTGGTTGCATTGATTCTGCCTCCGAAGTCGATAGATCGCCGTTAATTTGGATACGTGCTGCACCCAGCAGACACCTTCATTTTCGTCTACACGCTGAATCTCAAATTCATTTAAAATTCCATCTGCACCATCCAGAGATAAATATTTGCCGCCTAACTCCTGCACCAGTCCCCGATATTCCCCGGACGGATCAAGGACTCGGACATAATCACCGAACAGGGTTTGTGTTTCTATCAGCTTCTTGAGCAACGTAGATTTTCCACTTCCCATCATGCCGTATACAAGTGCATTGTAGGAAAGACGTTTTTTTGTTTTCGTGAAAATGTTAAAATTAAAGCTGCCCATGGTTGGCGTAGACCCCATGTAGCAGCTATATGGATCGGACAAATAAGAGAAATTAAAGGGATTTCCATCACCCAGCACACTTCCTGGCAGAATTTGTCCATCCCGTGCATTATTTAGTTTTTGTTGTTTCCGGTATGGAAGCAATAATGACTGCCATTCCTGTTTCTGCTCATGGAGCATCACCGTACAATGGTATTCTGCGGTTTCCACCGCTCCCTGAATCCGAATGAGTCGTTCTTCCAGATCATCCAGACGTTTTGCAGAAACATACAGGCGAATGGTTACATAACGCAGCGTTTCTCCCTGATTTGCCACTGCATCACGCAGCTCCTTTAGCTCCTGATAACGTCTGGAAGCATCCATCTGCTCTCCATCTTTATGCTCCGTTTGAAAGCGAATTTTCTGTTCCGTGAATGAACGGTCAATCATTCGTTTCACTTCCCGTGCATTCGCTGCTCCCATGTCCACAGCTACAATTACATTGTCCTGATTGACGATTGGTGACAGCCAATGCATATCCAGTTCACTTTTCCAATCATAGATTGTAAGCACCGCTCCAAAGCTGCTTCCAGTCCGAACGTAAGCCGGATAAAAATGAATCCCGCCTGCTGGCTGGATTGCCGAAATCAGAAACGGGTCGTATCCATACTTTTCTATCGTTTTCCGGGAACCAATCTGATTCCGGTTAAAAAAAGCCTGCTCTGGATTTAAGATCTTTGTCAGAACATCTATTTTTTTCCTGACGTGAAATCGTCAGGTATTAGGTCGGGCTCGTACTTCCAAACGTCCCGACCTGCCCCGCCCTGGCATCTGCCAGCTGATCCGGTGATTCTGTATACAAGAAAAAATAAT